>Ga0207074_1097_pt1 | contig 14364 bp, 4 predicted proteins | sample Alteio_BWMinHeat_66_FD_153567 | JGI IMG/M metagenome (GOLD analysis project Ga0207074, IMG submission 153567) | Enriched cells from forest soil in Barre Woods Harvard Forest LTER site, Petersham, Massachusetts, United States -... | ecosystem: Environmental > Terrestrial > Soil > Temperate forest >...
AATTGCTTGATCAACGACTGGGCGCCTTTGATGCGCGACCATCCGAGCCGCTGTAACCGATCGGGCGTCAAGAGTTCTGTCTCCGCTGTGGCTGTAATGTCGCGTTCGAGGTTATTCACCAGAAATTGCGTGAGCGCTTCGAAGCTCTCATAGAGCTTGCCGGCGGCCGCAGCCTCCAAGGTCGACAGATCCACGATTTCCATGTACAGCCGGCTATGGCGCCGATACAGCTCGAACTGCAGGACGTCACCATCCGCGGTCTTCGGCGGCGGCATATGGAGCAACGAAGGCACCACCTCGACGTGAAGCCCGCCATCCGAAAGCCGTAATTGCCCGTGGAGTAAGACTTGTGAGGGTCTAGGAAAATATTCACCGAAGAGTTCCTCCGCCAAGTCCGCGGCCGAACCCGATTCGCTGCCCGGTGAGGTGAGCTCGACTTTCATCCGCGTGATTTCGTAGTCGAGAGATGCCATTTGGTTGGGATGAAGCCGTAGCGATTTGGGCTTTGCTCCGGCCGGGCCGGCCGGTGTGACGGGCGCCACAACCAAATTCACCCCCATGCCTTCGACGAGAATCTCCTGGGCTTGCGCCAGAATCTCCTCTTTGGTGGGGGTGCGCTTCAGCTTCTTACGCCAGGCGTCCAATTGATTGATGAAGGCCTCCAGCCCTTGCCGGATCCGGTACTCATTGCGGCGCTCGGGGTCGGCATAGAGGGTTCGAAATTCACTCAAGGTTTGCCGCAGCGCCGCAATCGCCTCCGGCGGCGCGGGTTCCGTTTTGCTCCCCCGCGCCGTCAATTGTCCGAGGCGCGCATCAAATTGCTCGTCCGTATCGTTCAAGATCACATCGTCCAAGGACGATAGCAAGGGGCCAATTTCAATGGCCTGCACGTTTGGAACGGCGAAAATGGCGCGTTGGAATATGGCCTTTTCGATTCTGCTGATCCTTTCTCGCCCCGTCACGAGCGGCGGCGTCGGTTTGGCGGCCACGGCTTCATCGAATTGCTCGACGGGGACATCGTCATGCGCGTACTGAACCTGCGTTTCGGGGAAGGAATTGGCCACCAGGACAAAAGCCTTCTTGAAACTCACAGTGAAATGGCCTTCGCTATTCGATTGCGCCGTGCCGAGAGGGTCGTAGTACATCGGACCCCAGTGCGTCTTGCGTTTCGTCGCCTTTTCAATCGGCTTCACCTGGATCTTCGCTCCTTGGGCCAACGCTGTGATCGCGGCGCTTGAGCCGGCTGATTTTTCCGTCAGGATGACTCCGGGGGAGAGTTTGGCGACTTGCTTCCAAGCCTCGAGCCACGCACCAGCCATATTCAAGTCGGGACGACTCGTGTATTCGCTGAACACCACCACCCCTTGATCGGTCAGCGCGAGGACGACATTGGCGATCATTTGGCCCGCCGAGTTGTACGCTCGCGCCATGAAGGCATTGGCTTCAAGGGCATGCGCAATCGGCATCTGGGCATTCCCCGCGTGAACATAGTAGCAGCCTGCAAAGTTGGCCAGGCCCGATGCCGCTTCCTCAAGAAGGTCTTTGCTGACGACAATACGCACATCCTCAGGCCCCGAGGTGACGGCAAAGGAACGCTTGGCCTCTTCCTCGATCTTTTTCATGTTGCCGAGAACTTCCCAGGCCCGCGCGATGTCCGGATGACCGGGATGGGCGCTGGCCATCTTGCTTACAAAGGCGAAACCCTCCGCATAAGTCTCAAACCGCAGAGCGGTTAATTGTTCGTCGGTCATCCCCTCCGGGCGATAACCGAGCTTTTGCGCAATATCGATAAATTCTTCGGACAGGAGATGGATATTGCTCCGCGCCGAGACGATTCGCTGCTCTGGCGTGAGCGGTGGGATTTTTTGCCGGATTTCGATGCCTCGTGTAATCAGAGAACGGTCATACCCATTCTCCACGAGCTGCGCGATTTCCTGCTGGTTCTGTGGCAGCTCGAGGAGCGATTTTCGAAGCCGATGAATATTACCGGTTTTCAAATACATCGCCAGGTACGTCTTGATGTGCTCCCGCATGCGTTGGCGGTTGTCGCTTGACCCCGCCCCATTGTTGATCAAGACGTAATACAAAACCACGATGACGAGAATCCGTTCGAGGAAGGGCGCGTTCTTGTCGAGCGTAGCGGGCCAGCCATCCACGCCCGTGACTTCCTTCAACACGCCGCGAAGAACGGTCTTTCGAAAAGCGGTGGCGCGCGCCAGATCGAATTCCATGCCGTCGCGCTGCTCGAGCAGCGCCAGGCCCATCGCGGCCGGAAGGTTGGTCGGCGTCATACCATGTTTCCTGACGGCTCGACTCACGCCACCGGCCAGGTGTCGATTGGTCTCTTCCCAGGTGAGCATCGTGAGAACCCCGCCTGCCATCGCCGCGCTGTAGCGGGCCACTTCCGGCGCCCCCTTCAACTCATGCCCGATTTTGAGGAGTTCCCCCGTCATATGCATCAGCCGAAAGCGCCGCGACAGGGCCGCAGGATTGACGTCCGGCCGAAGCGTCGCCAACAAAAATCGTTTGGCGTCCCGCCGCAGGCGCTTCTTCAGTTGATCTGTGAGACGCCGAGTCACCAGTTGTCCGGAGGCGTCTTTCTCGCTCGTCGCAATCACATCGTCTTTACTTTGGACGACGGCCTCCAGAAACACTTCGAGATCATTCACGAAAGACCGGCGGCCACTGATTAAAATCCGCCTGATGAAACGGTCCAGATAGCGTTTCTCGGTTGGCTTCCCACCGAGAATGGTCTCCATTTTTCCAAAGCAGTCTTCTAGATGACCTAATATCCTCGGGTTGTCCTGCCAGGGCCGGATTTCCGCGGGACTCAGAGTCGCCAATACCGCGGCGTGACTGCGCCAACTGACGACCATGTCCAGATAACCGTCTTTCATGGCGACCGGGCACCCCACAAATTGCTGCTTAAACGCGTCCAGGAGGTTCAGTTTTTTAAAAGTCACGATCTGATCTACCCATTGATCGATCCGTCTGAAATCCCCGCGCGCGAGCAACTCGTCGAAGACCTCGTCCCCGAACATCTCGCGCAAGTGACCAACCATCTCCTGCAATTGCTCATCGGCGCGGCCAAACAATTCGAACATCGAAGGATGAGCGGCTGCGATGAACTGATCGCGCTTGCCCGGACCGAACACAATAGTCGCTTTGGCCTCGAGTTCTTCGGCCGTTTTCGTCCCGGCCAGACCCTGGAAGAAATTCCGGTCTCCGTTCACTGCCCGCTGGTGGGACTCGGTGAGGACCGCTTCCAAAACCCGCGGCCCCAGTGAGGCATGAATGGACTGCAAAGGTCCTTCGAGTTCCGGCTTAAAGAGGTAATTGGCCAAAGCACTGTAATGATTGTCCCCCATCGACGGCTTTTCCTTCCATTGCTCGGAAGCCGTGTGCACGATCGTCTCGAGCATTTTGTCGCTGCAAGGAAGGGTGAGCAGAAAGTGAACTTGGCCAAGATTTCTCGAGAGCCGGTTGCCGTAATGGTCCAAGGCGCCAAACCAGTCCGTGACGAGATGAATGCGTGTGGGGCTTGCGGATTTCAAAGCCTCGAACGTGGCGGGATCGAACAACCAGTCGCGCATCGCTTTCAAGCCTGCATCGTACTGGGCGTCGTTAAGAGACTGGCCCCTGTGCAAATGGGTGATCGTTTTTTGAATATTGACGAGGAGGCCGTAGGCGGGCGCCCCGTCCAGCACGCGGGCCTCTTCGAACATGGGCGCCACGTTCTTCACTTCCCTCGCCACTTCCGCAAAATGGTGGGGCCTGGCATTCTGAACTTGAGGATCGCTGGGGTTCGCGGCGTGAATCCGGTGCAGCAATCGCTCGTACCAAATGTAAAGCGAGTGGTACAACTCATAATGCCGGGCAGCGACTTCCAGGATCGCGCGCACGCTGCGCCAGAACACGCGGACCTTTATCGTTGATGCCTGGTTGAGCGCCGATTTTCGATAAGCGGAAAAAAGGCGGAGCGCTTCGGCGTACTCGTCATTGTCTTTCATGAGCAGGGTGAGCGTCGGCATGAGGTCCGCAAAGGCGGGCGGGTGCTGCGCGCTCCGCAGATACTGCGCATACTCCGCGTCGATCCCCCGACGGCTCAGTTCAAAATCCAACAAGATATGCGCCAAGAGAGTCTTGGGGTCGTGTGGCGTTCGCGGCAAAGGCTCCTCTCCAAAGTAGCGGCGGTACGTTTCTTCAATGGCTGCCGCATCGAGTGCACCCGTGCGGTCGAGCCAGGCGCGTAAATCGTTTGAAAGCTTCTTCACCGGTATTCCGTCGAGTGCAGCGGGCCCTAGCTGTTTCAAAGCGGCCAGGATCCGGGCCACTTCGGACCACCGCGTCGATTCCGTCACGGTTTTCTCATCCGTTGCGATGGGATGCGCCAGGATAGAGGCCAGATGCACGGACTCGCGTGGATGATGCTCGACGAATTTCGGATCGGCGTGAGCAATACGGATTAAACCGTCCATCTCGACGAAGCTCGAGGCATCGTGGACGTCCAGCGCCCCGCCGAGCAACGCTTCTCGCGACTCCGCAACAACGTCCCCGTAAGGACTGGCCAGAGCGGCCAAGAAAAGCGGGAACCAGTAGGTCTCGAGTAATTTGCCCGTCGGATCTTTCTTGCGCAGCAGCTGAGCCAGGGGCTTCAGAGCGCGTGCCGCGTCCTCACCGGCGTCTTCCTCGACAATGGCGAAGTCCACGAGGGCCAAATGAAAATAGGAGACGAGTTGTTCAAGCTCCCGTTCGGTGATGTCGCCTCGCAACTGAAACGCTTCCACGAATTGGGTCAGCGTGTCTTTTTTCACCTCGTGCAAGGCAAGAGCCCACTTGTAAGCGGGCAGAGCCCAGGAGTTCAGTTCCGCCATCGTCCGGTCTTCCAAAATGGACACTTTGGCTGCCCCGCCGATCGCCACCGCGATCCGGTCCCGCTGGCTTTTCCGCTCAGACAGAAGAAATGTGGTAAGAAGAGGCTTTAGTTTTGGCCAGATCTTCTTTCGTGCTTCGGGATAATCCCCGAGGCGCGAAAGGATAGCCGCCAGCGAATCGCAGACGGCATCTTTCCAGGTTCCAGACTTCTCGCTCGTCTTGTCAAAGAGAGGAAGAACGTTGGCGATAAAGTCATCGCCCGACGGGTCTTGCGCCAAAGATCCGAAGGCCATGCCTTGCAGCGATTGCCCCGCGTATAGAGATTCTTCTCCTATGGAGTTCTGCCAAATGTCTAGGAAGACGGCTCGCAATGCGTTTGCCTGTTCACTCTTTGGCAATGAAAAGGCAGCTTCGGCAAAACCACTTAAGACGAAGGACAGCGAATCGGATAAGGAGCTGTAGTCATGTTCTTGATTGTGGAACGCGTCCAGAAAAACGGCCCTGCCATGTTCTGCAAGCATTCGACCCGATGGATCAAGTGCCGTCAGGAATTTGAAATACGCGTCGATGCCGGCGTAAACGGCTTGGCGGGGAATTCGCGGGAGCTGGTAAGCATGCTCCGTGAGGAACATAATCTTTTGACAGAGAGGATCCTCGGGATCCAGATGTAAGGCCATGGCCGCCTGGGCCAGCGTCCCAAGACTACGGCAGGCCGCTTTAACGAGCCTGAGCTCGGGTTCGCCATGGAATAACTGCGCGCGGTCTAACTCAAATCCGCGGAGCAATCGTTCCTCGGTGATGGCCACCGCTCTAGCCAGAATCTCTCGTCCGCGAGGACCTTCGGAGGCGGCTGCGGCGGCGAGGCGGGCGGGTATATCCGCGGCGGCTTCGACAATATAATGGTTCTCACTCGAAAGAGCGGACTCAGTCAGCTCGTCGACCAGCTTCTGTGCAACTTCGTTCCCGCCTGTTTTCCAGAGGGCGACGTTTAATGGCCCCAGATTCCAAACCGTGGCTTTCAAAATCTCATACCGATCGATCTCAAGCCCCCTCTGGTAAAGCGGTAACCAGTGCTCCCGTAAGATTTGGCCGTCGCCATGATGATGGACCAGAAGCGTTTCGGCTAAAGCACCGAGTTGCTTGGCGGCCACAACCTTGCTGCCAAAATTTTCCCCGTTGAAGATCGATTCGAATGTCGGAATGATGACGTGGAGGACAAACGCCTGATTGGCGGCCGTCGGTCGCGACAACGCTCTGCAAAGATCTCCCAAGGCGGCCGGTTCGCCTTGGCGCGGAATCACCCGCTCAGACGATCCGGGGTCGACATAGCCAAGGATGTGCCGCAGCAGCAGATTTTGGTGAAGGGTTTGGCGAAGGGCAGGGTCATCGACCTCGGGAATTTCCCTTGGCGGCGCTAACATCCCCTCCATGGTCTGCAATTCCTGCTGCACCAGGTGAAGAGGGAACTTGGCGCGGATTTCGGCTTCGCTCGCTTCCAAGTTATCGAAGTGGGCCAATTCGTGTTCCCAGAATTGGATTTGCGCTTCGCGGGACAATCGGGTGAGTTTCTTAAATTGCGTCGGCGAGAAGAACACCCGTTTTTCTTCACGCTCCGTGTCGAGGATATCGCCGCCCATTCCGGCATGGGCAAAGAGAACGTGATCAAACTGCAGGAGAAAGCGGCTTTCATAAATCGTGAGTGCTTTGACGCGCCGGGCCAAGTCCTCGGGAAGATTGGAGGTGTCCATGTAACGCCTGGTCGAATCAGCGGTCGATCGCCAGTGAAATTGGTCGTGAATAATTTTAAGGACTTCGGGCGGAACATCATCGCCAAAAACGGATGCCGCGACTCCGCGGGATACCGGGGTCTCCCGTATTTTCGAAATTCGCACATCGGGATCAAAGCCTCCTTGCGGAAGTTGGCTCTCTACAATGGCTGGAACCAAGGCTTGTTGGCTGAACAGCTCGCCGACTTCTGCGGAACTGTGACCAGAGAGCATCTGAGCCGATTGAATGGCGTTCGCGGGCGGCAAGATAATGCATAGCGATACAAAAATCGCCATGCTTCGCTTTACTGGCGCGATGCAATATTGAGGAAGCATTTTTGGGAGGAAAGGGCCCCTCCCGGGGATTGATTTAAGTGTAATCTGCTTGTGTTACAGGCATGTTTCAACTTTATTGCGGAGCCTTTAATTCGGGTTGATATTACAGGAGGTGGAAAAGGACTTATTTCTCGTGGGGTTTTATCGTAGATTTGAAAAATCTGTCTAAATTACCCTTGAGGGCATAATGTTCATGAAGCCGCCGGATCGATCGTAAATCTGTTAACATCCAAAGTAATGACAGCGGACCATTCCGAACGGCGGACCTGCGCAGCGCTGTTTTTTACCGCCTCCTTTTTGCGCTTCTATCACCTGGGCCGCCAAAGTTTCTGGTGGGACGAGATATTTACTCTACGCAACGCGACACTCCCCTTTCGCCAAATCCATCATGCCGTAGACGCGGCCTCCCCGCCCCTTTTTGACTATCTGCTTCGGATCGTCTACGGAATTGTCGGGTCCAATGATTTCTGGCTGCGCTGTCTCCCGGCATTGATCGGAGCCGTCACGATCCCGGTGTTTTATGGCACCTGCAGACGCTTGCTTTCGCCGAGCGCAGCCTTCTGGGGCGCGGCGCTTCTCACGATATCCCCCTTTCATGTGGCCTATTCCCAGGAGCTGCGAATGTATACCCTGGTCACCCTTGAAGCCTTGCTGTCGCTCTACTTTTGGGAGCAAAGCTTAGAGCATCAGACCACAAAAGCGTGGATCGGGTATGTGTTGAGTACCGTCAGCGGGCTTTATACGCACAATTGGTTTTTGTTTCTGACGGCATCGCAGGCCATCGGATACGCCGCATGGTGCATACGCCATAAACACGGGTGTGCCAAAGGATGGATGGCTTTCGGTCTGATCGGCATGGCCTATGCTCCTTGGATACCTTTGTTAATGGCACAGACCAGAGTTAATCTAGGTTATATCCCCCGGCCTGGAGCCGCGGAAGTCCTGCAGACCTTTTATGCTTTATCTGGCTCGCGGGTAACGGTTGGGGATGGGACCTTTCAGCTGCCTTTCGAAGTTTCGGCCGCGATTCTCGTCCCAGCATTATTCTGCTTGGGTCTGGGGTACTTTTCTTCCGGCCTGGGCCGCGGGCGCGCGCGACGACTTTTCTGGGTGGGTTGTCTTATCCCTTTGCTATTCGCTTTTCTCTATTCCCGCCTAATTAAACCCATTTATTTGCCCAGCCGCTATACGTTGATAACCCTTCCGGCATTTCTTTTGTTGGCCGCACGCGGCTTGGGGGGCGGAGATCTGTCATGGCCGGGCAGGCGCCGAGCGATTTTGAGTATTGTGGGTTTGTTGTGGATCGGAAGCTGCAGCGTGCTTTTAATTGCTTACTACCGGCTTTTCGTTAAAGGTTCCTGGCGGGAAATGATGTCCTGGGTCGTCTCGCGAGCCCGTCCCGGAGACGCCGTTGTTATTGGGCCGCTTGGAAACCTGCGGATGACAATCGACTATTACTTGCCTCCCCAAATCGACCGTCAGGGGACCGTCCTCAGCGACAAAACCCATCAACGGCTCTTTGTACCCTCCTACGGCCAGTACTATGCGGGCCCGCACGTCATCTTGGGCCCCAAAACGTCCGCGCAATGGGAAAGCATCTCCGCGCGTAATTTTTCACATGGCAGCATCGTTCTACTGCAGCGGAAAAAACGCGGATCGGCGCGTCGCGGCCTCAATTGGTCACCGAGCGGCTGAAATGCTAAAATTCCGCGTGTTTTTGACAGGGGGCGCGCCTGGTCCATAGCCCCGGGGCGTAGCGCAGCTGGAAATAATCCGATGGCTCGGGGCGTAGCGCAGCTGGTAGCGCGCCTGCTTTGGGAGCAGGAGGTCCCGGGTTCAAATCCCGGCGCCCCGAGCCATCGGGTAGCGCGATCGCCGGTTCATCCGCCAGACGACAGGCGGATGCCCGCCCGATGTGTGGCGGGCAAATCCGGCCGCCCCGAGGCGATGGGCGCTCGATTTCCAGGGCGCTATTTTTTCTGCTTTTTTTGGCGCAGGCTCTCTATCGCGCCCTTAGCTCAATGGATAGAGCAGTAGCCTTCTAAGCTACGTATGGAGGTTCGATTCCCCCAGGGCGCAGTCTATTAGGGGCCGTTAGCTCAATTGGTAGAGCATTCGCCTCTTAAGCGACAGGTTGCCGGTTCGATTCCGGCACGGCCCAGATTCCTTTAAGCGCCCGTAGCTCAACGGATAGAGTAGCGGTCTTCGGAACCGCTGGTGTGGGTTCGATTCCCTCCGGGCGCATGTTTTGGACCGGTGGCGGAATGGCAGACGCGCAAGGCTTAGGACCTTGTGCCCGCAAGGGTATGCGAGTTCGACTCTCGCCCGGTCCACTCATTACAGAAGGATAATCATCGATGGAAACGATTGAAAAACCTTTGCCCACCAAAACCAAGGTTCTGAAAGAAGAACCCTGCGAAATCACGCTGTCTGTCGAAATTCCCAAAGAAGAAGTGACTCGGGAAACCGATACCGTATTTCAGCAGATTCAAGCGCGTGCGTCCTTGCCCGGCTTCCGAACCGGCAAGGCACCGATGGACCTGGTCCGCAAGAACTTCGTTGAACGCGCGCGGCAAACCGTACTGGAAAATCTGGTCAGCCGGGCGGCCGGGCAGGTCCTTCGTGAGCGGAAACTGAAGACCATCGATACCCCACGCGTTGAAAAGATTGAATTCGAAATGGGAAAACCGCTCTCGTTCACTCTGCGCGTCGAAAAGGACCCGGAAGTCAAAGCGAAGGATTACAAGGGAATCAAAGTGACCAAACCCTCGACCGCCGTCACTGAGGACATGGTGTCCAAGACGCTCGAGGAGCTCCGCGAACGCAACGCTTCGCTCACAGCATCGACTGCCGCCCAAATCGGCAAGAATCATTTTGTTGTCATCGACTTTGAAGGTAAAATAGAAGGTAAGCCGCTTCCCGGGGGATCTGCCAAGAATTACCTGCTGGATATGAATACCCCCCAAACGATTGCCGGGTTCAGCGATGGACTGCTGGGGGCGGCGCTGGCTGAACAGCGCGCGGTGACGGTGACTTTCCCGGCGGATTACACGCGCAAGGAATGGGCCGGCAAGCAGGCCGTTTTCGATGTATCCGTAAAAGAAATAAAGGAAAAAAAGCTGCCGGCGCTGGATGATGAATTCGCTAAAGACCTTGGACTGGCATCCCTGACTGATCTGAAGCAAAAGGTCCGTGAAAATCTCGAGAAAGAAGAAACAGCCAAAGCAGATAAAGAGGTGGAGGAACAGATCTACCAATATCTTCTAGACCACAATGCCTTCGCCGTTCCCCCCACGCTCGTCGAAGAACGTCTGCGCGTCCTGACTCAACGCACCATGGCCGGTCTCCAGCGGCAGGGCCTCATTCAGCCTGGGGATAAACAAGCCGAAACGACTTTGCGCGACCGTACGCGTCCGCAGGCCGAAAAAGATGTCCGGCTCTCTTATTTATTAAAAGCGATCGCGGGCCAGGAAAAACTGGAACCCACCGATGCGGATGTAGAAGTGCTGAAGAAAAAAGCCCTCGATGAAAACAAGGATCAGGCCGCTTCGATTGAAAAGTATTTTGCGGAACGAGACTCGTCCGTGCGGGCCTCGTTGATGGAAGGCAAGGTTTTGGAATTCTTGAAGAACAACGCCAAGATAAAGACAGCTAAAGACTAGGAGGAATAATGGTAGCCATGGTCCCCACAATCATCGAACGCTGGAATCAAGGAGCGGCGGTCGGTTATGACATTTTTTCAAGGCTCCTCAAGGATCGCATCATTTTCGTAGGCGGCTACGAAGGGACGGTGACCACCGATTCGGCCAATCTCATCATCGCCCAGCTTCTATTTCTGGAAGCCGAGGATCCGGACAAGGAAATTAATCTTTACATCAATTCTCCCGGAGGCATGGTGACGGCCGGGCTGGCTGTCTATGACACCATGCAATACATCCGCTGTCCGATTACGACTATTTGCATGGGGATGGCGATGTCCTTTGGCGCTGTACTCTTGACGGCAGGAAGCAAAGGGAAACGGTTCGCCCTGCCTCATTCCCGTATCATGATTCACCAGCCTTTGATTTCAGGCGGCGGAATTTCCGGGCAAGCGACGGAAATTGAGATCGAAGCGAAGGAAATCATTGATACCAAGAAGAAGCTGAATGAAATTATTGCGAAGCATTGCGGCCAATCCGTCGAGAAAGTTACGCGCGATTCCGAGAGGAACTTCTATCTTTCGTCGGAGGAAGCCAAGGCCTACGGGCTCATAGACGAGGTCATCGTGAGGAAGAAATAGATGAGTATCCCTAAAGATCCGAAGGAATTATTTCACTGCATCTTCTGCGGCAAAGGCAAGCGCGAAGGATTGCGCTTGATCGGCGGCCAGGGGATCTACGTCTGCGAAGAGTGCATTCGGAATTCCTACCAGCTGCTGAACAAGATTACGGAAGAAGACGAGCGCCGGTCCCTCAAATCGGTTCCCAAACCGACCGAGATCAAGCGCGTTCTGGATGAGTATGTCGTGGGGCAGGAGCGTGCGAAGCGCATCCTCTCGGTTGCGGTTTATAACCATTACCGGCGCATGGAAGTTTCGACCCAGGCGCACCCGCAGGATGTCGAGTTGCAGAAATCCAATATCCTTTTGATCGGGCCTACCGGGACCGGGAAAACGCTTTTGGCGCAGACCCTGGCCAGACTGCTGCACGTCCCGTTTGCAATAGCGGATGCCACCACGCTGACGGAAGCCGGGTATGTGGGCGAAGACGTGGAAAATATTATCCTTCGACTCCTTCAGAATGCCAACTACGATGTCAAACGCGCCGAGCGGGGCATCGTTTATATCGACGAAATCGACAAGATTTCCCGCAAGACCGATTCCCCCTCCATTACGCGCGATGTTTCCGGAGAAGGGGTTCAGCAGGCTCTGCTCAAAATCCTGGAAGGCACCGTGGCCGCCGTTCCTCCTCAAGGCGGGCGCAAGCATCCGCAGCAGGAATACATTCAGATCAACACGACCAATATTTTGTTTATCTGCGGCGGAGCCTTTGAAGGATTGAACAAGGTCATCGAATCCCGCGTCGGCAAACGCGGCTTGGGGTTCGGCGCTGAGCTGAAGCCGAAACAAGAGTTGCGCGTCGGCGATATCTTAAAACACGTTCAACCCCAAGATCTGATCCGCACAGGAATGATTCCCGAATTGGTGGGCCGCTTGCCCATTGTGGCGACGCTCGACGACCTGGATGAAGACACACTCGTCCGCATCCTGACCACCCCCAAAAATGCTTTGGCAAAACAGTTCGTCAAGATGTTCAGCCTGGAAGGCGTTGAGCTTTCGATTACCCCTGAGGCGCTGCATGCCGTGGCGCAGCTCGCACTGCGGCGCGGTTCAGGCGCGCGAGGCTTGCGGGCGATTCTGGAAGATGTCCTGCTTGATGTGATGTATGACCTGCCGGAGCAGCCGAATCTGGAGCGCTGCGTTATTGATGACAATGTCATCCGCAAGACGTATCCGCCCATCCTTCACATGAAGGAAGAAAAGAAGATTGCCTGACCCCATGATCGCTTCTCAACAACTGACGGATCGGCCTATTTCTATTCCGAGCCAATTGCCTCTTCTGCCGGTGCGCGATACGGTGGTGTTCCCGCATATGGTTCTCCCGCTGGATGTGTCCCGCGTGAAAAGTGTCAAAGCCCTGGAAGAAGCCATGGCTGCCCACCATGTGATCTTTATTGCCGCGCAAAAACGGGTCGAGACCGAAGACCCCCAGCAGGATGACATTTTTCCGATCGGCACCATCGCCAAAATTCTTGAGCTGCTGAAGATGCCCAACGGCCAGCTGAAGATCCTGGTCGAGGGTCACGCCCGGGGGCGCCTGCAGCAGTTTCGTCCTGTGCCCGAAGGCGGCTATACGGAGGTGACGGTCGAAGTTCTCAACGAAACCGCCGCCCTCACACCGGAAATTCAGGCGCTGATGCGCCAATGCACCCAGCTTTTCGAACAATACGTGAAGCTCAATCGCCGCATCTCCGTGGAAACGGTCATTGCGCTCAATGCCATAGAGGATCCGGCGCGATTCGCCGATACTGTGGCCAGTAATATTCTGATCAAGATCAACGAAAAACAGGTGCTTCTCGAAATTTCCGACCCTCGGGAGCGTCTGGAACGCCTCGTGGACATGCTCAACGGTGAAATTGAAATTCTGAATATTGAACGCCGGATTCAGAACCGCGTCCGGACGCAGATAGAAAAAACGCAGAAGGAGTATTACCTGAATGAGCAGATGAAAGCCATCCAGAAGGAGCTGAAGCAGAAGGATGACTATGCGAAGGAAATGGATGAGCTTCGCGAGAAAATCAAAACAGCGAAAATGAGCCAAGAAGCCACCGAGGTGGCCGAGAAGGAAGTCGGGCGTCTGGAAAAGATGATGCCTTTTTCTCCTGAAGCCACCGTGATTCGAACCTATCTGGACTGGCTGATCGGCCTGCCATGGTCGGTGACCACCAAGGACAATCTCGATATCGTGCGTGCGCAGAGCATTTTGGATCAAGATCACTACGGTCTGGAAAAAGTGAAGGAGCGCATGATCGAGTATCTCGCGGTCCTTAAACTGGTGAAAAAGATCAAAGGACCGATCCTTTGTTTTGTCGGTCCTCCCGGCGTCGGTAAAACGTCACTGGCCCGGTCCATTGCGCGATCCCTGGAACGCGAATTTGTCAAAGTGTCCCTCGGCGGCGTGCGGGATGAATCGGAAATCCGCGGCCACCGCCGCACTTACATCGGCTCCTTGCCCGGCCGGATCATCCAGTCCCTTCGCAAAGCCAAGACACGCAACCCCGTGTTCTTGCTCGATGAAATCGACAAAATGGGCATGGATTGGCGAGGAGATCCAGCCGCGGCGCTGCTGGAGGTGCTGGATCCCGAGCAAAATAAATCCTTTGTGGACCATTTTCTGGACGTGGAGTTCGATTTGTCGGAAGTTTTCTTTATCTGCACCGCCAATACACTGGCAGCGACTCCGCCCTCTTTGCAGGATCGGTTCGAGGTGATCCGTTTCTCGGGATACACCGAGGAAGAAAAATACAATATCGCCCGCAAGTATCTTATTCCGAAGCAAATGAAAGAACATGGGATCGGCGAAGACGTGGCCATTACGGATGAGGCGATCCGCACGATTATTCGTGACTATACGCGTGAAGCCGGCGTCCGGAATTTAGAGCGTTCTCTGGCCACCCTGTGCCGCAAGGCCGCCAAAATTCTTGTCAGCAACTCGGTGGAAAAGCCGATCCAGATCACCGGTCAGAGCGTCGGGCAGATGTTGGGCGTTCCGGAATTTTCCAAGGAGCGGGGCGCCGATAACAGCATCGGCGTTTCGACGGGACTGGCCTGGACCGAACATGGGGGCGA
>Ga0207074_1099_pt1 | contig 14235 bp, 8 predicted proteins | sample Alteio_BWMinHeat_66_FD_153567 | JGI IMG/M metagenome (GOLD analysis project Ga0207074, IMG submission 153567) | Enriched cells from forest soil in Barre Woods Harvard Forest LTER site, Petersham, Massachusetts, United States -... | ecosystem: Environmental > Terrestrial > Soil > Temperate forest >...
CACGACTTCTTTTTGTTTTAATACGGCAAATTCAAGGCCGAATGGCACAAATTTTCTAAAATGTGACTTGCATAAAGGACATTCATATCCATACCCAAAATAATATACCCTTTTATGGAATTTTTTAGGAATCAATGATTTTATGAATGATTTAAGATACTGTTTCATTCTTTTTTCTCAAAAAATGGCGGAGAAGGAGAGATTCGAACTCTCGAGACGCCTTTCGACGTCCACACGCTTTCCAGGCGTGCGCCTTAAACCACTCGGCCACCTCTCCGTTATGAATTCGTCAAACTGCCGTACAACTGATGTCGCTGCTCTTTGATACGGTTGTCTTCCAAATACTCATCGTAAGGAAGGCCTATTTTATCAATGTACCCGCCGGGGGTCAATTCAATGATACGGTTAGCCACTGTTTGGACCAACTGATGGTCATGGGACGAAAATAAAATTGTCCCGGGAAAAGTTTCCATACCTTTATTTAAAGAAGTGATCGCCTCCAGATCCAAGTGATTGGTCGGCTCATCAAGAATGACGACATTAGCATTAGTCAACATCATCCTAGACAACATGCATCGTACTTTTTCACCGCCGGAAAGCACCTTCACTTTTTTTAAACTTTCTTCGCCGGTAAAAAGCATCCTTCCTAAAAACCCGCGCACAAAATTCTCATCCTTCTCCACGGAATACTGGCGCAGCCAGTCAATAATGTTAAGGTCCACTTCGAAATATTTTTGGTTATCTTTGGGAAAATAAGCCTGGGTCGTAGATACCCCCCATTTAAAAGAACCGCTGTCTGCTTTTAATTCCCCCATCAAAATCTGAAACAAGGTGGTTTTAACCAAGTCATTAGGTCCAACAAACGCGATTTTGTCCCCCTTATGCGCATGCAAAGAAAAATTCTTAAACATCAATTGCCCATCGATAGACTTAGTCAAATTTTCTACATGCAAAACGTCATTGCCTGCTTCACGCTCAGGTTTAAAATTAATGAATGGGTATTTGCGTGAAGACGGTTTGATCTCATCCAACGTTAATTTTTCCAGGATCTTTTTACGGGAAGTTGCCTGGCGGGCTTTAGAGGCATTGGCTGAGAAACGGGCGATAAAATCCTGCAACTCTTTGCGTTTGTCCTCTGTCTTCTTATTAGCATCAGAACGCTGCCTTAAAGCCAATTGGCTGGCCTCAACCCAAAAACTATAGTTTCCTGAAAACATCTGTATTTTACCAAAATCAATATCACAGACATACGTGCAGACTTTATCCAAAAAATGGCGGTCGTGGGATACAACAATAGCTGTATTTTCAAAATTAATTAAGAATTCTTCCAGCCAGTTACAGGTGTCCACATCCAGGGAGTTGGTAGGCTCATCAAGGATTAGGATGTCCGGGTTGCCGAACAAGGCCTGCGCCAAAAGGACGCGTACCTTTTGGGAACCTTCTAATTGCTTCATTTGCTGCAGATGCAGGTCTTCAGTGATGCCCAAATCACTCAAGAGTTTGCCAGCCTCAGAATCAGCATCCCAGCCGTTCATCTCAGCGAATTTCCCTTCAAGTTCAGAAGCCCGCAAGCCATCCGCGTCGCTGAAATCTGGTTTACTGTACAGCTCATCCTTTTCTTTCATCACACGATAAAGCTCTTTATGCCCCATGACAACGGTCATCAAAACCGTAATTTCATCAAAAGCGAACTGATCCTGCTTTAACACGGAAATGCGTTTCCCCCCGGCAACACTTACTGAACCTGAGGTGGTATCTAAATCACCGGACAGGATCTTCAAAAAGGTGGATTTGCCCGAACCATTGGCCCCAATAATGCCATAGCAGTTGCCGGGATTAAAAGTGATATTAACCCCGTCAAACAGGATACGCTTACCAAACTGAAGTGATACATTATTAGCAGTAATCATAAGGCCGAAATTATAGCACAACGACCGGAAAACGCCAACGAGATTCCTTTACTTGCTTATTTACCCAAATAGTGTTAGTCTTGTAAGCTATTAACGAAGTATTAAAACCTGCAAGCAAGCTTCTTACTCTCACTTAACCTGAGTTCTCCATTAAAAGATTCCTTGCCTGCGCAACTGCAGATAAGATTAAATATCCTGCAAGAAAGAAAACCATGTCTCAGAATGAACAAAACTTTTACGGGCTGGGCATCGCTCCTGCGATCCTGAGCGTCATTGAACGGTTGAAATTTACCGTTCCCACTAAAATTCAATTCCAAGCGATCCCTCCAGGCTTACAAGGCCAGGATGTCATGGGTATTGCCCAAACAGGAACTGGCAAGACCATGGCCTTTGGTATCCCTGTCATACAACGCTTAGCCCAAATCAAAGGCCGCGCCCTTATAGTGGTCCCAACTCGCGAATTAGCTATTCAAGTTGACGAAAGCCTTCGCAAAATCGCGACCGGAGTTGGTCTCAAGACCGTTGTCTTGATTGGTGGGGATTCGATGGGCAAACAGATCCAGAACTTAAAATCACATCCACGCATCATCATCGGCACACCCGGCCGCCTGATCGATCATATGCAGCAAAAAACACTTAATTTCCATGATGCCCATATTTTGGTCTTAGATGAAGCTGACCGTATGCTTGACATGGGTTTTGGCCCGCAAATTCAACAATTGCTCAAACAAGTTCCGCACGAACGCCAAACAATGTTATTTTCAGCGACCATGCCTGAAACGATCATGAATATTGCCAGATCTTATATGAAATTGCCCGTACGCATTGAAGTGGCTCCTCAAGGCACCATGGCTGAAAAGATCACCCAGGAATTGTTTATCGTCAAAAAAGAATTAAAAAATGAATTGTTGGAAAGCATGCTAAATCAATATAAAGGGTCTGTGCTTATCTTCTGCCGCACTAAATTTTCGGTCGTACGCCTGACCAAACAATTGCGCGGCATGCGGCATAACGCTGCGGAAACTCACTCAGACCGTTCTCTTAGTCAACGCAAAGAGGCTTTGGAAGGTTTTAAACGGGGTAAATACCGTATTTTAGTAGCCACTGATATTGCCGCACGCGGGATTGATGTCAAAGGCATTGAGCTGGTCATTAATTATGACCTGCCTGATGATCCTGAGAATTATGTCCACCGCATCGGACGCACCGGACGGGCAAGCCTTGCCGGACATGCTGTGTCTTTTGCGACACCTGACCAACGCCTGGATGTTAAAAATATTGAGAGGATCCTAAATCAAACACTGCCTGTGGCTGACAGCCATCCGACGATTCAATTAGAGAAATTCCATCACCCCAAATCACCGGTAATGGCTTTCTCAACTCCGCACCGCATGCGTAGACGTCCCATGATGCGCCGAAGATAACCGTCAATTTCGCTCGCAAAGTAATGGCGTTGCTGATAAGTCCGCTTCTTTTAAAAGAGAAGTAAATAACGGCTTGCAATGATACGTGGTGTCCAAAATTCTGATAATCAATACTGAATTCTTCGCATCATATGGATCATAAAAATTATCATATATTCCCTTCATAAATACCACTTTCTTGGGATGAAATCCATTCACAAAAAGGTCCGTCAAAATGCTTCTCTTGGTGGATATCATCGTGACTAACACGGCGCCTTTGTCTATAATATAGGCATCATTCGGGATGAATGGGAAAACCTTTCTTAGTAATAATGTTTCCTTGTTATAAAAATCATTCTTTGCTTCACAGGCAAGATGATTTGAAGCAAAGAACGCATTGATGACTAATACCATAAAAAACAGGGTCCCCAGTAAACGGGGATAACCTCCTGTTAGAGTGTCAGCCATGCCCTTTGCTGCAAGAAGCACAAATGGAAACGCAAAAAAAAGAAAATACCTGTCCGAATAACACTGTCCCGGATAGGAAAAACCACCCGCGCAAAACATCGAGAACATCAAAAACCCCGTCAGGAACCATCCTGTGAGCGCGATCACCAAATTGTCTTTTTTGTAAAAGACACCCCACCCGGCAGCAACTATCGCTGCCAAAACGGTCAATATAGTGTTCTGTTTATAATCGAACAAATAAAAAATGCTGGTAAAAAGATTCTCAGATATGAATGAAAAAGCGAAAAGCCTGTGCTTTAATTCATAAATTAAGAAAACAGGAATCGAAATCAAGATAGGTAAAGATAAACAGACGGTATCCATCAGTATTTGTACCCGCAACTTTCTATCCAGCAAACCATTCCGTTGATAAATATACATTGCCCCTGCCAATCCAAAAACTACAAAAATTCCATACAACGGTTTGACACAAATACTGAACAGGCCCCCAAAAATCGCGGCATACAACATGCTCTTGTCATTTAAGGACCTGAATTCACTAATAAAATAAAGAAACAGAAGAAAGAAAAACAAACCGGCGATATCAGAACCAGCGGACATGGAGTAAGTGACGCGTGCCGGTAAACAAGCTAAAAAAATAGCTGCCCACCATGCCACTGCATTACTCGCGGTCCAAAGCCATGCAATTCTGTAAAGTAGCGCGACTGACAAGACCCCTAAAACTATATTTAACATAAAATAACTTTGTTCAAAATCCTTGGTCAAAAACAAAACAACTGCCTCAAGCCAGGCATACCCTGGAAGTTTGGGGTCAGACGTCCACCTGTCGAAAATTTCCGGTTGAAGGCGGCTTCCCTTGATTGTCACGCTTGGTTTTCCAAGGGAAAGGATATTGTATGACTGAGAAACATACGCAGGTTCATCATCGTAAACACGATGTAACGGAGGCCAAATGGAAAGACATAAGATGAGCGCGACCAGACAGGCAGATAAAGAAAGGAAAAATCCTCGATCAAATTTAATTCTATTGTTTTGAAAAAGTTGGACAACAGAATTACAAGAAAAAAATACTGTGCCAAAAAATATAAAACCCACCCAAATCAAAACAATGAAATCACTCATAGGAACCATTATAATGAATACGCACTAGTGACCCAGAACACTTTACATGATCCCTCTCCCGAATCAAAACGGGAAAGGGATGTGTGCCACCACCAACTCTGCATATTACTTTGAATATCGACTAAATATCCATCTAATTCGACCACATCATATCTTTTAAAACTCTGAACAGCTTCCAATACATTCTGATCGGCAGCTATGATGTGATTATTGGAACTATGGGCAATGATTTCAGATGGATCAATGGGAGGGCCATTATTCCAATGATAGTTGAACCATCTGCCCCCTTGAGAAAAATCCAATTGATTGATAACAATCGGATCACTCATAGGCCCCCAGCCTAAAGCCAAATCATAGGAAGATAAAGCATCTTCATTGCCTATCCCCCAATAATGATGTTTTGAAAGGACAAGGGCTTTAATGTGGTATTTGGCCCTGGCCGTGACAGTGAAATTCTTATAGACCCAGGGTGACGGCAGGTTGCTTGATGCCTGCAGAGGATCTGCTGCTGCCAATTCTCCCTTCCCGTGGGCTTGGGGATAATGAGAAAATGTCCATGCGGCCATCAGAATGGCTAAAATGATAAAAAAATTCTTTATCAACTAAATGACCCTTTCATTGCCTCCATCGATGGGAATTTGGGCGCCGGTGGTTTTGGCAAAGGCACCTCCGGCCATGGTGCAAACTAACTCCGCCACATCGTAAGATGTGATTTCTGTATGCAGGATATTGCTGGTCTTGTATTGCTCAACAGTAAGACCATAATGCCGGGCACGTTTTTCCAAGACCTCCTTGGTCCATATGGCCGTATCAAATACTTGATTAGGATGGATCATATTAACGCGGATGCCCTTGTGCCCCAATTCTAAAGCTGCTACCCTGCCTAATTGAGTTAATCCTGCTTTAGCAACGGAATACGCTCCAGCACCAGGGCCAGGGGCTGGGACATTCTTGGATGCAATAATGATAATTGTTGGATCTATGCCATGGCTCAAATAAGGAGAAGCTGCCTTTACTAAAAGCTGATGGCTTGTTAAATTTAATTTCAAACTTTTCTCCCAGACTGCCGGGACCATTGCCTCAAGGTCCATGCTTGGCGGAAAATTACCGGCATTACTGACGATGATGTCTAAACCGCCAAAACGGCGAACGGTGGATTCAACGGCTTTTATAATGTCTGATTCTTTAGTCACATCACATCGGATGCTTGTACCTTCTTTAATATCTAAACCAACCACATGGACTCCTTGAGAAAGTAAACGCTCCACACAGGCCTTGCCAATGCCTGAAGCGGCACCAGTCACCAGAGCTATCTTGCCCTGTAAACCCAAAGGTTTTGGATTCTTGGCTAATTTGGCCTGTTCCAATTCCCAATACTCGACATCAAACAAATCTTTTTCATTTACGGGCTTCCATCCGCCCATGCCTTCTGCCCTGCCAATGGCTTGCATGGTATGATCAACGATATCACTTATAATCTGAGCTTCCCCCAAGGACCGTCCGAAAGCAACAACACCTGACCCAAGCCATACTACCCAACGTGGGGCTAAGTCTAGGCATTTTAAAGATTGCTTCGCTTCGCTCGCAACGACACTAGAACTATAATAGTCGAAATATTTTTTATAAGCTTTTGCATATTCATTGATATCTGCTTCGATATTTTTATTAATGACCGCAGGTTTGGGCTTGGTGCGGATCACATGGTCTGGGGTCAAGGTCCCCCGTGTTGCCAAGCTTTTGATACGCGGCAGGCGGCTAAAGGCAATACTCTGCTTATCCTCTTTTAACAAAGCTACTACTGCCCCACCTTGAACGCGGCTAACAGCCTGGCGCAGGCGGGCTAAAGATAATAAATTACTCCGACGAGGAAAAACATGGGGGAATGAAAACTTTTTTTGCTTGTTAACATATTGTTCAGCTTTAGTGACGAGCTTAATGTGATTTTCATAGCTTTCTTTGGCAGTATCGGCAAAAGTGAAAAGGCCATGGTTTAACAATACAATCCCGTCATATTTAGACCAATCCACTCCAAGGGTCATTTCATAGACCTTGCGCGCTAAAATAAATCCCGGCATCACATAAGGCACAATAAGCACACGGTCACCGAAAATTTCTTTGATGCGCTTTCTTCCATCGGATGTATTAGTGATTGTTACCACGTCATCCGCATGGGAATGGTCCACATAGTTGTAAGGAATGATGGCATGAAGGATGGCTTCGACCGAAGGATTAGGCGCGTTAGGATCGAGCATCGCAGCCCTTTGCTGGCGCACCATATCAGCATCTGTTAAGTTTTTAATAGCTGCCATGCGCAAGAGCGTATCTATTTTAACTGCCGCAAACCCTTGAGCTTCAATTGTTGCTAAATCCCAGCCGCTGCCTTTAATATAAAGCACTTGTTGTTCTACACCAAAAAAATCCCGGACTTGGGCCTTGACCGAAGTGTTTCCCCCTCCATGCATGACCAAGCTTGTGTCACGCCCCAATAATCGCGATGTATAAACGCGCAAGGCCAGCGGATCTTGACCTAGTCTTTTAGCTTCTTTATCATTCCAAAAACTCTTCATATCATTGATTTTTAATCCAGGTTTCTGCTTCAGGCGCTATATTGGTCTTCTTCTTTAAAACAATATACATATCATTCTTTTTGTCCAACTCTTCGCTGAATTTCTTCACATCTGCAAATTCCTGTACGGGTATAGAGACACGTTTAAGATGATACGTGCTTTCTACCGTGATTGTACCGTCACCTTTGATATATTTAGTCGTGGCCTGAATAAAATCTGATCCCAAACCATAGTTCTGCGGGACAAAGCTAATTTTCAAGCTTTCAGGGACATGGTAGGTGTTACGGTTAATGATCAAAGAATTGGTAGGGATAAATATAGGATAATGCCTTGTATCTTCTGAAAAGTCAGGGATATTCCCTTGCTGTTCTTCTTTCAAAAGGACCATATCATTGGCCACCTGATAAATACGGGATGCCGAGTATTTAAAATTAAATTCAACTGTGCCATAACGATTTTCCAGACCCTTGACATCGCGGTCAGTTATTTTACCTCCCTGAGCAAAGGTGGCCTGCAAATTATCAAAGAATTTCTGCTTACTGCTGTCGCTGCTGGAATCCCAGCTTTTCTTAAAATCTTCTGATGCTTCCACAGGCATCTGGACTGAAACACGAAAATTAGCTGAACCATCGTCAGTCAATACGACATCGCTGGTAGATATCACCGAATGAGAAGATTCATCAGCAACGGGAATATTCTTAAAATGATAGGAATCAGGCTCAATAATAAGCACATAGGCATTGTCATAACTTGAAGGCAGTTCTCCCAGATCAAAACCCTTGGCCTGCGGATCTACAAAATAATCTTGATTATCAATATTGACCTTTAGTATCACATGATCAAAAGCTGAAGGGTTGGGCAGCCGATGCTGGGGATCACCGTTAAACTCACCGCTAAATAAACAAATCTTAGATTCAATGCCAACTTTTTTCAACATTTGTTGAGTCAAGACAACCAAATCTTTACAATCTCCATAATGGTTCTTAAAAATCTCATCGGTCCTATGCAGATCAACCGTATGGTCTCCTAAACTCATGGACACATAACGGAAATTATCTTGAATAAATTCCAGGATAGCACGCAGCTTATGCTTAGAACTTGCTTTGCCGCTGACTAATTCCATCGCTTTAGTATCTATGTTTGGATCATCAACTGTATTTTTGTTAATGGAATCACGCCACCAATCGGCAATCTGTTTCCAGTCGCTCATAGATGATAAAGACAATACCCCTTTAATCTCATCCGGAGGAGGCATAAAATTTTCATTCTCACTGTAAGCAGTATCTTCAAAAACATAGGAATATTTGACCCTACCGTTGATTTTCTCGATCTGCGGCTGTTTATCATTATTGTAAGCAGAAAAACGAATTGGTTTATTTTCAGGAAAAACATAGGAGAAACGTGCGTATTTTGTAGGTATGGAAGGATATGTCACCTCGTCCCAAAACTGATTAGGTATTTCTTCTTTAAAAACCTTAGTTTTGACAATTATATCTAAAATCGTGCCGATATTAATTTGAGGGAAGGTAATTACCTTAAGGCGCATATCAGAATATAAAGGTGATTGGTCATAGGCCGCCAAATCCTTAATATCAGTCGCTTCGAGCTTTTTTCCATCTGGTGTTTCTATGAATGCCTTGATATCTGTTATCTCTTCCCGGGATCTATTATAATAAATAGGCCACTGCCCCAGATTCTTGGCAGTTTCTTTTTGTATTTTGACACGGGCATGATAATCTTCATCAAAAGACCAATCATCATGAATGACCGTATCTGTTTCAGCTAAAAGACCAATATAGGGCTGGTTGCTATTTTTCTCTTCCCAGGCTTTGGGATTAACCTGCTTGTCTTCGATCTTGCTTAAATCCTGGACAATGGCCTGGGTACGGTCCAGGGATGGGGTCTGTGCAAACCCCAAGCTTGAAAAAAAAGATAAGAATAAAAGGAGCACAAACTTTTTCATAAAATGTAAAATCCGTTCATCCATCAAAATATGCCGCTGAGTCAAAGGCTGTTTAAGGACAATGCCTTCCAAAGTCGTGCATCGGCTTAAAGCCACATACATCTGCCCGTGTGAAAATGTGCCCCAGCCAACATCAATGATCACACGGTCAAAGGTCTGTCCTTGAGATTTATGAATTGTCACTGCCCAAGCCAATTTAAGTGGATATTGTGTAAAATAACCGATGACCTTGGACCCTAATGAATTATTCACTTCATCAAAATAATACTGATAAATCTCCCAAGTATGCTTTTTAACATCCACCTGGGTCCCGTTTTCTAATTCAACCATGATCACATCATCTCCCTCAGTATCAGTGATGATGGCTGTGATTTTCCCCAAAGATCCATTAACCCAGCGCTTGTCCGGGTCATTGCTTAACATCATCACCTGTGCCCCGGATTTAAGCTCAAGGACTTCAGGTGTTGGCAGGGATTTGCGCTCAAATTCACCTGACACCGCACCCTGATAAATTTTGGGGAACCCTGATAAGCTTTGCAGGCGCTGATTGTTGACACGGTCTGCCAGGGAATTGGTGGTGGTAAGGACTATATAAAAATCTTCAGATGAAAATTGATGGTCTGGTTTAAAACGGCCATTGAGCGCTTGCCAATGATGATGTTCAACACTGTCATCCCGGACAGCATTGAGCAGGCGGATAAAATGCTCATCCTTTTGACGGTAAATCTTTTTTAACTGCATGATTTTGAAATCCAATGATTCAAAGACTTTAGCTGAAAAAAAATAGGGAGTGGGGTAATGGGTCTTAAAAATATCCTCTTCCCCCCGCCCTACCACCGGTGGCAACTGAAAGAGGTCTCCAAAAAATATCATCTGTATCCCGCCAAAAGGCCTATGATAATCCGGCCCGTAGAGTCGTAAAAAAATATCAACGCAATCCATGAGATCTGCCCGCACCATGGACACCTCATCAATAATAACAGCGCTAAGTTCCCGATACATTTTTTGCCGGCGCTTGCGTACCGGTATGTCCCCCACACTTTCAGGGGTCACATCCGGCTTAAAACCAAAAAATGAATGGATGGTCTGCCCCTTAATATTAATGGCCGCAACCCCTGTGGGGGCAAGTACCGCGACGTTTTTGGTTGTCTTTTCACGGAAATACTGCAGTAGGGTTGATTTACCGGTACCTGCCTTGCCGGTAATAAAAACATTCTGATGGCTATTCTCCAGGACCTCAAAAGCCTGGTTAAATTCCTCATTAAAATCCAGATTATGAAAGGTGTCGTTCAATTTTTTGCTGTAACTGCTGATGTATTTTTAGGTTTTCTTCGCGGTTGGTAATGACTTCAATGATCGTCGAAGTCTGAGCTTTAAGTGCCTGAGCGTACACTTTCTTAAAATGTTTAACATCCATTGGCTGGCTGTAATTGAGTTCAAACATTGACGCAGCTGCTGCCAGGGTATATGGATGCGGCGTACCCCAAAACTTTTCAAATCCTTCTTTAAATTCGGCAATGGGTAAAAATGAAAATATCCCACCCCCGCCGTTATTAAGAAGAACTATAATCAAAGGTACCGGTAGATCACGCAACATGCTTAAAGAATTCAAATCATGCAAAGCTGCCAAATCGCCGATCATAAGGGTCACTGGCTTGCCCAAACCCCTTGCATAGCCGGCGGCTGAAGCAATCAGCCCGTCAATACCGCTGGCCCCGCGATTACCGTTGACAAAAACTGACTTCCCCTTAAAATCCGCATAATTACCCATATCACGGATAGGCATGCTATTGCTTAAAAATAATCCATGAGCTTCAGGAATCATTTGAGATACCAAGCGGGCGATACATGGTTCATTTAAACGCTTATCTTCAGCTAAAAAACTTTCTATTGATTTATCGGCATTTTTATTGGCCTTGGATAAAACCTTCAAGGCCGTTGAATCCTTACGCGGCTTAATGAGCCCGATTACCGTCTGAATAAAATTGGATACACTGGCCTCAATGCGCAAGCTGACCTGATGATTGGGGTCATTACGTAATGCATGATTAAGTACCATAATATATTCTGAAGGATTTTGCTTCTGGATGAAATCATAATAACGCTGCGATGTCATTCGCCCGCCTAAATGAAGAACACCATCAAAAGTCAATTTACTTGATATTTTGTCTGACAAAAGCAGGTGATCAAAATAATGGATAAGATTAGGATGGCTTTGCCCCAAACGCAATCCAGAAGAAACATCCGCAAAAACTGGCCAGCCTAATTTCTTGGCCAAGTGCAATACCAAATTTGCTTCATCATCCCCTGCAACTTTTCCGACGACAATCAGGCCATTCTTAATAGCATTCAAATGCGCGCCGATTTTTTTAGGGATTGGCAGCGCAACAGACTCAAAACCCGTAACATAATCCGTATAAGGTTTTGGGGACTTTTCCCAACGGTTTAAAGGCTTGGTATATGTTTTAAGGTCCTCTGATGTTTTAACCAAGGTCAACGGCTGGCGGAACATACAATTAATATGCACAACCCCATGATTGCGCACCGCTTGATACCATGCCTGATCAATGGTGGTCAGGACAAATCGAGGATCAATTTTGGTATCTGGGCATGGCATGTCAGTCGCCCATTGCACATATTTTCCAAATAATCCAACCTGGTCAATGGTCTGCACTGCCCCTGTTTGCCTTAATTCAGATGGACGATCTGCGGTTATCACAATCAGGGGTAACTTTTTCTTTGAAGCTTCAACCACAGCTGGAAAAAAATTAGCTGCAGCTGTGCCTGAAGTGCAAATCAGTACGGCCGGCTTTTTAGTGGCAGCACTATACCCCATAGCATGAAAGGCCAGCCCTCGCTCATCAAAATGCACAAAACTATTTAGCTTCTTATTTTGGGCCAAAGCAATGACCAAGGGTGAACTACGCGACCCAGAAGCAACGCAAAAATAATCTGCCCCCAGGCACGAAAGCTCCTCAACGATCAAAGTTCCCCAGCAGTGATTAATATTTACATAGTTCATCGGATTATCTTAATGAAATTGCTGATTTTATTTTCCACTTCATCCCACTCGCTTTGTGGCTGCGATCCTTGCACAATTCCTGCCCCAGCAAAAACGGAAAGCCTTTTACCACGGACCAAACCCGAACGGATCCCTACAACAAATTCCGCCCAATCCAAACCGACATAACCGATGGGTGCCCCATACCAGCCTCGAGAAAAACCTTCCAGCTTACGGATCATGTCCATGGCTTGATGCCGCGGAGTACCCCCTAACGCTGGGGTTGGATGAAGGAATTGTAAGATATCTTCATCATTTACGCCATCTTTTAATTGGCCCTGAAATTTAGTGATCAAATGATGCCCGTTGGCTAAGGTCAAAATGCCTGGGGTTTTATCCCTGTTAAAAACGGTACAAAATTCTTTAAACGAATCATCGATAGCATTAACGACAAGCGCATGTTCATATTTATTTTTATCGGAATTTTGTAAACTTTCAGGCCTCGTTGATTCAGGCATGGTGCCAGCCAAGGCTTCAGATTCTATAGAACGCTGATAACGACGATATAGACGCTCTGGTGAAGCACCTAAAAAAACTGTTTTTTTGAATTGAAAAGCAAAGTGATAGCTATTAGGTGTGACTGCTTTTAATTGCTTTAGCATGGTCCATGGATCAGGCGCCTGTTTAAAATTAAGGGAAGTTTTACGGGCTAAAACAACTTTTTCAACAGCCTTATCCTCAAGAATATAATTAACATCCTTTTTCCAAAGTTCCTGATCAGGTTGGTCAATCCGTTTCATATCATCGGGTCCTGTCCTCGGGTTTCCCCAGCGTGCTCGCAAAAGCCTGCGCTCGCTGGGGATGCCCCTCCCTCGGCCACCCGTTGATACGCAAGGGATAACAATTCCGTTTAATTTTCTTAAAATACTCTTTGTATTTTCACGTCCTACAAGATTACAGCAAAAAATCATCTTACCGCTTTGGGCTGCTAATTCAAAACGCGGGATAACGAAACGATAGGCACCGAATTCCTCCCAGTCCTCATCTGAATGACGTTGGTCAAAACAAAAACCTCCATACCATTGTAAATAGGGATATTTCGGGGACAAGGAATGACGCAGCTGTTTAAAAACTTCTCTGAAACTACCTAATCGCCTGCCCGTCACACAGACAGCTTGACCAATACCAGCTATACTCACTGTGTCGCTTTGATTAGAACCATAAATCTTGACTTCATCCTTCTGTAAGGATAGCCATGAAAGCATGTCTACGGGATCAATTTTAATTTCAATACGTTCAATGGATTTCGATGGTTTGTAGGCTGCTACAAATGAGGACACCTGGTCTTGGGCTTCTTTGAGGGAAAAAAGATTATTTTTGGGCGACATAAATAGTGGCCGCTCCGCCCATGAGGGGATGAGGTTTAATATCAATAAATCCCATCTGCTTTAGGATTTTACAAAAGCGGTCTCCGTAGGGAAAAGTCTGTATGGTCTGATTTAAATAGATGTATGCCTCAAAATTCCCGGAAAATAAAAATCCAACCATGGGCACAACGGTTTGTAAATAAAGCCAATGCCCTGCTTTAAGAACAGGGTTATCCGGTTTGGAAAATTCCAAAATCAAAACCCGGCCGTCTTTTTTGGTGACCCTGTACATTTCCAATAAGGCCAAACGTAAATCCGGAATATTACGGATGCCAAAGGAAATCGTTACACAATCAAAGGTTTCATCAAGAAAAGGCAAGGCCTGAGCATCTCCTTGCTGAAGCATCAGACGGTCTTCCAAATGCTGGGCTTTG
>Ga0207074_1088_pt1 | contig 13966 bp, 13 predicted proteins | sample Alteio_BWMinHeat_66_FD_153567 | JGI IMG/M metagenome (GOLD analysis project Ga0207074, IMG submission 153567) | Enriched cells from forest soil in Barre Woods Harvard Forest LTER site, Petersham, Massachusetts, United States -... | ecosystem: Environmental > Terrestrial > Soil > Temperate forest >...
GCTGCCAAGACCGGGAATACCAAAAAAAGATTCAAACACCAAACTGCCCATAAAAAGCAAGGGTAAAAGTGCAACCACTCCGGTTAAAATAGGAATTAAGGCATTTTTAAGCACATGTCCAAATAAAATCCTTGTTGCAGAAAGCCCTTTCGCACGTGCTGTTCGTACATACTCTTTTCCGATTTCTTCCAAAAACAGTGCTCGAAACCAACGCGTCTCACTCCCAAAACCACTAACAACACTGACCATTACCGGTAACAGTAAGAATTTTATCGAAGCCCATCCATCCATATAACCCGAAATGGGCAACCAACGCAATACTTTTGCAATGAGATATTGTCCAGCAATAATAAAAAACAGTGTTGAAATTGAAAGTAAAATTACACTCAAAAAAACCCCACCTGTTTCTAAATACGTTCCTCGAAAAAACACCAACATCAACGCAATACTAATATTGAAGAACAATCCTAAGAGTAAAGACAGAATGGCAAGTTGAAGGCTGGGCAAGTAGCGTTCTTGAATGGCTTGAATGATATCCCGTCCGGTGTCAGATATTCCAAATTCTAAAATAAACAGTTTTACCGACTTTTGAAAAAAAATGGTTTTTGTTAAGGTTGAGATGCCTGCTTCTCTTTGATTATAAAATAAGGGCAAATCATAACCATGCACGGCTTTCCAATCCAAAATGGCTTGTTTCGTGACATATTTCCCTCCCAAATGCACTCTGGCAATCGCATCCGATGAATTAATGAAAAAAAACAAAGCAAAAGTAATAACATTTACCCCAATCACAATCGGAATGGCTTGTAAAATTCGTCGTATACTGTAAATCCACATTTCACTACACCCTTTCTAAAGAAATATGCTCTTTTCGCCAAAACAGAATGAAAGCAGGCACCAAAATCACGAGCAAAAGAGATAGAATAGTCCAAAATGGCCAAATAATAGGTGAATTCCAGAGCAATCGTTGTTTGGCGCGAAGCTTGGGATCTATTTTGACATATTTCAATGCATTGTTGCCAATAGACATGGGCTTTCTCGCCTCTACCCAGCCATGATACAAAGCATAGGATTTTGGATAAAATCCCCAAATCCAAGGCAAATCTTTTTCAAGAACATTGACCATGTCTTGGATCCCTTGCAAACGTTCGGAACTATTTTGTAACGACCGAATGTTCTCAAAATTTTTATCAAAGATTGGATTACTATAATTCGACCAATTTTCTCCCTCAAATTTTGCACTGCTATTAGGTCCATAGAGGAGGAAAAGAAAATTCTCAGGATCTGGGTAATCGCCATGCCATCCAGCAAAATAAAGTTGCACCGTTCCTAGCCTAAGCTTTTCTTGATATCGATTATAATCCGTGCCCCGAATCACAAGATGAATACCAATTTTTTGAAATTGTTTTTGTAACCAAGCGTGAACCGCTATCTCATCTGGATCCCCCGTAATCGCCGCATCTAAATATAAAGTCAGCCCTTCTGAAATCTCGGCTGCTTTTAATAAGGCCTTGGCTTTCTCAATATCTGTCACGACCACCTTGGGTTGTGTGGCAAAGCCAAATATATCGGGCGGAATGGGACCTCTCGCATGAACCCCCCGTCCGTTGATAAATATAGAAATAAATTCATCGACATTGAAAGCCAGTTGAATCGCATGACGTAAATTGCGTGCTTTTTCCGTATAGCCTCCAACTATTTCATCTCCCATATTAAAACCCCAATACCAAATTCCGGGTGCAACAGAAGTTTGTAAGCGGATCCCTTTGTTTTTTAACGTATCACTTAACGCAAGCCCTCCCTCCATCAATCGAATGGCACTGCTAAAATTGTCCGAACTGATACCAGAAATATCGTAATACCCTTGCAAAAATTTATTCCAATAGGGAATATCTTCTTTTTCTAATGTAAAGATAATTTTATCCAACATGGGCAACCGCTTGCCCGCATTTTCTAATAATCCTAACTCCATGTCCTCCGGCATTCCTTCACTCGGATATCGCTCTTCTCTAAAGTTTGGATTTTTTTCTAAAATCATGCGTCTATCGGGATTATTTTCAGTAAGTTGAAATGCGCCCGTCCCAACCGGATACCAGTCTAAAGAAATATTGTGACGCTGTAACCCTTTTTGCGCATAAAATTTTGCAACCTCCCAAGGAATTGGACAAAAGAATGACATGGCTAACCAATATTGAAACTGCGGGTATTTCCCGATAAGGCGAATGCGATACGTATACTTATCCAAAACCTCAACGCCCGAAAGTGAAACATAACGCAAGTCTTGTTCCATCCCATCGCTCACCACTGCCGATTGCATCAAAGTTTCTCGCAATTCTTTTAAGCCCATAATATGCTGGCTCATTAATCCAAAAATGGGGGAGGCTATATTGGGTTCGGCTAAACGCTTAATTTGATACACATAATCTTCTGCCAATAATTCTCGCGTTCCCTGCTGCTTAAAATCCCGTAATATTTGATATTTCTTTGCGGATTTTTCGGAGAGTGCATGATAATAATAATTTCCAGATGCATCTTTTGCAAAAGCGGGATGGGACTGATAATAAATACCCGGTTTAATACGAATAATATAATCCGTATAGGCCACGTCCTTTGACAAGGATTCCTCGTTTAAAGGGGTTCCGGCTTGATTAAAGTATTTCACTTCCGGCATTGTCACCGCTGTAGAAGGTTCTAAGATAAAGGGACGTTTTAAGTAATGGTATTGCAAAGGCGGTTCATAAACATGACCAATGATCACCCATTCGGGTTCACTATAGGATTGGGCGGGATCCAAATGCTTAGGTCTCTCCTGAAAAGCCGTATACAAAGTATTGGCATCTCCCTTTTCATAAGGATAGGGATCATTCCAAGGGTGATCGTCGCAACCTGCAAATGCCATGCATAGAACAAGGAGCAACCGCCTTAAAACAAAATTCCCAACTCTAATTAAATTCAGAAAACAAACTCCATTTTCTCTGACCAATATTTCAGGCAGTCGACCAACATATTTTGAGGGCTTATGTACCCTCTGATCAAATTCCATCCATAATAGCAACTATACTACAATAAAATGTATTGACAATGTCACTACGTTAGCGCTATGTTTCTAGATATACAAATAGGGGAACTACTATGGGCAATCTTCGTTCAACAATCAAAGAGACTACCGTTCAATTACGAGTGACTTTTCAACAAAAGAAGCTTTTGAATCAAGCTGCTAAGTTACGTCAAACAACACTCTCCAGTTTTGTGATTGATAATGCTTTTCAAGCAGCACAACAGGTTCTGGCTGAGCAGGCGCACTTCATACTTTCACCTGAAGATTGGTTGAACTTTTCTCAAATGCTCGACGCTCCGCCTAAGTTCATCCCTAAACTTTATTCTTTATTAAATGAGCCGAGTGTCTTGGATGATTGATTCGCCCCTTTCAGCACCCCAGCCATTAAATAAATATCATGACATTATTGACTTTGATTGTGGCATTCAGGCTTTAAATGAATATCTAAAAAAATATGCTCTTCAAAATCAACTTAGCCAAGGGGTAAAAAATTATGTGGTTACACGAGAAAATAAAGTGGTTGGTTATTTTTCCTTAGTATTTGGTTCAGTCTCTTTTGAAAATGCACCAAACCGACTACGACAGGGATTAAGCCATCATCCAATTCCAATACTACTTTTGGCACGATTAGCCGTTGATCAAAGAGAAAAAGGAAAAGGACTCGGGAAAGCGCTACTGAAAGAAGCGCTTTTAAAAACCATTCGAGCATCTGAAATCGCTGGATTACGAGCGATTTTAGTACATGCAAAAGACAACTCTGCAAAAACATTTTATCAACATTTTGGTTTTCAATCTTTTGCTTCTGAAGGTTTTACGCTCTATTTACTGATAAAAGATATCAGAAAAAATCTGAATATAGAATGCCAAATTTCCACTTTTATTGCTCCCATCGCAGTCCTTGACGAGACTTAAAAGGTGGCGCGAAGCGCCGGATGAGGGTTAAAAATTCAGATTTCCCCATCAAAAATATACTTACCTGTGTTATACATTCAAACATTATACATTTCAACATAATGATGGCGCTACTCCACAAAGCGATCTTTAGCGAAGCCAATATTTGAATGCAGAAACACGCTCTTCAGAAAAACCAAAAACTTCGCTTATTAGATCCTTATGAAATAGCTTATCTTGCTTAAAAGCAGTTAGTATCGAAGAGTCTCCTCCTAGTCTTGGGTGAGTGCCAGACAAAAATGCAAATGCTTGAACTGAATTTTTCTTTTTAAACGCCGGTGCCCGCTGTGCAGAGACAGCGGCTAACGCCAGCAAACCAGGCGACGCTTCATTTAGTCCCCTTACATGCTTATTAATACGCAGCCAAATTAGCGCAGAATTCTCTGCTGATGCCCCGTTGGCTAATGCCAAAACGCCCTCATTGCCAATGTAGTTACTCCTAGCCTCCAAATGGGTTATCCTGGGATTAAGCGCGAATGCCTGGGCGGTCGGATCACCAATGTGGTTATCCGAAACATTCGCACGAGTCAGCCTAGGATGACCCGCTAATGCTATACCCCCCTCATCGCTAATTTCGGCAAACGAAATGTCCAAGCTAATTACCTTAGAATACTCTACTAGTGCCTTAGCAACGTCATCGCCAACTTTGTTCCACGAAATATTTAACGCGGTTTTTAGATAGGGATTACGTGCTATTGCCATACCACCAGCCATCCCAATGTTGTTATACGAAACATTCAAAAAACTTGCCTTAGAATGCACTCCTAACGCTATAGCGCCCTCATCTCCCAAATCGTTACGCGAAATATCTAACTCAGTTGTTACATAGGGATTATGTGCTATTGCCGTACCACCAGCCGCCCCAATTCTGTTACACGAAACCCTCAAGCGAGTTAGCTTAGTATCTCTAGCTAATGCTATAGCACCCGCGTCGCCAATTTGGTTGAAATCCCGTCTACTCGTTCCATTTGACAAATCTAAATCTAAAATATCAGGATTTTCGTTTAAAAAAGGGATAATAAATGCAATCAGATCTTCCGAGGTCACCCCCATATTACATAAACAAAGCACTTTCGTACTTAAAGCTTCCCTCAAAGCCTTTCTAAATCTTTCAGGGCTATTTCCTATTAAAAACTCTCCTTTAATAGCAAGAAGTTTTGTTTCAATACTTTCTTTAATTTCATGCTGATCTAAAGCCATGAGATCCTCCATTTTTTATTTAAATACTACATACTCTAAAAATATTAACATGTTAAATATTCTATTGCATTTTTTTTGATAGGTTTTTATTTTTTCCTTTTCGAAAACTGCATTAAACGTTTCTTCTTATAGGCTTGACGAGGAGTCAGGGTATTGCGTCGCCCTGCATAAGGATTATCGCTGGTTTTAAATTCTAGACGAATGGGGGTGCCTTCGAGTTTTAAGCGTTTACGAAAGGTATTCATCAAATAGCGTTTGTAGCTATCAGAAACCGATTCCGTTTGATTGCCATGGATCACAATAATCGGTGGATTATGACCGCCAGAATGTGCATAACGTAATTTTATACGTCTTCCTCGAATCATGGGCGGAGTATGCTCAATCACCGCCGCCATTAATATTCGCGTTAATTGCGCGGTAGAAAGCTCTTTGACGGAAGATTCATAGGCTTTATGAACTGCATCAAATAAATTCCCAACGCCTGTCCCATGCAAAGCGGATATCGTCAACACTTTGGCAAAATTGGCAAACGCCAATCGGTATTTTAAAGTTCTCTTAATGGATTCGCGATGCTCCATATCCAAACCATCCCATTTATTCATCGCCAAAACTAAAGCTCGTCCTTTTTCTAAAACAAAGCCCAATAAGCCTAAATCTTGATCGGTAATCCCTTCTCGTGCGTCTAATACTAAAATAACGACATGACAATCATCAATAGCTTGTAAGGTTTTAACCACAGAAAACTTTTCTACGGTTTCAGAAACGCGCGCGCGACGACGAACACCGGCCGTATCGATGATGGTATATTGTGTCCCCATGCGTTCTAAGGGAATATAAATACTGTCTCGGGTTGTGCCTGGCGCATCAAAAACTACTACGCGATCTTCGCCCAACATGCGATTTACCAAAGTGGATTTACCGACATTGGGTTTGCCAATAATGGCGATTTTAATCCCACTTTGTTCAATCGTCTCCTCCACTTCCGCTTCTGGGATAGGAAAAGGCGCTAATACGGTTTCCATCAAAGCTTGAATACCGCGCATATGGCTTGCCGCAATAGGAATAGGGGTTCCTAAACCCAATTCATAGAAATCTGCAACAGCAACTTCTGGGTTTAAACCATCCGTTTTATTAGCAACCAAATAGGTTTTCTTTTCCCGAATTCGCAAAGTTTTAGCAATGTTTCTGTCGCCCAATGCTAAGCCTGCGCGCGCATCCACCAAAAATAAAACAATATCCGCCTCTTTTACGGCTTGCCATGATTGCTCTTCCGTTAAAAGATCAACGGCATCACCGTCTAAATCTTGTACCCCCACGCCACCCGTATCAATTACGATAAAAGATCGCTCATTGATATTCCCTTCCCCATATTGTCGATCGCGCGTCACGCCTGGCATATCGACCACTAAAGCGCCACGACTTTTTGTTAATGCATTAAACAAGGTTGACTTGCCAACGTTGGCACGCCCGACTATTGCAATCACAGGAACCATCATCAGCTCCTTTTAGCAATATCCTCTATCGGAGAAACCGTGTAGGCAACAATCTTCCCACCTCGACTTAACACATAGAGAATATTGTCTTTAATAATTGGGGTTGCCTCTATACCGCTGCCATCCACTTTGATACGCCCAACATAAGTACCATCTCGTTTAGAAATCCAATGCAAATAGCCTTCTTCGTCCCCAACCAGCACAAAGTTATCTAAGAGGGCGGGTGCGGATAATTGACGACCGTACAAAGCTTCTTGTTTCCAAAGCACTTGTCCAGAATTTTGAGCAAGTGCCCATAAAACACCTGTATGATCAGAAACAAATAAATCCTGATGAGAAGTGGCTATCCCAGAATGAGAAGATAAAGGTTGTTCCCAAATGAGCTTCCCGGTATCCCCCTGAAGCGCTGCAATTTTTCCTTGATAACTCACTGCGTAAATTCGATTATCTTTTACGACCGGATCGGCACTAATATCCAGCATTCTTTGTGGATCAGATCGACCTTCTGAAACACCAATTTCGCGTTCCCAATCTGGCACGCCATCTTTTTTATCTAAAGCTTTTAATTTGCCGGTGGCAAATCCGACTAATACATGGTTTTTATACACAACAGGACTACTGCTTCTTCTTAACATCAAAGGCGGTGTATGAGAAACATAACGCCAAAGTTCTTTACCATCGTCTGCCCTAAAAGCAAAAACACTTCCATCCATCACATGTACAAAAACGGCCTCACTATTACCCTGGGGGGATGCCAATATTGAACCATGGACGGTGGATTCCCAACGCTTCGCACCATTAGCTAATTGAAAGGCTAAAACATGGCCGTCTTGCGTCCCCACCACTACTTGCTCGTGTATCACACTGGGGCCCGCGGTAATGGGTTGTTTCGTCGCTATTTCCCAGTGCGTTTTACCCGTTTTGGGATCTAGAGATAGGATTTTACCTTTGTGGTCTGCCACAATTATTTGCGAACCGGCAACCCCTAAACGTAATTTACCATGGCTTTTCCCTAACCCCGCACTTTGGCTATTTGACCAAACGACCTTAGTATTCATTACATTACCCGTAACCACTGGTAATGGCTTTTTAGGTAAGGTTTCTGAGCGATGGTCAATGGTGGTACAAGCAACCAATGCCGTAGATAAGAATCCTATACTCATCCATTTAATGAAATGCATTATGAATCCTCCTTTACACTGAGATCGGTTTGTTTTATTTGCACTCGCCAGAGAGGAACGCCCTGGGGCATATTCAGGATTGCCGCTTGAAAAGCTTTTGAAGCTTTTTGTTTCTCATTTTTCAAGAGATAAATATCGCCTTTAGCTTCATCCAATAGGGTCTCAAATCCAGTAATCGTATCTTGATTTAAAATATTGAGCGCTTCATCATAATTTTTCAGCACTGCAAGCACTCGCGCTAATCGGACCTTTGCGACTGCTTGCAACACAAGGGGAGAATCTCGAAAATGCAGTGTCGCTAAATGTTCCTTAGCCTCTGAAAATTTCTCTTGCTCAATATCCATTTTTGCAAGCATTAACGCCCCTAAGGCTGCATAAGGAACTTGGCCCTGTTTCAACAAAACCTCCCCCTTTTCACGTGCCCTCTCTATATCCTGTTTTTGTAGCGCAAAAAGCATTTCATCATACACAAAAGACGCTTTGAGAGATTGCTTATTTTGATAGTGAGAATAATATTGTACCCCGCCAAATCCTAATATCAAAAATACAACCACCATGAGCATCCATTTTCCATACTTTTCTAACCAGGTTTTTTCATACCCTAATTCTGAAAATCCTTTTATGTTCTTTAAGCTGTTCATCTTTATTTACCCCAAATACTCTGCTAAAAACTTACTGATTTCCGCCTTGGAAACCACCAATTGATCTTTCTCTTCCCGCAAAAATTTAACGCCAAGTGTCCCGTTAGCAACTTCATTATCCCCTAAGATGAGCGCGATTTTAGCACCGCTTTGATCCGCCTTTTTAAATTGTTGTTTAAAATCTCCCCCACCACAATGCACCACTAAGCGCAAGGTGGGACAAAGATTTCGGAGTGTCTCTGCAAGTTGTAATGCAACACTTTTTGGCTTTTCACCCACATTAATCAAATACGCATCCAATTCAAAAGGATAGTTTTGACCGAGTTCTTTTTGCACCAATAAAACACGCTCTATACCTACTGCAAATCCCACACCATAGGTGGCCTCTTTTTTCCCGCCCAGTTGTTCAACCAACGTATCGTAATGGCCGCCCGCACACACCGTGCCCTGGGACCCTAATCTATCGGTTACCCATTCGTAAACGGTACGATTATAATAATCTAAGCCGCGCACCAAATTAGGATTCACCTCATAAGGTATACCTGCATCTTTTAATCCCTGTAAAAAACCTTCAAAATGTTTTTGAGAGGGCGGATCTAAATGATCAGAACACTTGGGCGCGGCCTCTATAATTTTGGCCATTGCCGGATTTTTACTGTCTAAAATCCGCAGAGGGTTCGTTCTTAACCGTCGTTGACTATCTGCATCAAGTTCGGCTTCGTATTGAGATAAATAATTCACTAATATTTCGCGATATACCAGGCGGGCTTCTAAGGACCCCAAGCTATTGACTTGTAGGCGCAACGCCTCGCTTATCCCGAGCATTTGCCAAAATCGATTCATCAAGAAAATTTGTTCGAGATCAATATCCGGCCCCTCTAAACCAAAAGCTTCAATACCCACTTGTGTAAATTGGCGATAACGCCCTTTTTGTGGCCGTTCATGTCTAAACATAGGACCTGAATACCAAAGCCTTCGCGTTTGATGATATAACAGCCCATGCTGCAAAGCTGCCCGTATGCAGCCCGCTGTGCCTTCTGGCCGTAAACTTAAATTGACGCACTCACCCTTTTCTCGTTCTCTATCGTCAAAACTAAACATTTCTTTTTCAACAATATCGGTGACTTCACCAACCGAACGTTTAAAAAGTAGGGTTTGTTCTAAAATAGGCAATCGAATTTCTTCATAGCCATAGGCAGACATTAATCGAAGCCATTTCGCTTCAAATTGATGCCAGGCTGAAACGTCCTTTGGCAAAACATCCGGCATGCCTTTCACAGCTTGAAATTCTCTACTCATAAAGCCTTTTTTTCACGTGCACTGGAAGTTTTGATGGATTCTAAAATAGCATCGGAACGACTGGGATCGTGACGGATTGCGGTCATTAAATACTCATTTGCTTTATCCGGATTGGATCCTTTTAAAGCACAAATACCCGCATTTTCATATATCTCTGCAGTACGTTCATAACTTTTATCTTGCAAAGCCTGGTTAAATGCTTTATCCGCTTCTTCATAACGAGTACGACGACAAAGGTACGCGCCATAATTATTGTAAACGGCACCTTTACCCTCAGCCAATTTGACCGCCATTTTATGGTGATGCTCAGCATCTTTAAATTCGCCTACCATTTCTAAAAAATAAGCCATGGCAGAATGGGGCTCGGAAATATTAGGGGCTAATTTTAAAGCGTGGATAAGTTTTGCCTTACAACGACTGAGCTGGCCCTGCTGTAAGTAGCCTAAACCCAATTCAACATTAATCAATGCTGCACTTTTATAATTAGGGGTTGATCCTATCTCGGGTGAAGATTTTGCGATTTTGGTTACTGCATTGTCTTTAGCTCTTTTAGATTCAAGCTCGGTACTGGGTTTTGAACATGAAGTGAGTCCCAAAACGAACAAAACCACGATAAACCCAAGTTCCTTATTTTTAAGCATATGACTCACTCCTTATCTCCTCTGTATCTGCGATTTTTGCAACAAAACGTGCATTACGTTTTGTACGGTCAATGATTTGACCAACCAGTTGTCCACATGCCGCATCAATATCCTCGCCTCGCGTTTTACGAACTGTCGTAATGAATCCGCCTTTGACCACAATACTTCGAAAAACTTCGATGTCTTCTTTCAAAGATCGCTGATAAGACGCTCCTTTAAACGGGTTAAAGGGAATTAAATTCACTTTACAAGGAACGCCTTGTAAAATCTTAATGAGTTGTCTGGCATGTTCTGGCTTATCATTAACTCCCTGCAACATGACATATTCCATGGTAATGTGTCTTCCAGGCTTATCCATCGCAAAACGTCGACAAGCGTCCATTAATACTGAAATCGGATATTTCTTGTTGATGGGCACTAAGACATTCCGCAAGAGATCGTTCGGGGCATGTAATGAAACCGCTAACGATACGTCGGCTTCTCGACTTAAGCGATCGATATTCGGCACAATGCCAGAAGTACTTAAGGTCACGCGGCGCCTCGGCAAAGCATACGCCAATTCGTCTCGCATAATTGCAAGCGCAATGTTCACCGGCTCAAAGTTAAGTAGCGGTTCGCCCATGCCCATCATCACCACATTGGTGACCGTGCATTCTTTATCTTCTCCTATAGCCCTTAAACGCATGACCGCTTGCCAAACTTGACCAATAATTTCTGAAACTGTTAAATTTCGATTAAACCCTTGGGTAGCGGTAGAACAGAAAGTGCAATTTAACGCACAGCCTACTTGTGAAGAAACACAAAGCGTACCCCGCTTTTTTTCGGGAATAAAAACGGTTTCAATATAATTGCCACTGTCTAAACGTAATAACCATTTACGCGTACCGTCCAAAGAACATTGTTCTTTCGCAATTTCGGGCGCCTTAATTTCGCATAAACTCGGTAAACGTTCCCGTAAGGCTTTACTGAGATCGGTCATCAACGCAAAATCCGTTATCCCACGCTGATGGACCCATTTAAAGATTTGTTGCGCTCTAAAAGGTTTCTCACCAATACTGACAAAAAATTCGGCAAGACCCTTCCGATCCAAATCCAGCAGATTTCTCTTATTTTCTGAAATAACTTGAATCGGAATTGGCATAGCAGATAATGCGTTCATTTTATTTCCGAGAATAGATCTCTTCAGAAGAAAAGAAAAAATCAATTTCTTCTTTAGCCGTTTCTGGACCATCGGACCCATGCGCCACATTTTCATCAATGCTGTCTGCAAATTCAGCACGCAAGGTACCAGGTGCTGCCTCTTTGGGATTCGTAGCGCCCATAATTTCCCGATTCAAAGCGATGGCATTTTCCCCTTCCAAGACTTGTACCAAAACAGGTCCCGAAGTCATAAATTGTACGAGGCCGTTAAAAAATGGACGATTTTTATGCACCGCATAAAAGCCCTCTGCCTGCGTTTTCGTTAGCAACATCATCCGTGCAGCAACAATTTTAAGACCAGATTTCTCAAAACGTCTCAAGACCTCGCCAATGATATTCTTAGCAACCGCATCCGGTTTAACAATCGATAAGGTACGTTCAATCGCCATAATAAACTACTCCACCAACTTACTTGTAAAAACAGGCCCCATTATACCTCAGTTAGGGGCCAAGGTTCTACAAGTTATTTGGTTTACTTTTTTGCTTCCTTGTAATTCCCCCTAATCTATGGCAACTTGTCTTAAATAGGGTCCTCAAAAAGGAGTAATTTTATGTCTAAAAACAGTCTGAATACCAAATCCAGCTTTAGCGTTCAAGGAAAAACTTTTCAATTCTACGATTTAAATAAGCTACCAAAATCTACAAACGTCGCGAGACTCCCCTATTCCTTAAAGATTTTACTAGAGAATTTATTGCGCTTTGAAGATGGCATTGCCGTCACTGAAAAAGACATTCATGCCCTCTTAAATTGGTCTTCGAAAACCGCTTCTGATGATGAAATTGCTTTTACCCCCGCACGGGTTATTTTACAAGATTTTACCGGTGTTCCCGCCGTGGTGGATCTTGCCGTCATGCGCGATGCGATGAAGAATCTCGGTGGAAAACCCTCACAAATTAATCCTCTGTCCCCAGTAGAATTGGTGATCGATCACTCTGTCATGGTGGACTATTACGGAAATGCCGAAGCCTTTGAAAAAAACGTTGCCATGGAATTTGGCAGAAATGAAGAACGCTATGCATTTTTACGGTGGGGTCAAACCGCTTTCCAAGATTTTCGCGTGGTTCCCCCCGGAACCGGCATTGTCCATCAAGTCAACTTAGAATATTTGGCGCGTGTGGTTTTTCATCAAGAGAAAAATGGCGAAACCGTGGCGTATCCAGACACATTGGTCGGAACGGATTCACACACCACCATGATCAACGCTCTGGGTATTTTAGGCTGGGGCGTTGGCGGTATTGAAGCCGAAGCTGCCATGCTGGGACAGCCGGTCACCATGCTGATTCCTGAAGTTATTGGTTTTAGATTCATCGGTAAATTACCGGAAGGCACCACTGCAACCGATTTAGTCTTAACGGTCACCGAAATTTTACGAAAAAAAAATGTGGTCGGAAAATTTGTCGAATTTTTCGGGGATGGTTTGGATCATTTAACCTTGGCCGATCGCGCCACCATCAGTAATATGTCCCCTGAATTTGGTGCCACCTGCGGCATTTTTCCCATCGATGCAGAAACTTTAAACTATCTAAGGCTTTGTGGACGCGACGAATCCATGATCGCCCTGGTTGAAGCTTACGCCAAAGCGCAAGGATTATTCCGTACTACCGGTGCAAAAGAAGCTGAGTACAACGATGTCATTGAATTGGCGTTAAATACCGTAATCCCTTGCATTGCCGGACCCCGCCGTCCACAAGATAGGGTGCTACTTAAGAATGCCAAAGAGCAGTTTCAAACGATGCAAAGCGATCAAAAACTGACCAGCAGCAAACAAAATGTCACGCTAAAAGACAAATCTTTTGCGTTAGACCACGGTGCAGTGGTCATCGCTGCCATCACAAGTTGCACAAATACTTCCAACCCTGATGTCATGTTAGCAGCAGGTTTGCTTGCAAAAAAAGCCAATGAAAAAGGCCTGTCCAGCAAACCTTGGGTAAAAACCAGCTTAGCGCCTGGTTCTAAAGTCGTTACGGATTATCTAGATCAGGCTGGATTAACGGAACATTTAAATACGCTTGGATTTGAATTGGTGGGTTATGGGTGTACGACGTGTATCGGCAACTCGGGTCCCTTATTAGAACCCATTAGTAAAGCCATACAAGCCGGAAATCTTTCGGTATCTTCGGTTCTATCGGGTAACCGCAATTTTGAAGGACGTATTCATCCTGAAGTACGTTGCTCTTATTTAGCCTCTCCCCCTTTAGTGGTTGGCCAAATATCTTTTAAATAAACCGCTTGATTATTTTTATCGTGACCCAGGGGTTCATTGTAAAAATCAAAATCCAGGGTGCCCGCAAGGGCGTAGGC
>Ga0207074_1102_pt1 | contig 13800 bp, 14 predicted proteins | sample Alteio_BWMinHeat_66_FD_153567 | JGI IMG/M metagenome (GOLD analysis project Ga0207074, IMG submission 153567) | Enriched cells from forest soil in Barre Woods Harvard Forest LTER site, Petersham, Massachusetts, United States -... | ecosystem: Environmental > Terrestrial > Soil > Temperate forest >...
ATGGTGTCTGATTCAACTCGGTTAATTTTAATAGTTCGATAGGGGGTGTCTTATGGTGGATGAGCAAAAGAAAAAGGCGTTAAGTGCGGCTATATCACAAATTGAACGGCAATTCGGCAAAGGTTCTCTTATGTTAATGGGAGAGGGTTCTACACTTCCCAATATTGAAGGCATCTCAACCGGATCTTTAGGGCTAGATATTGCATTAGGCATTGGGGGGCTTCCCCGTGGCCGAATCGTTGAAATTTTTGGACCGGAATCTTCCGGTAAGACCACCCTGGCTTCACAAGTAGTTGCAGAATGTCAAAAGGCAGGTGGCACGGCAGCCTTTGTAGACGCAGAACATGCATTCGATCTTGGTTATGCAGAAAAACTGGGCGTCAAGATCGACGAACTTTTGGTTTCTCAACCCGATACGGGCGAGCAAGCTTTGGAAATTACCGATATGTTGGTGCGATCGAATGCAGTGGATGTTATCGTGATAGATTCTGTGGCCGCTTTAACCCCAAAAGCCGAGATCGAGGGCGAAATGGGCGACCAGCATATGGGATTACAAGCACGTTTAATGTCTCAGGCATTACGTAAACTGACGGGGAACATTAAGCGATCCAATACCTTGGTTATTTTCATCAATCAAATTCGCATGAAAATCGGCGTGATGTTCGGTAGTCCAGAAACAACGACGGGTGGTAATGCTTTAAAATTCTATGCCTCTGTGCGATTGGATATTCGTCGAACGGGTGCGATTAAGAAAGGCGAAGAGGTGGTGGGTAATGAAACTCGGGTTAAGGTGGTTAAGAACAAAGTGGCGCCTCCCTTCAAACAAGCGGATTTTGAAATTCTCTATGGACAAGGCATTTGTCGCTACGGTGAAATCATTGAACTCGGCACTAAACTGAACTTGGTGGATAAAGCAGGTGCTTGGTATAGCTATCAGGGTACACGTATCGGTCAAGGAAAAGAAAATGTGCGTCAATATCTTATTGAAAACAAAAAGATGGCCGAAGAAATTGAGAAGCGCATTCGCGATCAGCTGTTGACGTCTGGCTCAGTCGTTAAAGTGGCGGTGCAACAAGAGGAATTAGAAGAAATTTAAGAGTTGATAACCGAGGGTTTTATGAGATGGATGGATACTGGCCAGTTACGCCAGACCTTTTTAGAATATTTTAATGCACGAAAACATACGATTGTTCCCAGTAGCTCCTTGGTCCCTGGGAACGATTCGACGTTGTTGTTTACCAATGCGGGGATGGTGCCCTTTAAAGAACTCTTTTTGGGTTTAGAAAAACGAAATTATACGCGTGCGGCAAGTAGCCAGCGCTGTGTTCGTGCGGGCGGCAAGCATAATGATTTAGAAAACGTTGGGTATACCGTACGACATCATACTTTTTTTGAGATGTTAGGAAATTTCAGTTTTGGGGATTATTTTAAACACCAAGCAATTCAATATGCTTGGGAATTCTTGACAGAGATCTTAAAACTTCCACCGGAACGATTATGGGTTACGGTATTTGAAGAAGATAAAGAAGCAGAAGATATTTGGATAAACGAAATCAAAGTGGATCCCAAGCGGTTTTCACGCTGTGGGGCAAAAGATAATTTTTGGTCTATGGGTGATACGGGACCCTGTGGACCTTGCACAGAAATTTTTTATGATCATGGGCCTGAAATTGCAGGGGGGCCACCGGGAACGCCAGAAGAAGATGGCGATCGCTACATCGAGATTTGGAATCTCGTCTTTATGCAGTTTAATCGATTGGAAGATGGCAAGCTGATTCCTTTGCCAAAACCCTCTGTGGACACGGGTATGGGATTCGAACGTCTTGCGGCGGTGATGCAAGGAGTTCACTCCAATTATGAGATCGATATTTTTAAGCATTTAATTCAAGCGATTATTGATCTTGGCCAAATAAAGGATACAGAAAATCAATCTTTACGCGTGGTGGCGGATCATATTCGTTCTTGCACATTTTTAGTAATGGATGGCATTGTTCCTTCTAATGAGGGTAGGGGTTATGTTTTACGCCGTATTGCTAGGCGTGCCATTCGTCACGGTCATCGTTTGGGATTTTCAGAACCTTTTTTCTATAAGCTGGTTAAACCGTTGGTGGTTGAGATGGGACAAGCGTATCCTGAGTTGCAGGAAAAACAGGTTGAAATCGAAAGCATCTTACATCAAGAAGAATTGCAATTTGCGCGAACGCTGGCGCAAGGCTTAAAAATTCTAGAGCAAGATATTGCAGAATTGTCAGGGACTTTAATTCCCGGGGATACCGTTTTTAAATTATACGATACCTATGGTTTCCCGGTTGATTTAACGGCAGATATTGCCAGAGAACGGAATTTAACACTAGATATGATCGGTTTTAATGAGGCAATGGAGGAACAAAAGCGACGTGCACGTCTGGCCAGTCATTTTTCCATCAATTACAACGATCAAATTAAACTTGCGCATATCACAGAGTTTGTTGGCTATTTGCGGCTAACCGAAAAATCTATCATTCTGGCCATGTTGCAAAATGGGCATTCAGTTTCAGAATTAAAAGCGGGCGAAACGGGTGTTATTGTTTTAGATCACACGCCATTTTATGCGGAAGCAGGGGGGCAAGTTGGCGATCAAGGGTTTTTTCAAAGCAAAAATGCTTTTTTTGAAGTGCAATCGACGCGAAAGACAGGAGATACTTATTTTCATGAAGGTGTTGTTAAAGAAGGCATCTTTAAAAATGGGGATGAAGTTTCAGCAGAAGTCGATAGTCAAAAGCGACGTGCGACGGCGTTAAATCATTCTGCAACCCATTTGTTACATGCGGTATTGCGCTTAGTTCTTGGAGCCCACGTACAACAAAAAGGATCCCTGGTTGAACCCGCAAGGCTGCGTTTTGATTTTTCGCATTTTGAAGCGTTGACCGCGGATCAAATCCACCAAGTTGAGAAATTGGTGAATGAAAAGATTTGGGAAAATAGTATGGTGGAAACCAAAGTTCTACCCGTAGAACAAGCTTTGTCTTCGGGAGCGGTTGCGCTGTTTGGAGAAAAATACGGCAAAGAAGTTCGAGTTTTGGAGATGGGGAGTGGTTTTTCGGTAGAACTTTGTGGCGGAACGCACGTACAACGAACGGGTGATATTGGGATTTTTAAAATTAGCGCGGAATATGGAATTGCAGCAGGTATTCGACGTTTAGAAGCCGTGACCGGTGCGGGTGCGTTAGCGTGGATAGAAGCATTAGAAGAAAATCGTCGCCGTGTCGCAGCATTACTAAAGTGTACGCCCGATTTGGTTTTAGAAAAAGTTCAACAATTAACGTCAAGATCTCGACAACTAGAAAAAGATATTCAACAACTCAAAAATACCTTAGCCGGTGGCAAGGGTATGGATATAATGGATAAAATGCAAGAAATTAATGGAATTAAAGTTTTGGCCGCTAAATTGCCCGTGGGGGATATCAAAACCCTGCGTGATACCGTAGATCGCTTAAAGCATCAGTTAGGGTCCGCAGTAATTGTTTTAGGGTTGGTCGATGAACAGGGTAAGATCAGTTTAATTGCCGGGGTAACACGAGACCTTACCGACAAAATTTTGGCAACCGATTTAGTGAATTTTGTGGCTGAGCAGGTTGATGGACAGGGTGGGGGACGTGCCGATATGGCCCAGGCCGGCGGCAATAAACCAGAAAACATGGAAAAGGCATTGACATCGGTATACGGATGGGTAAGTGAGAAAGTGGACTCGCTTGATGGGCACGAATCGCCGTCAGTGAAAGAACAATTAAGACCAAGTAAGTAAGGAGTGACCAATGGGCGATACTATTTTCGGCGGGACAAATTTAGGGGGAAATCCAGGTTTAAGAGAGAGCTGGTTTCCAGGTAAAAGTTGTGTAATAATGAGCCACTTTTAGGCTAGTTAAGCAGATGGCCTTAATAGTACAAAAATTTGGTGGTACTTCGGTTGGCAATATCGCTTGTATTCGTGCGGTTGCCAAGAAGATTATAGAAACCCGTGCTTTAGGGCATGATCTGGTGGTTGTTGTTTCGGCAATGGCAGGAGAAACCGATCGATTGGTGCATTTGGCGCATGAAGTCTCAGTTGTGCCAGATCCCAGAGAATTGGATGTATTACTTTCTACTGGGGAACAAGTAACCATCGCATTATTAGGGATAGCGTTATTGGAACAGGGGTGCTTAGCAAAGTCTTATACCGGATCCCAGGTTCATATTCGGACCGACAGTGTGCATAATAAAGCACGTATTTTAGGTATTGAAGGTTCAAAGATTCGGGCGGATTTGTTGGCTGGAAAAGTGGTTATTGTCGCGGGTTTTCAAGGGACAGACGAAATGGGAAATATTACGACCTTAGGGAGGGGCGGTTCGGATACGACGGCTGTTGCGTTAGCTGCGGCTTTGAACGCGGATGAATGTCAAATCTATACCGATGTGGATGGTATTTATTCAGTAGATCCCAGAATTGTAAAAGACGCTAGGCGTATGTCTGACGTTACGGTTGATGAGATGTTAGAGATGGCCAGCAGTGGTGCTAAGGTGATGCAGATCCGTGCCGTTGAGTTGGCGGCCAGAAATAATGTTTCGGTGCGTGTTTTGTCCACTTTCCAAGAAGGAGAGGGGACCTTAATTAGGCTTGATGAAGCGGATAGGCAACATTCCGTTGTGTCAGCGGTAGCTTTTAATCGAGATGAAGCCAAATTGGTGATCCATGGGATTCAAGATGGCTCTGGGGTTGCAGCTAAAATTTTTGGTCCTTTGAGTGAAGCGCATATTGAAGTGGATATGATTGTGCAAACCCTGGCGGGAGAAGGTAAAACCGATTTGGCTTTTACCGTGCATAAGCGTGATTTTACTCAGGCACTTTTGATTTTAGAAGGGCTGACAAAAACCTTGGGTGCACAAGGGTTTTTGCATGATGAAAAGGTCGCAAAGTTGTCTTTAGTGGGGGTAGGGATGCGAACCCATGCAGGCGTTGCGAGTCGGATGTTTGAAATTTTGGGAAACGAGGGGATCAATATTCAATTGATTTCCACGTCTGAGATTAAAATTTCAGTCATTATTGAGGAAGTACATTTAGAGCGCGCAGTGAATGCTTTACATGAAGCTTTTCAGTTAGGGACAGGAGAATTGGGATTAGTTAAGCACTGTATCTCTGCTCAAAGTAACTGAATAGCGAATATTCAAGTGCAATGAGATCGAAACAAGGAGGAATTATGAGTAATGTCGTTGATGAACACTATAAAAACAGTAAAGAGAGCGGTTGGTATGCTCCCCCTAATTCAAGAAGGGTATAGGAAATGTCAGTAGTTTTGACAAATAAGTGGGTTTAGTAAAGGAGATTGAATTATGTTAATTTTAACCAGACGCGTTGGTGAAACACTAATGGTTGGCGATGAGGTAACGGTGACAGTTTTGGGTGTTAAAGGCAACCAAGTTCGTATTGGCGTGAATGCGCCTAAGGACGTATCGGTCCATCGAGAAGAAATCTATCAGCGCATCCAACGTGAGAAAATGGCGCATTTAGAGGCGGCTTTACATGAAAAGGGTGAGTACACCGCTATCGATGATTCAGAAGAAAGCGATCAGGAATAGGCTTATCTTTTGATGTATTGTTCCTGAGTTCTTTTTTAGCACTTTTTATGGTACACTGCTCTACTCCTTTTGTAAAAAACGGAGTGGAGAGATGGCCGAGTGGCTGAAGGCGCTCCCCTGCTAAGGGAGTATGGGGCTTAAACTCCATCGAGGGTTCGAATCCCTCTCTCTCCGCCAACTTTTTTATTATTCATCCCCACCACGTTTTTCATCGCCTAAGAATCCACCTACAGAACAGCCTCTATGGGTTGGTATACTGACCTTTGAAACGATAACATGTATAATCAAGTTATGATTAAACTCTTTTTTAAAGGAAACCCATGTTGAAGGAGATTAACATATGAGACTTTTTAGTAGCTATCGAGATTCAATCATCATTAAAGATCATATTAAAGCAAAGCATATTATTGCGGGCGATTACTCGTACTATTCAGGCTATTATCACGGTAAGCCTTTTGAAGATTGTGTGATGTATCTTGATGAAGCGGATGACCATAGCTCCGAAAACGAAACTGATCGTCTGATTATCGGCAAGTTTTGCGCTATTGCAACGGGTGTGAAATTTATGATGGGTGGAACACAAGGCCATAATTATAACTGGATCGCATCATATCCACTGGATTTTCTTGATGATGATTTTGATGGTTATAATGCAGTACCGCCAAAAGGTCATAGCCTTAAAGGCGATACAGTTATTGGCAATGATGTTTGGATTGGCGCGGAAAGCATGATTATGCCAGGCATTCAGATTGGGCATGGCGCTGTTATTGCTGCACGTAGTTTAGTGACCAAAAATATTAGTCCTTATGAAATCTGGGGTGGCAATCCTGCGCGACTCATTAAAAAACGATTCCAAAATGACGAGATTGCGAAACTACTAAAAATTCAGTGGTGGGATTGGAGTTTAGAAAAATTAAAGAAAAATCTAGCGTGTATAAGATCCAGCGATGTTGTTGCTTTGTGGGATCGTTTTCAGGCAGGCGTGCTGTGAAAATCACTTTCACTCCCCTAGCAGAATCACATTTTCCATTGCTGCTGAAGTGGCTAGAGGCGCCACATGTTAAAGCCTGGTGGGACCAGGATGTGAAATGGACTCCAGAATTAGTCCAGGAAAAATATGCTGCTTATGTCAAAGGATATAAAATAGTAAATGGTATCGCTAAAGCAATTCATGCTTATATTATTTACTCAGATAATACACCTGTCGGTTACATTCAAATTTATAATGCCTATGACTTTGCACGCTCAAAACCGTTAACTGGCCTGCCTTCAAGCCTCGCTGCCTTTGATGTATTCATAGGCGAAGCAGCGTATTTAAAACAGGGTATTGGTTCTCAGGCTATCGCACAATTTTTAAAAGAACAGGGCAATTCATATACGCATGTTTTTGCTGATCCAGAGAAGAGTAATTTTGCCGCTATCAAGGCATATGAAAAAGCTGGCTTTAAGAAGCGTAAAGAGCAGCCAGATACGAGTGAAGTATGGATGATTTTCGAACAAGTGGGACGATCTGATCTATCATGAACAACTCAGGCATTGCCAAAACAAAAGTACATTTTGAACAAGCAACCTTAAGCCATATGGCGATTATTTTCAACTGGCTTTCAGAGCCTTTTGTTCAGGAATTCTGGGATAATACACAGGGCCATAAAGACGATATTTTAAATTTTGTGCATGGCAGAAAAGAGCCTTCGAGTTATTGTGACGGCAAGTATGTTTATTGGATAGCAAGTTGTGATAATCATCCGTTTTCAATGCTGATGACTATCCAAGAAACAGCTGAAGATCATATCGATGACATTAAATTAAATCACCTTTCAAAAACTGGTCATACTTATGGTATCGATTACATGATCGGGGATAAAAATTATTTTGGTAGAGGCTATGGCGCCAAAACGTTATCGGAATTTCTGGATTTTTTTAGAAGAAACTTCGACCCTAAAGCGGATACATTTATAATTGACCCTGCGAGCGATAATCCTAGAGCAATGCATGTATATAGGAAAGCTGGCTTTGAGCCTATTGCTGACTTTGTAATGTCTGGTGATGTCTCAGGTGCAGGTAAACCCCATCATTTATTGATTAAACGATTCGATCCCCAAAAAGTACGGGGTTAACTGTAGCCTTAGAATGGTATGTAGGAGACATTGTATGATCACCCATATGAACCACATTACTTTAGCGATAAGAGACATTGATAAATCTTTTTCGTTTTATCATGATGTTCTTGGACTGAAGCCATTGGTGAAGTGGGACAAAGGCGCTTATTTTTTGGTGGGTGATTTTTGGTTTTGTTTGAATGTCGATAAAAATAGACTACTAAATCCTTGTTATACGCATTACGCCTTCACTGTCACGAAAGAGCAATTTGATAAAATGCGCGATGTTATTCTTGCTTCAGGGGCAGAAATTTTCAAAGATAACACTTCGCCGGGTAAATCACTTTATTTTTTAGATCCTGATGGGCATAAGTTAGAAATTCATGTTGGCAACTGGCGAAGTCGTATTGAAGCAAAAAAGACTGATTTAGGTGCCTGGAAAAATGTGGAGTGGTTTGTATGATCCAACTTGATATCACCCCTGATCTTGCACGTAAACTCATAGCTGAGCAATTTCCGGAATATGCCCATTTGCCTATTACACCCGTTGAAAAACAGGGGCATGATAATCGTACTTATCGTTTAGGAAATGACCTGTTAATCCGCATGCCAACTGCGGAATCTTATGCTTTGAAAGTGCCTAAAGAACAAGCCTTATTACCAAAGCTAGTTTCCCACTTAACTGTCAGTATTCCTGTTCCAATCAAAATGGGTGCTGCTTCACAAGATTATCCATACCCCTTCTCCATTTACAAATGGTTGGAAGGAACGAGTATTAACCTTCTTGTTTTGGATAACGATTGTCTAGAAAAGCTTGCATTTGATTTAGTAAAGTTTTTAAAGGAGTTACAAAGCATCGATGATGTCGATGGACCAGCTCCAGGTCAGCATAATTGGTGGCGTGGCGATCATGTCAGTGTTTATGATAAAGGCGCTCGAGAGCAAATTACAGAGCTATCAACTGTTATCAATGAGAGTAAAGCGATAGATCTGTGGGAGCGTGCCTGTAAGACAAAATGGGATAAACCGCCTGTATGGATTCATGGCGATTTTGCGATCGGTAATATGCTGCTTTTGGATGGTAAACTCTCTGCTATTATCGATTTAGGTGGCATAGCTTTGGGTGATCCTGCTTGCGATTTAGTAATTGCGTGGACTTTTCTTAAAGACAATGCGCGGGATATATTCATTCGAGAAATGGCTTTAGATGAAGATACTTGGCTCCGTGCACGTGGTTGGGCTTTGTGGAAGGCCACGTTTGAACTTTGCCAAATAGAGGATAAAAACAGTCCCGAGGCGCTCATACAAAAAAGAATTATTGAGGGCGTGTCCTAAAAGTGACATTTTTTGACATTTATAGGCCATATCTAATAAAATATAGCTATCATGTCCTGAAAGTGTTATAAGTTCTCACTTATAGGAGATGGCGCTCTTATACGCTTCTTTGCGAGGAAACAATATGTTAGAAACACCATTGTTCAGTAAATTTTCCAATAAATTCTATGACATCATGCTTATTACATTGGTCACAATTATGTATATCGCATTGTGTGCCGAAGCCGATATGTATGTACCCGCTTTCCCACAAATGGTTAACTATTTTGGAGTGGCTGAAAATCAAATCCAACTGATTTTAAGTCTTAATTTTGCAGGTTTATGCATTGCCGGTCTGGCGACTGGACCGCTCTCTGACAGTTATGGGAGAAGAAAAATATTATTGGGTGGATTATTACTGTTTGTGATTTCTAGCACGGGGTGTGTCTATACGAGTGATTTTACGAGTATGTTGTTCTGGCGGTTACTACAAGGCATTGCTGCTTCTGTGCCTATGGTAATTGGGGCATCAGCTTTTTTTGACAAATATTCGGCTGAAAAAGCCGGTCAGTTAATTGGTATGTGCAACGGTGTAATCGGTGCCTCCATGGCAGGCGCGCCTATTGTGGGCGCTGGATTAAGTCAGATTTTTAATTGGCGAGCCAGTTTTATTGTGATCTTAGCCTTTGCTATTGTTTCCTTTCTAGGCGTTTTGTTATTTATGGAGGAGACATTACCCAAACAAAAAAGAAAGCCATTCCATTTAATTGCTATTATAAAAGATTTTGGTAAGTTATCAAAAAGTTTTAAATTTATGTGTTATAACGTAATATCCAATTTCCCGTTCACTGCTATTGTAGTATATATTGCTAATCTTTCGATCATTTTTATGAATCATTTGGGTATAGATCTAAAGGCTTTCAGCTATTATCAAGCGACAACCATGGGAACCTTCATTATTTTCTCACTTCTCTCAATAAAGTTAATAGGAAAGAAAGGGATTGATTATACCAAAAATTTAGGAAGCATAGTCGCATTAATCGGATCAATCGGTCTTTTTGGTATTGCTCTGATAGACAAAACGAACGTAAATCTTATTTGCATTTCTATGGCCTTTGTTGCTGGGGGCGGTTCTATGATGGCTGGAACATTTGGCATTAAAGCCTTGTCTATATTTCCCGAGATGAACGGCACTTCAATGGCAATGATGACCGCAGTTAGACAATTAATGGCATCCGGACTGGTAATTTTATCCGAGATATTATTCGATGGTACTATTATTCCGATTGCTTTAATCATATTTGGCTATGCTGTCTTTGCAACTTTTTGCTATGCATTATTGTGTTTTACATCATCGCCGCTTCGAAAGCTTGATCCCGCGAAGAATACTTGAGATTTAAAAAACGAGGGATCAGATGAATAAGCCAAACTGTGAATAATAAGCATATCAAAACAATTTGTGATCATTTTGACCTTGGCACTCCCATTCAAGTGCCCACAAGAGTATATGGTGGCTTACTGCATATCATGTGGCGTCTTGATACAGATGAAGGTTCTTATGCAATCAAGCAGCTATCAAAAGATATTGATCTGAAAAATGAGCGTGTCATTAAAAATTATGAATTGAGTGAACGAATTGCCTCGCGCTTTGTGGCGCAGGGTATTCCCGCTGTCTGTGCTATTGCAAAATCCGGCAAATATCTTTTGATGATAGAGGAGGGGACTGGTTATTTAGTATATCCATGGGTCGATGCAAAAGCACTAGATCAACATGCTGTTTCAGAAAATCACGCCCTAAAAATAGCTACTATCCTAGCCAAAATGCACTGTCTTAATTTGGATGAGCCTAAAATTACCCAGTCAGAATTCCATACTCACACAAAAGAAAAAATTCTTGAATTAATTGAAAAATCTGAAAGGTTTAATTGCCCTTTTGTCGAACATTTACGGGAAAATCAGAACAATATATTAGCTGATAATGAAGTTTATCAAAAGGCAATACCGATTCTAAGAAAAAACATTATTGTCAGTCATGGCGATTTGGATCAGAAAAATGTTTTATGGGACATCGAGAATAATCCAATCTTGATCGATTGGGAGTCTGCCTGCAAGGTCAATTCCACTTATGACATTATCAATACAGCATTCTATTGGAGCGGAATTACCAGCAGATTTGATAAGGACCTCTTTTTCAAAATGATCGATGCCTACCAAAAATCTGGTGGTGTTATTAATAAAGATCATGTTGTCGCGGCTGGTTATGGCGCCTTTAGTTGGATTGACTGGTTAGTTTATAACATAGATCGTTCCTGTGCTCTGGGCGAATCCGAGCATAAGAATGTAGGTGTCGAGCAAGTGAATCAAACTTTAGCCACGATTCTACGATTACAAACGGTCATGCCTGAGGTGATCAAAAGGATGGATGACTTATGACAATAAAAATTTTGACGCAAAAAAGGATTTAAAATTTGATCGGAAGCATATGCTATTTGACGAAAAGCCCGGAAAGTTTATAATACTACATATCGAGTTGAATATTTCCCTTCTTTAGGATGAGCACGGTTTTTTGAGTATGCGGGTTTTAGTAACAGGAGCATATGGTTTTATTGGCTCTTATGTAGCCGCCAGACTGTCAGCGATTGGTCATGACGTAATATGTTGTGTTCGAAATGTTGATCAAGGCAAAAGACGTTTTCCAAATCATACAGTTATTCCTTGCAATTTTATTAAAGATATTAAACCTGAAGATTGGTTGCCTCGTTTAGAGAATATTGATGCAGTTGTGAATTGTGTTGGCATTTTGCAATCTCACGATCTTGCCGTCATAGATGCTATTCACTATAAAGCTCCTATTGCACTCATTGAAGCATGTCGTCAAATGAATGTTAAAAAGGTAATACATATTTCAGCATTAGGGGTTAACGAAAGTGTTGATACACCTTATGCACAATCAAAGCTGAAATTAGAGAAGCATTTATTTACTTTGGATTATAATTGGGTAATTTTACGTCCTTCCTTAGTTTATGGTTCTGGGTCCTATGGAGGGACTTCTCTTTTCCGTGCATTGTCTGCTTTGCCTTGGATCATACCCATTGTTGGAAGTGGTAAACAACTTTTTCAGCCCATTCATATTCAAGAATTGGCTAAAACTGTCAATATTGTTATAGAAAATAGTACAATATCTAAAATGGCAATTGATGTTGTAGGGCCAAACACGCTTTCAGTAGAGGAATTATTTATATTGCTAAGACGGTGGTTAGGTTTGGGAGAAGCCAAGGTGGTTCATGTACCGATCGGGTTAATTCGCCTAGGCGCGTATTTAGGAGATTGGTTTCAGGATATCCCTATCAATTCTACAACCTATAAAATGCTTTCATATGATAATATTTCAGATGTAAAGCCATTTATTAAAACAGTTGGTTTTACGCCCTCTGCGATACAGGAAAATTTGACTCGTGAGCCTAGTTCTGTCCAAGATCGTTGGCATGCCCATTTATATTTTTTAAATCCTTTGTTAAGGATTAGTTTAGGGTTAATATGGGTACTTTCTGGAATAATACCTGTTTTTTTCGCGCAACATCCGGAAATTTATGATATTTTTAACAAAATTGGCGTAACAGGTATCCTAGCAACTTTATGCTTTTATGGGAGCACTTTGCTGGATGTGCTATTGGGATTAGCAACGCTTGCTAATTATAAATTAAAATGGATCGGGTGTTTTCAAATTTTTCTAATAATCTTCTATACTCTGGTTATCTCATTCCTACTACCTGAATATTGGCTAGATCCTTTTGGGGCAATAATGAAAAACGTTCCATTGGTTTTTGCAACACTTGCTATGATGGCTATGTCGGATCCACGATAATGATTTATTATTGGCTTAAATTGATTCATATCATGAGTGCTACAGTAATTTTTGGCACTGGGCTCGGTAGCGCTTTTTATATGTATCGCGCTCATTTGTCTGCAGATGACCGAGCAATTGCTTTTGCTGCACGAAATGTCGTGATCGCCGATTGGATTTTCACAACACCAGCTGTGATCATTCAGCCGGTTACTGGAATTTTATTGATGGTTGTAATGGGTTATCCCTGGACAACCGGATGGATTGTGCTGGCATTAGGGTTGTTTTTCCTAGTGGGTGCCTGTTGGCTGCCTGTCGTTTGGATTCAGATCCAAATTAAAAACTTAGCAAAAAGCTCTCTTGAAACAGGAGTTTCTTTGTATGATAATCCTAAGTACATGCGTTATATGATAATGTGGTTTATATTGGGGTGGCCAGCATTTATCGCGGTGATGATTATTTTTTACTTGATGGTGTTTAAACCAAGTTATTAAAATATAGTCCCAGCAAATGAATTTTCGGGATTAGTTAATTCTTGAAAAATTTAAACTGCTGAGCCGCTTATCGATTTTTAGAGAATTAAGGTACACAATTGTGATATGCGCTATGGATGTGGCTAGGCAATTGTATTTGGAAGTCCTTCTCCCATGTGGGAGAAGGTGCCCGAAGGGCGGATGAGGGTTAAAAATTATTTACCAAAGCAATGTGAATTCTGTTTAGAACGTCCCTTAATTCCGTTAAAGCCTGATTGTTCCAAAAACGTAATACTCGGAAGCCAAGTGCATTCAAAAATAATGTTCGATTTAAATCATACTCTTGATTGTGAAGGTGTTGGTATCCATCCAATTCAATGACTAGCTTTTTTTTCAAACAGACAAAGTCGACAATATATGGGCCTATTGCCTGCTGTCTTCGAAATTTATAACTACAAAATCTTCTTCCTCTTAACAC
>Ga0207074_1103_pt1 | contig 13799 bp, 11 predicted proteins | sample Alteio_BWMinHeat_66_FD_153567 | JGI IMG/M metagenome (GOLD analysis project Ga0207074, IMG submission 153567) | Enriched cells from forest soil in Barre Woods Harvard Forest LTER site, Petersham, Massachusetts, United States -... | ecosystem: Environmental > Terrestrial > Soil > Temperate forest >...
GCCGTCCACCATTCGAAGTGTTGAATCAAGCCGGCTTTCTACTGGTATTTCTCATGAGCAGCTGGCTCAACGGCGCGCCGCAATTGCCATGGCCGGCCATGCTCTTCGGCGCCATGTTTGCCATGCATTCCCACATCTTCGGCGAGATCATGGATGTTGTCCCCGACACTGAAGCCGGCCGTCGCACTACGGCCGTGCTGATAGGGATCGTACCGGCCAAGCTACTGATCATCTGCTTTCTTGTGATTGAGAGCGCGTTAGTATGGCACTACTTTGCGGACGCCCTCATCGCCGGCTTTCTTGCGCTGAGCGCTCTGTGGTTCTTGTTGGACGTGGTCGTACTTTGGCGCGATCGTCTGTACAGCTTCACCCAGATGCGGCTCTTCATGTACGGGTGGAACACCATTGCCGTGGGCAGCATGGGATGGGTCTGGTCAACGGCAACATTGACGCGCCTGAAACAGTGATTATTCCGGGGAAGTGCATATGACTCTTCGAGGAACACATGGCTGATCGATCTTTAAGCATTGCTGACCGCTGCGAATTCGGCCGTTCACGCAGGGAGGTGGTCCGTCGCGTAGCGCAGTGCGCGTGGAAGCCTGCAAAGAATAGGCCTGACCCTGTTGACCTCTTGCTGCAAGCGACCGAAGGCCGCATTGCCGACTTGCTGCCCATCCGATGGGCCAGGATGGCGGCGTCCCCGCTCGGTTTCTTCCGCGGAAACGTGCCTTTAATGGCGTTTGACCTTGCTCAATTGCCCACTACTGGGATTGGAGTCCAGATCTGTGGTGACGCGCATGTTCGCAACTTAGGGGTATTCGCCTCGCCTACTGGCGCACTGGTGTTTGACATAAATGATTTTGACGAGACGATTTCCGGCCCGTGGGAATGGGACGTCAAACGGATGGCCACCAGCATAGTCCTCGCCGGAAGGGACGCTGGGAACTCTGACGCGATCTGCGAGATCGCAGTGGCAAGTTTCGTCGCAGAATATCGCAGATCTGTTGCGCGATGCGCGGAACTTACAGTGCTGCAACTGGCACGTTACACGGTCCATCGGCACTTGGAAGCCGGGCCCATCCTCGGGGTACTTCGCAAAGCTGAACACGCTCCGCCCCCGCACATCCTGGACAAGCTGACTCTGCAAACGCGCGATGGTTCCCGTCGATTCAAGGAACAAAAGCCTCTCATCATGAGAGTCTCAGATAGGATCCGGCGCAATGTGTTGGAGGCGGCCCAACGCTACCAGGAGACCGTATCCGATGAGCGGCGTCACTTTCTGCAGCGCTATCAACCGGTGGATGTTGCGTTTAAGGTTGTCGGTACGGGCAGTGTGGGAACGCGGGACTATGTGATCCTATTTTTTGGCAACGGTGCTCAAGACCCTCTGTTCCTGCAGATAAAGGAGGAGCCACCGTCAGCCTATGCGAAATATCTCAAGAAAGCCCAGGTACCGCGCAATCAAGGTGAACGTGTCGTGCGCGGGCAGAGGCTGATGCAGGCGCAGTCAGATATTTTTCTGGGTTGGACCACCATGGACGGACGCGACTATCTTGTTCGCCAGCTCGCGGACTACAAAGCGTCTGTGGATCCTCTCGATCTAAGAGGCAATGGTCTGACCGCTTACGCAGAGATGTCTGGCGAAGTGCTTGGCAAGGGCCACGCGCGCTCGGGCGATCCCTGTGCGCTCAAGGGTTATTGTGGCAACAGCGACAAGCTCGACAAGGCGATTGCGAAGTTCTCATTCGCCTATGCTGACCAGACTGAAGCCGACTACAAGATATTTCTGAGTGCCGTCAAGAAAGGCCGGCTAAAAATAGTCGCGGGCGTCACGTAGCTTTGTTCTGTTTTGATGAGCACATTCAGAAGGGTGCCCCATCCTTGCCTTCTTTTGGCAAGGTGGGAACACGGCAAAAACCGTGGTACTCTACGCACAGATTTTCCGCACGAATCGAGGATACGACGCGGATGGGACGCCGGCAATTTTCGCTGCTTCTGATCAAGCCGTCGCACTATGACGATGACGGCTATGTGATCCAGTGGCTGCGGTCCGCGGTCCCGTCGAATTCCCTGGCCGTCATGAACGGCCTGGCTGTGGATTGCAAACAGCGCCACGTGCTCGGCAACGGGATTGACATCAACATCTCTTCGATGGACGAAGACAATACCCGCATCCGCACGGATCGGATCGTTCGGGAGATGGCAGGATCGCCCGGCCTCGTTGTGCTTGTGGGCGTCCAGTCTAATCAGTTTCCCCGCGCCATGGACATCGCCCGTCCACTGCGTGCCGCCGGGATCCAGATCTGTCTGGGCGGCTTCCACGTCTCCGGTAGTCTCTCCATGCTGGGCGGCATCACTCCTGAACTTCAGGAAGCCATGGACCTCGGCATCTCTCTCTTTGCCGGAGAAGCTGAAGAAGGCCGGCTCGACCAGGTCCTCCGCGATGCTCGAGACCGGACGCTCAAGCCGCTCTACAACTACCTGGATGACCTCCCATCGCTTGAAGGCGCGCCCATGCCCATGCTGCCGGCGGACACCATCCGCGGCACCATCGGCAAGTACACCAGCTTTGACGCCGGACGCGGCTGCCCTTTTCAATGTTCTTTTTGCACCATCATCAACGTGCAGGGCCGTAAATCGCGCCGCCGCACCGTCGATGAGATCGAGCAGGTCATCCGCCGCAACCTTGCGCAAGGCGTCGGCCGCTTCTTCATCACGGACGACAATTTCGCCCGCAACACCGATTGGGAAAAGATCTTTGACCGCATTATCGCCATGCGCGAGCAGGAAGGCCTCAACATCAAGTTCATGATCCAGGTGGACACCATGTGCCATCGCCTGCCGCACTTCATCGAGAAGGCCGGACGCGCCGGCGTGCGCCGTGTCTTCATCGGGCTGGAAAGCATCAATCCTGAGAGTTTGATGGGCGCGCGTAAGAAGCAGAACAAGATCGCGGAGTATCGCCGGATGTTATTGGAGTGGAAGCGCGCCGGGGCCATCATCTTCGCCGGTTACATCATCGGCTTCCCCCAGGACACTCGCGAGTCCGTTCTCGAGGACATCCGCATCATCCAGCGCGAGTTGCCTATCGACCTTCTGGAGCCGCATTGTCTTACGGCGCTCCCCGGCTCGGAAGATCACCAAAAGCTTCACAAGGCCGGAGAACATCTTGATCCAGACCTTAACAAGTACGACTTGGAACACGTCACGACCACCCATGCGCAGATGTCCGCCGCCGAATGGCAAGAGCTTTATCGCGACACCTGGAAAGGTTTTTATTCGCTCGAACACATGGAGACCGTGCTTCGCCGCGCTGCCGCCACCGGCATTGACGTTACCAACATGATGGTGCTGCTGGTCTGGTTCCACTTCTGCATCGTCTTCGAAAAGATCGATCCGCTGCAAGGCGGATACCTGCGCAGAAAATACAGGAACGACCGCCGGCCGACGATGCCTCGCGAGAATCCTTTTGTGTTTTATCCGCGTTGCGTCGCGGACACCGTATACAAGCATTTCAGGATGGCGCAGTTGGCCTGGCGCTTTCACCGCTTTGCGAGTCACTTGAAGAACGATCCTGATTCATCCAAGTACACTGACGTCGCATTGACCGCCGACCAGCCAGACGCGACGGATGTCCTCGACTTGCTTACCGCCCACGTGCCACATCTGATTCCAGTGGATGTTCTCAAAAAGGCAGCTCAGTCCGCAGTCCGCTAGACCCAACTCAGCGAGGCGCGCCTTTCGCCGGTTTCTTGCTGCCCTGCGCCGCCATCTCATACTTCTTCATCCGCTCTTCGAAATCCTTCTTCTCATCTGGATCGGCACTCGCGATGGCCTGCGCCTCTGTCTTAACCGCCTCACTGTATTTCGCATTCACGTAATACGCCTCCGCCAGCGTGTCCAGGATCCGCGCATCCGCATCTTCTTTCTCGGCGGCGACCGCCTTCTGCGCGTATGCCAGCGCTGCCACCGGATTTCGTACCCCGGGGTTGGTGCTGGTCGCATAAAGCCACGCAACGCGGTTCTGCGCTTCCACGCTTCCCTCACCGGCGGCCTTCAGGTACCAGGCCACGGCCTGCATGTCGTCTTTAGGCAGGCCGTCTTGCCCGAACTGATACTTCTCTCCGATCATGATCTGCGCCCCGGCATCGTCCAGATCGGCGGCCTTGTGATATGCAGCCAGCGACTCGGCGGGATGATTGGAACGGTCTTCCGCCATTCCCAGGTCATACCAAAACTCCGCGATCTTCGGCCTGTAAATGGTCGCATCGCGAAACCAGTGTGCCGCTTCTTCGTAGCGGCCGTTCGTGAGCGCGTCGTATCCCCACTCGCCCTCTTCATATCCGCCGCCGCGTGAAAAATTCACATATGGACGCCCCAGCGTCGCGCACCATAGGCCAAAGAGAAATACTGAGACCGACCCCAATGACGCCAGCTTCCGATATTCGCTTTCCACGGAAGCAAATCCGATCAGCACTCCCAGCACCGCCCCGCTTCCATGCGCAATATTTCCCACCGCCATGAAATTGAAATACGTGAGCACGATGCAGAAGAAGAACCATCCCACAAATACCTGCACGGTGCGCTTATCGATCACGCCGCTGAACCGCGGATCTTTGCCTTCCAACACCCACAACAGTCCGAACAATCCGTACACCACGCCGGACAATCCAATACCACCACTCTCCAGCCCGAACTGAAACGCTCCCGAGCCCGCCGCCAGCACGATGACTAATAGTCCCGTACGAAACGGGCCATAGGTCTCTTCGATCAGCGTCCCCAGGGTCCACATCCAATAAACGTTGAACACCAGGTGCATCACGCCGCCATGCGGAAGCACACTGGTCACTAGGCGCCAATATTCACCGCGCCGGATCATCGCCGTCTCGAACAGGGGAAAGACATTCGCCTTCGCCATGTAGGCCACGGTCACGCCAATGGCCAACAGACACGTCCCTGCGATTACGGGATATCGCGGAAATTCTGAGTAACTTGGAGGCGTGCGCATAGCGATTCAGACTATACCGGAAACAAACGGGTGAGCGACGGAGCCTAGAATAAAGGTGAATGACTCCTCAGGTAGGACTCGAACCACAACCATCGGTTAACAGTTGCAGAGATTCGTTTTCTCCATTGCACCAGTCTCACTCAGTAGTAAGAAAATCATACGATTACACCCTCTAGGGCGCTGATTGGCCTGTTTTGAGTTTTGGCGACGGACAGCAGTATGCTTGGGCCTCACCTCGTGATGTTCGCTGGAAAAGGATGGAATTTAAAGATATGGACAAATCTCGCGCTGCCAGTCCTGAAATACGGCCTGGCGCGTTCGATCGCGCCCGCTCCGCAGTGATCTACAGCTTCTCCTGGCGGGTCATGCGCCGCAACTTACTCATTGCCGGTATTGTGGGTTGCGTCCTTTCAGTGGCCAACCAGTATGACGTGATTGTCCGTGCTCCGCTCACCCCCAGTCTCGGATTGAAGGTGCTTTTTAATTTCCTCATTCCGTTTCTCGTCTCCTCAATCAGCGCCGCGGTTAACCGTCGAAGCGACTGATATGTCTCACCCGCTTCGTGGCGCTGCACTCCGCCTCGAGCGATTCTGATCGCCGGAGCCCTGTACTGCATGATATTGTGCTCCGACGACGTTCCTCATACTCTTTGATAAATTCTCCAGTATGCTTGGAGTTCACTTCGCCATTTTGCTCGTGAGGATGGAATTTTTGTATGACTGCAAGTCTAGGTAAACTGTCAGGCGGCGTGTTGTCCTTGCTCCTGATCATGGTCGGCCTCGCGGCAACGAACTCTACCGGCAAGTCCATCTTGGTCAAAGGCTACGTGATCGATTCGGCCTGCGCTTTCACCAAGGGACTCAATAAACCCATAAGTCGCAGGTGCGCTCAGGCGTGTGCGAAGTCCGGTTCGCCATTGGTCATACTCGCCGATAGCGGCACTGTCTACTGGCCCATCGCTGACACCACACCCGCTATCGGGCAGAACGAGAAACTGCTGCCGTTCGCCGGACAGAAGGTCACAGTCAGAGGAAAGGTGTTTCAGCGTGGTGGTTCGAGTGCTTTGGTCGTCGAGAAGATTGAACTTCTGTCGGAACAAAAGTAGATTCCGCGCCCCTTTTGCCCTATGCGTACCACCACATTGGCGGGATCGCCTCCCGCCCAAACGGGACTGCGACGGGAACTGGGTCTGGCCTCGGCGACCGCCGCGGTGGCCGGCGAATGCATAGCCGTCGGTATTTTTCTGACGCCAGCAGGTATGGCAAAATCGCTCGGATCACCATTCTGGCTTCTCGCGGTCTGGATCTTCATGGGCGTAACGACGCTGAGCGGCGCGCTCTGCTACGGAGAACTTGCGGGACGTTTTCCCCGCGCCGGCGGTACATATGTTTACCTGCAGGAGACATTTGGCCGGTGCGTTGCATTTCTGTACGGTTGGATGTGTCTGCTGGTACTCGATCCGGGATTGACTGCCGCGTTGGCCATGGGCGCGGCAAGCTACGCCGGATATGTCCTTCATTCTTCGCCTGCGGTTAACAAAGTTTCCGCATTTGCAGTGATCTGGGCTTTATGTTTCTTGAATATCATGAGCATTCGCTTGAGCGCGGGGTTCCTGCGCTGGATGACATGGCTCAAATTCGCCCTGCTTGTCTTGCTGACGGTATGGGCGGGGGTATTTCGCCTGGGATCCCCGTCTAATTTCATGCCCTTCGTGACGCAACGTCCTGGTTCCTTGCCTCTGATACCGGCGCTCGGGGCAGCCATGGTGGGTGCATTCTTCTCGTTTGGCGGCTGGTGGGATGTAAGCAAAATCGCAGAAGAAGTCCGCGATCCAAGCTGGACCTTGCCGCGAGCTCTTGTGCTTGGCGTCATGGCCGTAACCGCTGTCTACATCCTAGTTAGTGCGGTTTTTCTGTATTTGGTTCCCTTGCAGAACGTCACATCCGACGAAACCTTCGTGGCTCAGGCTGGCGCCGTGCTCTTCGGCCGCGCCGGTGGGATCGTTCTCGCGGCAATCGTCATCCTGTGCGTACTGGGCAGTCTGGCGGCACTGATAATTTCCGCGCCCCGCGTCTACTATGCCATGGCGAAGGATGGGATTTTTATTCCTGCCTTCGCCAAGACTCATCCTCACTTCCACACGCCAGTGAACGCGATCCTGCTCCAAGGAACCGTCGCCTCATTGCTGTTATTCTTGGGTACCTTCCAGCAAGTCATTTCCTACTTCATGTTCGCCGCCATCGCTTTCTTAGGACTCGCAGTTGCGGGCCTGTTTGGGCTGCGGAAGAAGCAACCTAGTCCACAGAACGTCGTCCTGGCTCCTGCATTTCCCGTAACTCCGACATTATTTCTAGTCTTGGTGGCGCTGTTATTGGTGCTCCTAGCAGTAAATAGGCCGCTGGAGGCGGTACTCGGAGTTGTCGTGGTGTTGACGGGATTGCCTTTCTATTTCGTGTTGCGGAACCGGAACCAATTCACTCATGAGGTAACCGAAGCATGAAGGAAGAGAACCCGTTTCGGAACTATGAAAAAAGCCAAAGAAGACGCTGCAGAGAAGCAGACAACTAAGATCAAAATCATGGAGGACGGGAATTTCCTGGCTACGGCAACCCAGCCGGATGGGCAGCAGCTCAATAAAGCAAAAATACTAGTGTGGGGACCACATCAACTTTGATATTCTTTGACACCAAACTCTAATGACTTGGATCAAGACGATTCCCCTTTCCGAAGCGAGCCAAGAACTGCTGCGCGCTCTGGAATCACAACGCACTCTATACCCGAAAGAGTATGCCACTCCTGTATTTCCAAGTGACGACGGAATTGCTGGCATTGTTGGCTCGCATAGCCTTATTCCCGACGCTTTGTATCATGCATTCTCGACCTTCGGCGTGCTCATGTCGTCCGATTTGCCCCTGACTCGCCGCCAGCACGAAATGATCACCACGGTGGTCTCTGTGACCAATCGCTGTTTTTATTGAATCGAATCGCACGCAGAGTTTCTGCGTAGGGTAACGCTGGACGAGGACATGGTGGCTGCGCTGCAACAGGACTACACAAAAGCGCTTATTTCGCGTCAGGATGCCGTCATGCTCGATTACGTGGTCAAGCTCACAAAGGACGCTACGAGTTGTACGCCGGAAGACCATGCGCGTTTGCGCGACGCTGGCTTCAATGACCGCGGCATTCTGCAGATCACGCTTATCGCGGCTTGGTTCAACTACATCAACCGTGTAGCAGACGCACTCGGTGTTGGCCGAGATGACGGAGCTCCGGCTTGAAGGTCGACATAGTGCCTTCCCAAAAGGATAGCGACCGCACCAGCGGCCGATGATCTGAAAATGGATTGACTACATTCATCGCTCGTAGTCCCATCGCTGGCGCGGATGACGAAAATTCGGTGCGCCTGTGCGCCGTGGACTCTTTGTAGAAGTTTTGCAGGACAGAGAAAGCCTTGGGCCATTCTGTATTTTGAATTTTGTGTCCCTGTGGGCCGGATTCGCTCGAAGGGCACAACGCCCTGTCCTTCCAGCACAGAATAGAACTTGTCGGCAGCTAATCCCGTAATGATCTCCGTCTTGCCCCAGGGCCAGCGAATCTCAAGGCTATCGATTGTGGTTGCGGAACCCAGTCCGAAATGGATTCGCAGATCATTTTGTGACAGATAGCTTCCGCCGCTATGCACCTCATCCGTTTGAGTTCACGGGATATCGCGGAAACTCTGAGTAATCCGGAGGCGTGCGCATGGCGATTCAGACTATACCGGAAATAAACGGGTGAGCGACGAAGCCTGGAATAAAGCAAGAATGGCTCCTCAGGTAGGACTCGAACTTGAGGCGCTTTGGCGGCGTGAGCGCAGCGGAAGCCGCCAGCCGAAATCCCGAGAAGCGCTAGCGACGAGGGGCCACTCCGAGTCAGGTGCTGCGCCTGTGAGCCACCCCGTCCCGAATTGGGTGTTGCGACCTGTGGGCCACCCGTCCGTCCATCTGTCGAGGTGCCGTGAGTGGGCCACCCGTCGCCTTGCGCGAGTAGGAGTGAGAGTATTCAGTGCGCCCAAACGACCGCGGGATGGATCCCGTGGGCGATTATTTTCCTTTGTTTTGTTGCCATGTCCACAAGCTCAATTGTTCCGTCGGACTCCAGAATCTGATGCATGCCATCCGGTGAGAGCAGTGAGAACAGGTTGAGATCCACAACGGCGGCTTTCGTTTTTGCTCCAGGCTTATCTAGGTTTACCTTGGAGAAATAGACTGTCTCGTGGTCGAGATAGATCCGACTCGACGCAAAAGCTACGCCGGTACCGTCTGGCAGCCATCGGATTCCGATCACTTGGGAATCAACTTCCGCCACTTGCATGGCATTGGAACCATCAGCATTTATAACCCAGATGCTCGCGCCGCCGCTTGGCGCGTCCCTAAGCTTTAGTTGTTTCCTTGGCGCTAAGCGACAGAACGCTAATTTGGTTCCATCCGGGGACCACTTTGCACCGAAACCTCCGGTCAGTTTACTAAGGATCCCGCTCCTGCTGACTATCTCAATGGTGGGAGATTCTATGTGGTCGTGCGCTGTTACCACGACCTTCTGTCCGTCTGGAGACCAGTCGGGATAGCACAATCCCCGGTTTTGGTTAATCCGGTACTGCAGGTCCGGTTTTGAAAGTGCGACTCGACGTTTCTCGGCGCTCACCAGATGAACTGCGTCGTCTTCACAGTACCCTAATTCCATACCGTCGCGCGACCACGCCGGATAGTCTCCTTCCCCAATCGGCTTATGCTTGAGCCGTCCGCCCACAACATCAATCACGACAACAGTTGCTTTGCCCGGAATGACGATATTTTGGCGATCAAGAATCGGCACCCCATATCGCCGATAGTAAGATTCGTCGACCGTCTCTGAGTATCCCGAAGTCGCGCCAACTGCTTCCTGATAAGCGATTTTCACGATCCCCGCTGCTTTCAAATCCGCTGCATTCGCTTGTTCGAGGGAAGTCGCTGCTACCGACGGCGTCTGAGCAAGCAGAGGCGACTGGAAGAGAAATAACCAAAACGCAACTAATATGAACCCTTTGAGCTTCACGGCTGAGGTTCCTCTTCATACTTGTTCAACTTGAACCTTACTCGAAACTGAATTGTCACTCCACCTAGGCCCCGGTGCGGTTAACATTTATTAAGAAGTTTGACGAGTGGCTCACATAATCACCGCTGTTTTCACTTAGCTACGGCAGAGGGCTACCCAGAGGGCGGCGTTCCATTCGCAGTCGTGGCTGACGTTATGGGATGGAGCACAAGTACTGCAATACGCATGGCCAAGCGATATGGCCACATAGGGCAACAAGGCGCGAACGGATGCGATGAAAGCAAAAAGGAGGGGGTACAAAAAAGGTACAGTCAAAGAGAAGCTCAGCAACTGCTTACAAAACTAAGTCTATGAAAAAGAATGGCTCCTCAGGTAGGACTCGAACCTACAACCCTTCGGTTAACAGCCGAATGCTCTGCCATTGAGCTACTGAGGAGTGTGGTTACAGCCGGCGCCCGGGCGGACACCTACATTTAATTTAACACGGTTTTTCACCGATGTCAGTTCGCGATGGCCTGCAAAAACCCCCTCAAGCTACGCTCGAATACTGCAGCAGCTTGCGTTTCAACGAATTGCTCGGCGGCAGTTTTTTCATCAGATGGTCGCGTGCAGCCAGGATGTCCGCCCGCACTTGCTTCTCGCTTCGCTCGGTGATCTCCACGATCTCCGGCACCGTGAATCCCTCGATGGCGAACAGCACGAAGGCCTCGCGCTCTGCCGGCTTCGTCCCATTCAGGGAGATCTCTAGCTGGTCGATGGTCTCGTCTGACGCCGCGCGTTCTTCCGGATTCCCTTGGCGCACGTCCGCAATCACGTCCTCTTCCATCAGCATCTCTCCCGGCTGATGGAACTGCAAGAAGGCCTCATCGCTGCCAGTCACATTCTGGTGCCCTGCGGATTTCTCCAGCGGGACCTCTTCCCCAATGACTTTGCCCGCATTTGCCATTCCACGTATGGTCTTCAGCGTCAGTCGGAACAACCATCGCTCCAGGGGAATGGTTGCTGGCCGCTCTTCGATTGACAATGCTGATACCACCACCTCATCCAGCACTTCTACATCTGATATCGATCCCGGCGCGATCTCTCCCTCTGACTCGCGCAGCCTCAGCTCGCGTAAGACATATCTCTCCAAACGTGGCAATCGCGAACCTAGGTAAGCGCGTATTTCGCGCTGCAACGGTGTTCCTTCGCCGTCGAATGTAGTGGCGGTAATTTCTTCCATGCTGGACTTGCCATTTCCGCCGTGAACACTCTTTTCTTCTGCCAATTCCGCGCGACCATTTGTCCTGCGTACCGTTTCACTGGCGCCTTGTTCGGGCGGCGTCAACTCCGCCTTGTCCCGCACCCACTTGTGTTCATTGCGCAATAAGCCCTTGTGTTTGTTCAATTGGCTGATGAGTTCGGCAAATGCCTTTTTCAGCGCCGCCTGCGCATTCTTGCCCGAATCCTGCGCGGCAATCTGCCCGGTCGGCAAGCGCAGATTCAACGTCACTTCACAAGCCACCTTTGGTCCCGCGCCGCAGTCCACCGTGCCGTGCAAATGCACCAGGTCAGGACTGAACATCTTCAGCCTGCGCTGCAGTTTTTCAACATGTTGTTGGATCTCGTGCTCTACATCAGCGGACTTGGCGGCCTTGTAGCTGAAGTGCAAGTTCATCTGTGCCTCACGAAGGGAGAGGGTCCCGAAGGGCCAATGGACGATCAGTCTGGCAGGATTTCTCTCCCGCCTCATGCTTGCTGACTGTAATCTTACTCCTGCTCAGTAAGACGCGCGGCACGTTATTTTGAGTTGTGTGAATTCGTATTCTGCACAAGAAATGCAGCAGCTCTCACTTACGCTTTTGTGGGTGTCACCCTGAGCGAAGGGCGCAAGCCCTGAGTCGAGGGGCCTCGCCTTGGACCTTAACTCCAGAGCGCCGCTGGCGCGGCATCGTTTTTTTCGAGAAACTAGAAACGAGAAACTAGAAACTGCCTTAAACGTTGAGGGCCAACGTCGCTTCCCCACGTGTCACCGGACGATACAGCGTATCTCGCTCCACCGGCTCGCGTCCTGCTTCGCGGATCAAACGTTCCAGTTCTTTGCGAGCCATGCCTTGCGGCGTGGTTGCGCCGGCGTCGTGGTAGATCTTTTCTTCGATGACCGTCCCATCCAGGTCATCCGCCCCGAATCTTAGCGCGATCTGCGCGATCTTCGGCGTAAGCATCTGCCAATAAGCTTTGATGTGTTGGAAGTTGTCCAGCATCAGCCGACTCACCGCGATCTGCTTGATGTCCAGCAGGCCTGTTGTCTTAGGAAGATGCTGGAGCGGCGTGTTGTCCGGATGGAACGCCAACGGGATAAATGTCTGGAACCCGCCGGTCTGGTCTTGCAGATTGCGAAGTTTCATCAGGTGGTCAACGCGGTCTTCGTCATTCTCTACATGTCCGTAGAGCATGGTCGCATTACTGCGCATGCCGCTCTCATGCACCTCGCGCGCGATCTCAAGCCACTCGCCACCGTCGATCTTGTGGTCGCAGATGATGTGCCGCACGCGGTCTGAGAAAATCTCTGCCCCGCCTCCCGGACACGAATCTACTCCAGCCTCTTTTAATCTCCGGATGGTTTCCTTCGTCGTCAGCTTCGAACGCTTTGCCAGGAACGACCATTCGACCATCGTAAATACTTTGAGATGAACAGATGGGAAGCGTTCCTTCAAGCCTCGGATCAAATCTTCGTAATACTCCAGTGTCAGGTCAGGATGCAGCCCCCCGACGATATGAAATTCCGTCACCGCTTCGGAATACCCTGAAGCCGCCGTCTGCCAGGCTTCTTCCAACGCCATCGTGTATGCGCCGGCTTGGTCTTTTTTTCTCCCGAAAGCGCACAGCCGGCACGCTGCAACGCACACATTCGTCGGATTAATGTGCCGGTTGACGTTGTAATAGCAGAGATTCCCGTTCATGCGCTCACGCACATAGTTCGCCAGCCAGCCAACGGCCAAAATGTCATTCGATCCGTAAAGGGCGAGTCCGTCTTCTGCAGTCAGACGCTCGCCCGCCATCACCTTTTCGTGGATCTTCGCGATCCGCGCGTCCCCCGTCTGGAACGGATGCACATTTGCAGACACGAATGGCTTGGCCTTTACCTCTGAATCTGCAATGGACAACGGCGCTGTGGCGTTCGACATAACCTTATGATTCTTTACATGATAACAGTTACTCAATGCGACTAAAACCAAGGTGACAAGACGCCAATATTTCATTGCCCCGTCTAATCCCGCAGAGTATAAGAGAAGTCAATCCTCCGGACTTAGGGAACCATGCTCTCTCGCCGATTGATCCTCGCAGCCGCATTCGCAGGGTTCTTCGCGCACGCCGCCGCCATCTATCACTACGGTGAGACCATGCCCGGCCCGCTCCTCACTGACCTTATTGAGTTGACGATGGGCGTCGGCGTCACCCTCACCGCGTTTTACGCAGCCCGGCGTTCCGAAGCCTACACTCGCAAAGTCTGGGTCCTCGCCACCATCGCACTCGGCCTATACGCCATCGGGCAGGGACTCGTCACTTATTACCGTCATGTGCTGCACGCTCCGCTGTCCGGCCCCTGGTTCAGCGCGCAGTTTCTCTTTTTCTGGGTCGTGCCCCTTGTCTTCGCGGTCTTGATCCGGAAAGACTCAGCACATAAGGGTGTTGACTGGCTCCTCACGCTCGACTTCGGACAAGTCTTCATGGTGGC
>Ga0207074_1104_pt1 | contig 13768 bp, 9 predicted proteins | sample Alteio_BWMinHeat_66_FD_153567 | JGI IMG/M metagenome (GOLD analysis project Ga0207074, IMG submission 153567) | Enriched cells from forest soil in Barre Woods Harvard Forest LTER site, Petersham, Massachusetts, United States -... | ecosystem: Environmental > Terrestrial > Soil > Temperate forest >...
TTCATTTAAACTCTTATCGTAGTTGTAGTTAAGTTTCTCCGGATCTGATCCTAAAACTTTACCAACGTCGATACAGAGTTGACGCCGATTTTCCACACCCGCCTCTTGCACTGGAACGATTTCTTGTAAAAAGGTCGACCAACCCTCACCAGTGTTCATACCACTAGGATAGTCCCTTTTTTCATCGTACTCTTTTTTTTGTACCCTTATCCTTATCTTTTATACCCTTATTCTCATCCAAAAAAGTCCTTGACTGAGATTCCTGCCATAGCATTGTCAACGATCTCTGCAAGTGCATTCCGCGACATATCTACCTTATCTTTGAGAACCTTTGCTAATGCATCCGAAGGATTCACAGCCATTGTCTTATACTCCCATTTTTATACTTAGTTGTTTTGATTATTATTGGGAGGCAAAGTTCATTGTTTTTTTTGCTTTTTTTTACAAATAAACGAAATACGAATAATATTGTGTAATCACACGTAAAAAATAAAAAATTATATCCGGGTTAAATTAGAGAGGTTTTATTCTTGGAAGTCGAGCGGGCCCAGACAGGCCCGCCCTGTAGCAGATAACCGCGTTATGCTTGTTGTGGTGTGGCGGTCGTCGAAAGTTTATCTCCTTCGCCTACTTTTGAAGCATCTTTTTCAGGCGTTGCCTGATTGCGGCGTTCAACGGCGGCCTTGACCTTCGTGGATAAACCTTTAACCGCAAAAAGCCACAAAAGGCAACAGACTAAAAACACCGCAGATGCATAAGGTGCCGTAATAGAAACCGCATTAACACCTGTGCTAAGTGCAGTCGCCGCAAACAACATTTGTAAATTACTTTGCACAAATGCTCCACCGGCTTTGCCCGCGCGCCCACCGATAACATCCACTGCTGCTTTACCTTTGGTCTTTAATTCATCATCCAATGGTATGTAAGCCATTTCTTTCGTAGCATCAAATAAGCTATATTTAATACCTTTAGAAACAATTACTATTCCTGCACCTAAAAAGCTCGCGGCGGCAACCGGACTGGTTACCATCGCTTGTAGGATCCAGTCCACCCATTCCCTGGCAAAAATAAAGGCAAAAAATATCGCCCCCCCCAGAGTGATTACTAAAGGCGTAACAATCGCTGCAGAAAACCAACTGACACGTCGTAAAATGTTAGATCCCACTAACCAACCAAATACAATGGTAAAGAGCCCACTGAGTGTAGAGAAATGTCCCATAAACGCATTATAACCAGCTTTATCGCCTGAAAAATACAAGCCCAACTGGTTTTTATATTGAACTTCAACCAAATTTATCGTAACCCCATAAGCCATAACGAGAACCGCAATCAAGCCTATCTCGGGAGAACGAAAGACAATTTTAACGCTCTCTAGCAAAGAGGGTTTTTCTTTCTTTTTCTTTGGAGTGCCCACCTCAGCTGCATCATAATATCGCGGGTCAGTTAACACGGATTTATGCATCCAACGATACACGCCCATGGCAATCATCCCTAATGCAACAACAGACCCCATGAGTAAATATAAAGACATCTGCCAAGCGGCTTCCGAGGTTTCAAAATATTCTGTAATACCTTTTGAACAAAATACAACAACTTGTCCCGATAAAATTAAAGATGAATTCCCAATCACCAAAAATAACCCGTAAAAACGCTTGGACTCCTGCATACGGACAACGTGATTTGCAAATTGCCAAAACATCAAACCAATCATTGCACTGCCCCAAATTTCTGACAGTACATAAAACAAAGAAAAGGCCCAGTAGGCATAGAGATCAATAAACCCAGATAAAACTGGGTAGCTTTCCTTCAACGCATTGATGGATTCCACACTGGGATGTAGCGCTTCCAGGTTCGGATAAATAATAAAGGCAAAAGCGCCAAAAAATATCAAGAATGGCGTCACCACCGCATAAAAGACATTTTCACGGCTCATAATGTTTGTCAATTTGGCATAGAAAATCACAAACAAAATAGCCGCAGGCGTTACACAATACAGTTTCAAGAAAGAGATGGCGCCAGCGCCCGCTGAATTGACGACAATGGTATCTTTAGTATCTCGCAATAAAGTGTAGTTAAACAAAATACAAAACATGATAAACGCAAGAGGAAGGAACTTCGCCAACTCGTGGTTGTGGATAGGCCACAAGATCTTCCTTAAGCCCGTAAATTCTGGCGATGGCATATTATTTCCTACGTTTATTCCTGACATACATTAAAACCTCATTTTCGTTGTGAAAATTTTAAGCTAAACCAGCATATATCCTACACCTATTTTTTTTAAATCACAAGTACCGACATCCTGTGGAACTTTTGAACTTTCATTCAAAGGTCCACTCTAAGTCGTTGTGTAGGAATAAGTTAAAAAAACTACGGAGTTGGGGATGAATGACAGAACACTTCAAGATGAAGCGAATGAAGCGGCTGATCTTCGGAAAGATATGCGGGCCATTGCTAAAGAAAAACTCGCTTTAGCACTTGGACCACAAGAAAAAGAAACATCTTACGAAATACTGGTTGATGTCATGAAAAACGAGTTGGAACAAGCAAATACTCTGGTTGAAATGGGTATAGCCGTCGCCAGTAAACCAGTTCCCAGTTTGCTCAAAGGTACTGTATCCAAAAAGGTTTCAAAAAAGGTTGATTTACTTTCAGAGCCCAAAGCTCCGTCAGAAAAAGACGAAGTTAGTTCAAAGAAAGTTGACCCAAAAGTTAAGTCATATGTAGAAGAAGTTGTTAATGACCAGGAAAAAGATGGTTCCCCTAAAAAACAAGATTTTATCGGGAGAGTAAATCAATATCTATTAAAAGGCGTTCGAGATCGCGCAGAAAAAGAGGCTTCTATCGTTGGAGCAAAAGATGAAACGACTAAAACTCTTGACACATTAAAAGTCATTGATGAAAACCCACAAAAAGAGGAAGAGGAGAAAATTGAAAAAGAAAACAACACTTATCAATCCTTGATGTCAATCGGCAATATGCTATTAACAGAAGGCGTAGGAAAAGCAGCCATAAGTAAGATGCTTGTAAAAATATTTCCAGAGAAATGGAAAAGATCCCAAAAGTCTTTTAAAAAATTACAAAACTCCATTTTAAAAGAAAAGCCAGATGATGAGATTTTGAAAAATTTAAATACTTTTTTTGAGGCCATGCTCGTTGATTACGCAGGAGGCAAAACCGGCATGAACAAAACTTTACTTGCACAGTGGCGTATGCTAGAACATGCTCCAAGCATAGGAGAACGCATTAAAAAATTCTTCAGCAGACGTCAGAAAACAAAGGATGCACAATCAAAGGAACAAAAAGCAGAAAAATTAAAAACCGAATCCCAAAAAAAAACAAAGAGTTTTGCATTGATCCTCGGAAAAATGTATGTAAACAAAAAATTTGAAAAGAATGGTTTAGGGGATGAATGGACAGCGCTTAATAAAGCTTATGACAAGTACACTGACCCAAACGCCACCTTATTAGAACGTTCGAAAGCCGAAGCCGATTTAGCCAAGGCGATAGAAACCCTATCAAAAAAAGGATTTGAGAAAGCCATATCCATGTTGCAAAATAAAATACTCGAGACATTAGGAATCCAAAAAGAATCTAAAAAACTTAAAGCACAATTGGCTGAAGGAAAGAAGCTGAACGAATCCCTAAGAGACTCGCAAAAAAAATGGAGGAAACGTAACGAGTTGTCAGGCATCTATAAGAAAAAAATGAGCGAGTTTTCGGATCTTTGCAAAAAAGACCCTGAGGAAGCAAAGTTAGTTCTTTTGGCAGCACAAAATGGGACAGAAAAAACACAAAAGAATTTTTTAGAAAATTATTCTAAATTATCAGAAAAAATGAATGAACTTGAAACCGCTAAAAATGTGATTCTCGCCATGGATGTCGACCACCCATTAATGAAAACTGCAATAGAAAAATTTCGGGCTCTCGGCATTGAGATAAGCAAACTGATACACGACTGTCAGTTAGGAAACAACGTTCTTAAAAAGAAGCCTTTCCTGGATGAACTTGAAGCCTCTCCATCCGAAAGACCACCCTGGGATGACCAAGAAAATGAATTAAAGAAGATACAAGAAAAATATAAGTCCATTAAAGCAGATGAAATAAAACATCTAAAAAGCAACAGGGGCCTTGAAAGAAAAGAACTAGACATCAATGATTTAAAGGGGGAAGTAAAAAAATTAGATGGAGAATTAAAAACGTATACAGCCCTAAAAGAGAGGCTCACCAAAAAGCCTGTCCCCTTAGACGAGCAGATCGAGCAAGACACCTTACGTAACCAATGGATATCGAAAATTCTTGCACTTGAGAAAGAAAGGGGAAACGTCACGATCGATCCTGCTGAGATCAACGTCGAAAAATTTTTAGAAACAGAAATTGCATCCATTACAGCATTAAAAGAAGCATATGAAGTTCATATTCATAACATTGATCCACCTTCTGAACCTAAGCCATTAGCGTCACGTCCAAAAGATGTTCAACCTGAATCCTCCAGAAACAAGCCACCGGCCACCCAAGCAGAAATGTTGCAGGACTTAGAAGATATCCTTACAGCGTATCAAGCACATCCGAAGCTCCCTCCTGTGCAACAACTTGGTGATCAAGATCTGGGACCCTTAACAGTGCAATATAAAGATGCGAAATCAAAAAAGGAAACGACTGCGCCAGAAGAACCTACACAACCGAAAAAATCCTTGCTGAAACGACTATTCCACCTCTGATGTATAAAGCTCATCCTTTTTATCCATTTCATGCCTTAACCAATATAATCTTTTTCGGGCTCGGGTAGCGGCAACATACCATAAACGCAAGGTTTCAAACTCGGCACGACGCGCTTCTACTCTCCGTAAATAACGATAAATGGGATCGGGTTCCTCCCCGTACGCCTGAATGGGTGCTAGAATCAGGTGATTCACATTTTCATCAGAATAGCTCATCCTTTCTGCCCACAATAAAAGACGGGAAGGATCACTTAACGATCGGCGACCAATCCCAGGAACGATGACTGTATCGAATTCTAAACCCTTGGCTTTATGGATCGTCATAATTTGTACCCTAGGGTTATCTTGAGCTTTACCAGAATCTATGTTTATTTGCCGAGGCGGTTTGGCATACAGTGCTTCCAGGCGTTGTTCCAAAACACTCACTTCTCGAATTTCCAACCAATCTGACGTTTCAGAAGCTTCTAAAATTGAAAAAAAAGCTTCTGCATCATCGATACTTTGTGAATCATAGAGTAACCCCGCGCCCCCCAAAGCAATCCAAGTTTGTGCTATCCAAGATCGTAAAGGAAGACGATCTGCCTCTCTTAGCGCTTGAGACAAAATGGGCACGATAAAGGCTAAGCGATCTTTCGCCATTGCACTTAACGCCGGGATAGTCGAGTAGAATTGTAAACTGTACCAAATAGGCAAATCCGGCGCATGATTTGCAATCTCAAAAATATCCGTCAACGAGATCCTTCCCCAAGGGGTTCTGAATAAAGAAAGCCATGCAATGCGATCCCCTAAATGTAACAATGCGCGTGTTAAGGTCAGTAAATCTTGAACAATCGGTCGATGATTAAGCAATTCTAATTGCACCCCTTGATAGGGAATTTCTGCTTCTCTTAAAGCCGGTAACAGCGTTTGCAAATGGGTGCGAGAGCGAACCAACACTGCAAGGCTACCCATGGGATCCGCCTTTTGAGTTTTTTTCAACAGTTCCACCACAACTTGTGCCTCGTTTTCTAAAGAAATATCGAGGATTTCGGCAGCCGCAGCGACTTCGCTTTCACGAATCGCAACTGAAGGACTATACGCAATAGCGCCTTCTTGAATATTATCTTCAGAGGGAAAGGCCTTTTTAAAATACCGATTCACCCAATCCACCAAAAGAGGATCCGCCCGAAAATTCGCGGTCAACGTTAACGCTTTTAACGGAATTGTGTGGATCCCAAAACGTTTTGCCCGAATAAAAAGCCCAACTTCTGCCTGACGAAATCGATAAATCGACTGCATGGGGTCCCCCACCAAAAATAGACTACGCCCATCATTAGGCTGCCACCCTAACGTCAATTTCTGCAGCAGGCGAAACTGAGAAAGTGAAGTATCTTGAAATTCATCCACTAATATATGTTGAATTTTATAATCCAAACCCAAAGCCAAATCGGTCGGAATTTCTTCCTCTCCTAAAGCTTTTAGTGCTCTAAGCGAAATTTCTGTAAAATCAACGATACCTCTTTCTTGAAATACTAAAGAAAGCTCTCCCGTTAAAATCGGCAATAATTTCACCAAGGCTTTTACCATCTCCCATTGTGCCTCATCATACTGTGGCGGCGGACACTCACGCAAACGTTGCAACGCTTCAAGAAACCTCGGATATTTTTGTAGTTCTGTTAAAAGCTCACAAAAACCGTTTTTCTGAGCTTGAAAATAAGCTTTATCCGCCGGATCTTTCGTGGAACTCGGCGCTGGAAACCCCTGTTTTTCTGTAACGATTTTACGCCAGGTCTGATCTTGAGTTAACAGTAATTCTGCAATACCTTGCCAAACCGGCAAATCAAAAAACGTTTTCCCCGGCCAGGTTTTAACCTCGATACAATTTATTATTTTTGAATCTTGCACCGCACGCGATCTAAGTTTTTCAGCGGCAAAGTTTGCATACCCCAAAATTTTTTCAAATCCAGGAGGAATAACTTCTGTTAAAGAAAAAAGTGCAGAATGAATGACATCCTGTAAGGCCGATTCCAAAACGGCTCTTGGTTTCTGAGCAGTTAAAAATTGCCCATCCCCAATATACGGCAACCATTGATCGCGTTTGCCCAAGAGATCGGCCAATAAACGTTCTGCCAGCAGAAGATTATTATCTAAATGCGTCAATAGCGTTTGGACACTCTTAGCCCAAGGTTCATCTGTTTCTAAGGCTTTTAATAAATTTCCGGCAGCAATTTGATATAAAGGATTTCCAACTTCAGTTACGTTCGTGGCGCCTCCCAGCTGCGAAATAATGGGCATTTGCCGAGTTAATCCTGCACAAAAAGCATCCAGCGTTTGAATCTTTAAGCGACTGGGATTTTCGAGTAATGCCCAACCCAAGGATTTATTACGCAGAAAAGCTTCTCGTGCTAAACGCCAGGTCTTTAAGGCATAAGGATCAGTCGGTGGACTTAAATTATCAGATTGTTCTGCCTGTTTCAGCGCTTCCAGTATGCGATCCCGCATCTCAATCGCGGCCTTACGGGTAAAAGTGATGCCTAAACAGACTTCTGGGACTTTGACATAGGCTAATAACTTTAAAAAACGCTGTGTTAATAAGCCCGTTTTTCCGGATCCTGCCGGTGCCTGTACAATAAAAGATTGGGTCGGATCAAGCGCGATTTCTCGGGCTTCTTGATCCGAAATCAAATTTGATGCTAAAGCGTCGTAATGCATTTTGAAACCATAGATTCTAAAAACCCCCTAGACGAAACCCGTTAATTCCAGTATATTTATCTCATGAAACCTTTAAGGTTTATACTGAAATTTTAATCAAGGTCACCCCTATGTATGCTAAATTATTTTCAATTTTAGTTATAGCTCTGACAACCGTTTGGGTAAATCCTCTGATTGCCTCCATCCCTAATCCAGTCTTGTCCATCCCGACCCTCCCACATCAATATCTCGAAAAACATTTTCAGGCAATTCAAGAAGCGTTCGATCAACGCACGATTTTATTTTTAAGGGGATGGCCGTTTAAAAAATGGCAAGCGAATAAATCCCAAGAAGAAATCCTACAGGAATTTGATCAACTAAACGAATGGCGTTTTAGTGCTTGGTATGTGGACCCCAAAAGTAACGTGTTGATTGCCCGCGCCGATTTTATGGTGGCACAAGATTTGCTTGAAAAAGAGCTGTATCAAAAACCTGCTTATTTAGCCTTCCAATATAACCGAAGTGACTCCACTTATAATTCCAGTTCTATTATCCTGAATGGCTTTAAATTTTTGGCCATGGACGCCCCCAATGCTAAAACACTTAACCGCTTTTTTATCTTATTACAAAATTTTAGAGCAACCCAGTTGGTTCGCTTAAGTAGTTCAGAAGAAAGTGGCACTACAACAAATAAGCCTTACTGGGTTAATAAATTACAAGTGAACGCTAAAACCAAAGAAGTTATGTTAAATATCCCACAACCGTATAACCCTGCTCCTTACCCTATTCGTTATTATTCGACGGATAATTGGTCTGGCAAAATAAATCTTAAGGAATTATTACAGCTTATACAGACTGTTCGCAAAACTTATGACCCCAGCAATGATTTAATTGCTTGCCATTCCACTAATGGCGCGGGCCGAACGGGAACTTTTATCGCAGGCTTTGTTCTTATCAGCGAAATTGATAAACAGATTGCCACCGGTGTTAGCAAAAACGATATCGATATCAGCATTGAAAAAACCGTGATGCAGCTCTCCTTGCAACGCCCCTATCTTGTTCGAGAACCACAAGAATATATAACCTTGTATCGGCTTATTGATTTATACATGGCAAGCTTGAAATAAACTTCGTCCATAAAATCATTCTTAAATAGAAAGTGCTTGATTTTTTTATAACAGATATCATAATATCCATTATTGTGCATTTTACACTATAAAGGATATTATGATATCGATATATATGATGACCCCACAAGAGGTCTTAAAAGTCATAGCTGCCAAAGTAAAGGCTAAAAGGCTCTCTTTAAATCTAAGCCAACAGACTTTATCTGAGAAGTCTGGAGTTAGCTATGGGGTTTTAAAGAAATTTGAACGAACCGGCCAAATATCTCTCGAGTCTTTGTTAAAGCTTGCTTTGGCCTTAGGTTCTATAAGCGATTTTGAGCTTTTATTTTCTCCCGATAAACCAGAAGAGGCCACGTCATTAGATGAACTGATGAAAGACACCTCAAGGAAAAGGGGTAGAAAATGACATTCTCCCCACAAAATCTTGTTTATGTCTATTACAACGGTCTAGGGGATAAACACCTTATGGGACGTCTGCTTCTTAAAAACAGGCAAATATTTTTTGAATATGATGCAACTTTCATTCAGCTTGGGCTCGAGCTGTCACCTTTTAATTAGAAACGCAGTCTTTAATGTGCTGAGCCACAATCGTGATGATCACGCGAGGTGTTTGAAGCGCAGCGAGTTTAGCGACCGAAACAAAATCATTACCTGAAAAGCTATAGATAGAATGAGGTCAACGTCAGTAACTGCGCCAAAAAGAAATCTTGAAATGAGCTGAAGACCTTTGGTATAGTGTTCCAAGACTAGCGTCAATTTAATTCCAAAAGGATGGGCCGATCTCATGAATAACCGTTTTCTTCAAATCTCATTACTCGTTACAAGTCTTATTTCTCCTGCCTATGCAGCAAGTAGCGATCAACAAAAAATTCAGGATACTCAAGCAGCTGTTAAATATTTTGAGGATGAGTTAAATTTTACCACTAACCCTGGAAGCGTGAAAAAAGTTTCTGAAGGGAAAGTAGAGGGAGTCATTATCGATTTAAGAAAAAAGGAACATTTTGACAAAGGACACATTCCAGGCGCAGTCAATATACCATTTGATAAATACGACGGCTTTGAAGGTAAACAAACTGAATTCCCTGGATTATCAAAAAATAAAATTAACTACTTATACTGCTACGAATTGCTTTGCGATTTATCTCAAAAAGCGGCTAAAAAGTTTGCTTCTCAAGGCTATCCTGTAAAAGAAGTTAAAGGTGGCTTCAAGGCGTGGGAAGAGCATAATTATCCAATAGAAAAATAGCCCAATATTACCACCTAATGAGATTGTGTTTTACGAAACAAAGCCTGGTACACTTGCGGTTAATTTTCTCAAAATGTGCACAAGACTTTTTTGCTCCTCATGCGAGACTCTATCAAAAAAGATGCTGTCAATTCCTTCAACAATGGGTATTAACATGCGCACCATCTCTTGCGGAGCGCTGGAGGTTTATTCTTAAAGCGGGAGAGATGCAAAAATAAATGCAAATTTTTATGAAAAAACCGCTTGACCCTATAGTTACTATATACTTTACCTTTAATAACAAGGAGGTAAAACGATGGCTGAGTGGTACGTAAAAAACTTAAGCAAACTAACTGGGGTATCGGTGCAAACATTGCATCATTATGACCGTATTGATTTGTTAAAGCCCTCTATACGTTTATCAAATGGTTATCGAATTTACTCCGAAAAAGATTTATCACGTCTACAACAAATCATAGCTTTGAAGTTTTTTGGGTTTGAATTATCTCAAATCAAAGAACTACTCACCAACAATGCAGGAGCTGTTGAAAATTTTTCAGTTCAAGCCAGGTTGTTGGAACAAAAAGCTAACACGTTACTTGATGCGAGTAATGCACTCAAGCAGATTATTTCTGATGTTGCAGACGATAAATCCATTCCTTGGGAAACCGTTATTAAACTAATTGAGGTATATCGTATGACACAAAAACTTGAACATTCTTGGGTTAAAGAAATATTTACACCTGATGAATTAAAGCAATATGCTGCTTTCGAAACTGAGTTAAAAACCAATTCAACTCCAGAACAGAAAGCAGCATTCGAAAAAGGCTGGGATAATTTAGTATCAGAAATTGGCAGCAATCTTGACAATAATCCAAAATCTGAAATTGGCATTGCGATTGGTAAAAAGTTCATGCTGTGGGTCAATGGAGTGTATGGCAAAAAATATGCTCATTTGCGCACTAAAAAATTTGAAAAAGGTTTTGCTGAAGGTAAGGGTCTAGAAGAAGTTGGCTTAACGCCCGAAATGGTATCTTGGATAGACAAAGCCGTAGATGCTTATTGGAGAGATCGCATTTATGGGATTTTGAATAAAGTAGGAACTGGAGTTTCTGATGAGACAATTTTCAAGCTTTGGAATGAAGTTCTGGATGATATGTACGGAGAAGACAATGTACGTAAAAAAGAAATTTATGACGTCGCATTGGCAGATGAAAAAGTTAGTAAAAAAGCAAAAGAATGGTTGAAAACTTTACGAGATTTAATCGTTATTAATCGCCACCTACTGTAGTTGAAAAGATTATTCGATTAACTTCTTAACATACCAAAAAACAGTCGGGCTATTGTAAGCAATGGCCCAATTTTATATTCTTGACAGAAGAAACACCTTGAGTGACGGCATAATTTGCATAACGGCAGCAGTAGTACCATAGCTGTGTAGCTCTAACAAGATTTCTGGTTGTATGCACAGTTATTTTTAATTGAATATTGTTGTAAGTGGTCAACCTATTTTTATAGGTATGTCTGAAGGGAGGTCGAGACTATTTCTTGGGAATATTTTAACCTTACGTAACTTGGCAGGTTTTCCCAAGCTTTCGCTTGATGATTTATTCTTTTTTTATTTCAACAAAAAAACTTACAACGCTTTTTTGGCCGTAAATTCTGACCAAATCCCATCTTTCAGCGTGATTAGCCCTCGCAACTCTTCATGACGGAGTTGACAAAATCCTCTACCAAAAACTTCCCACCCCTCTTGGACACTCAAAAATGAAAATTTAAGTCTTCTATGCACATCCCTGTAATAATAAATATTGACAGGCATATCCCCAAAATACAGGAGACCAAATCCATTTTCGATAAACTCGATATATTCTGGTTTAATCCCATCTATAAGGGCTCCTTCCCCTTCTATCATCTCCATAATTCGCCATTTTCCTTTAAACATCTACTCTAAGATCCCCTCGAATATTCAATAAGTCCTGCGCATTTTGAAGCAAAGAGCAAAGTATCGTCAAGCAATTAGGGAAAGTCAAATATAATGACGCTATCTTGGCTTATGATGATCGAGCTAACTTTTTTTTCATTTGTGAAATTACGTTAGGGGAGAGTTCTTTCTTCGAAATTTTTATAGCGCAAACGCAATGCATTGCCAATTACAGATATAGAGCTTAGACTCATAGCAGCTGCAGAAAATATTGGATTTAACAAAGTTCCGGTCCAGGGATATAGCACGCCAGCAGCTATTGGTATGCAAAGAATATTATAGATAAAGGCGAGAAATAAATTTTCTCGAATATTAATCATTACCTTTTTACTGAGCTGACGAGCCTTCACAATGCCCATTAAATCACCTTTTATCAAAGTAATACCAGCACTTTGTATTGCAATATCGGTTCCGGTACCCATTGCTATCCCGATATCGGCTTCGGTTAAAGCAGGGGCATCATTGATACCATCACCGGCCATGGCAACACGATAACCTTGTTGGCGTAATTTTTTAACAATGCCAATTTTTTCTTGAGGTAAAATCTCTGCCTCTACCCGATTAATATTTAATTTTTTGGCAACAGCATTGGCGGTGGTATAATTGTCACCCGTTACCATCACAATAAGTATGTTTTCTTTTCGTAAAAACTCCAGGGCGTTGGCTGTGGTTTCTTTTATTGTGTCGCTTACGCTAATCAATCCTGCAAGTTGATTCTCCACTACCAGATACATAACCGTCTCACCCTCTTGACGCAACGCTTCCGATTTCGGCTCAAAAAAATCTGAAGAAACCTTAAGCGTTTTTAATAAAGCTTCATTCCCGAAAGCAATTTTTTTATTTTCAAAAATTCCGGTAACACCTTTTCCTATTTCAGCCGAAAAATTATCAATGTTTTGTAGTGTAAGATTACGGGCTTTCGCAGTGCTTACAATTGCACCTGCTAAAGGATGTTCACTCTGATTTTCTAAGCTCGCAGCCATTAATAAAATTTGAGTTTCATCATAAGGTGCTGCTGGGATTATATTTTTAACTTCAGGTTTCCCCATAGTAAGGGTACCTGTTTTATCAATAAGAAGAGCATTTATTTTTTCAAAACGTTCTAGGCTTGCTGCATTTTTTATAAGTATTCCCATTTGCGCCCCCAAACCCATACCCACCATGATAGACATAGGAGTTGCTAAGCCCAATGCGCAGGGACAGGCGATAATTAAAACCGCAATTGCTGATAGTAACCCATATGTCATTGCAGGACTTGGTCCAAAAAACGTCCATACCAAAAAAGTAATAACCGCCATAAGCAAAACAACAGGCACAAAATAACTAGAAATAAGATCAGCCAATCGTTGAATGGGAGCGCGCGTCCGTTGTGCTTCAGAAACAAGATTCACAATTTGTGCCAGCATGGTTTCCCTTCCTACACGAGTCGCTAGCATAATAAAACTGCCAGAAATATTTAATGTTCCTCCAATTACTTTTGACCCTTTCTCTTTTTCTACCGGAATAGACTCTCCAGTAATCATTGCTTCATCGAGTGAACTATGACCTTCAATCACTTCACCATCAACAGGAACTTTTTCACCAGGACGGACTCTCAAATGATCATTTACTTTTACTTCGTCCAAAGAAATATCAGTCTCGGCATCCCCTTGTATCCTTCTGGCCATTTTCGGTGATAAATCCAGCAAAGCACGCAATGCACCGCCTGTTCTCTCTCGTCCTTTTAATTCCAATACTTGTCCCATCAATACCAGAGCCGTAATAGCACTCGCTGCTTCAAAATAGAGATTAACTTCTCCCTTTGTTGAACGAAAATCGGAAGGAAAAATATTTGGAAAAAACAATGCAATGACACTATAACCATAGGCAACCGTTGTCCCTAAAGCGATTAGCGTAAACATATTTAGGTGACGCTCAACAAGAGAAAACCAACCCCGCGTTAAAAGTGGCCAGCCGCACCAAACTGTAACTATTGTTGCTAAAATAAATTGAATCCAAGATGAAAAATGTGGGGGAATTTTGTCTATGAAAATGGAAATGCCGG
>Ga0207074_1105_pt1 | contig 13756 bp, 5 predicted proteins | sample Alteio_BWMinHeat_66_FD_153567 | JGI IMG/M metagenome (GOLD analysis project Ga0207074, IMG submission 153567) | Enriched cells from forest soil in Barre Woods Harvard Forest LTER site, Petersham, Massachusetts, United States -... | ecosystem: Environmental > Terrestrial > Soil > Temperate forest >...
AAAATGAAGAAACCTCTCTTATGTCATTACCCCATCCAGAGAAAACGGATAATAAAAATATCAAAGAACATTTTTCTAAGCGGACAGATTCTGAGGAAGAGTGGACAGAATTTTAGTAGCCTGACAAGAAATAAAGTTCTATAATGACAAAAGCAGTCACTGCGCGGGTTAGCATAATAACTTTTTTGGAGTTTTTGCATGAAAGCCATAAAGGCTCCTTTAGCTTTATTTGATGATTTAGAAAATATAGATAATATTAATCCCTCCCCTATTATCCTTTCTGAACATAAGCAAGACTATATTCAAGCGCTTTCTTTTTTGAAGTCTTACAAGGGCAGTCAAGGTACTTTTAATTCTTACCGGCGCGAAATAGAAAAATTATTGCAATGGTCATGGAATGTTGAAAATAAGCCCATTAAAAATCTGAGACGTGAAAACATAGAATCATTTATGTTCTTTTCTCAAAACCCACCAAAATCTTGGATTGGCACCAAAAAGGCAACGCGTTTTATCGTTAAAAATGGCCTGCGGGTTCAGAATCCTGAATGGAGGCCTTTTGTTGCAACTATTTCTAAAATGGCACATCGTCAAGGTGCAAAAGCCCATACAAAAGATTTTGAGTTATCCAGCGGATCGGTAAAAGAATCTTTTGCAATCTTAAGCAGTTTTTATAATTATTTACTTCAGGAAGAATACGTATTCATGAATCCTGTCGCTTTGATTCGTCAAAAAAGTAAATTTGTTAGAAAACGCCAGGGGCAACAAAAAATACGTCGATTAACAGAATTACAATGGACGTACATCATTGAAACCGTTACAAAAATGGCTGAAACCGATCCTAAACAGCATGAAAGAACTTTATTCATTTTATCTGCACTTTATTCTATGTACCTTAGGATCTCGGAGCTTGCCGCGAGCAATCGCTGGATCCCAACGATGAATAACTTTCATCGCGATCAGGATGGAAATTGGTGGTTTACAACCGTGAGTAAGGGAAATAAAGAACGCCAAATTGCAGTCAGTAATGCGATGCTAAACGCCTTAAAGCGTTGGCGCTTATCTCTTAACCTTTCTCCCCTCCCCTCGCCTGCAGACACGACCCCTTTGCTCCCTAAAATAAAGGGGAAAGGACCGATTGCCAGCATTACCTATATTCGTGAAATCGTACAAGATTGTTTTGACAAAGCCATGAATCAACTTAAAAAAGATGGTTTTCTTGAAGAAGCGGAATCCTTAATAGAAGCGACGGTACATTGGCTAAGACACACCGGCATTTCAGAGGATGTAAAGCATAGGCCTCGGGAACACGTACGCGATGATGCTGGGCATAGCTCGGGTGCCATTACGGACAAATATATTGACATTGAGCTTAAAGAACGCCACAGATCTGCTATCAATAAGCCAATTTCCAATTAAGTCAGCGTCTCTATATGAACAATGTGAATCTCCAAGCGCCGTTGATTTTGATAAGTACTGGATTTTAAAGAAAAAGCAACTTTTACAGCATCCTCTTTTTGTACGGGCATAGCACTTGTTGCGGATTGTCGAAATTTAAACCAAACCCCACTCATCTGAAACCCTTCGGATTCCAATTGAACCCGAGCATGCGTACCGTCTCCCATGGCCCGAATCTCTTTTACTTTTGCTTTTAATTCAAAAACCGGCACTTCAAACTCTCGCCCAAAGGGTTCTAAGCGCTCTAACGCATCCAGCATCTCTAAATTTAACTGTTTAACGGGTAAAAATCCATCGGTCCAAATGATAGGGCCTAATTGCGTAAACTGCATCTGCGCTCGACACGCCGTTTCGAATGCCAGACTAAAAGTTTCAAACGCACTTTCCTGGAGTGTCAGCCCCCCTGCCCCCTTATGACCGCCAAACCCCAGCAATATTTCGGGATGTTGATCGGCAACTGCCTGTAGCGCGTCTCTGACGTGAAAACCTTCGATCCCTCGCACAGAACCCGAAATAATTCCCGCTGCACCTACTTTTGGGGCAAAAAATGCGGTCGGACGACCAAAAATATCTTTAATTCGACTTGCCGCTATTCCATGAACCCCAGTATGCCCTGCTTTTAAATAAATGCATAAGGCATAACGACCTTTATCGACTTGTTCTTTTGCCAGACTTAAACCCTTTAATACAATGTCTTGTTGAATCGCTTTTCTTTCCGTATTGGAATTTTGTAAAGCCAACAATCCGCTTTTAGCCTCTTCATCGGTTTTTGCTAATAAAAAACTGACTGATCCAAAAGCGGTCGATAAACGACCATCACTATTTAAAAGCGGTCCAATTTTAAACCCTAAGTCTTCTGAACTCAATCTGCCCGCAATATTGGCCATGATGACGCGCCAACAGGGCCTCGTGCCGGCTTCAATCAATCGTAACCCATAGGCAACTACCGCACGATTATTGATACTACGCGCGATGCTCACACAATCCGCAATTGTTCCAACTGCGACAAAATCCAGACAATTTGATAAGCTAGGCGCATTACTTTTTAAATGATTATTCAGAATTAATTTTTGCCGTGTGGCCGCCATTAATAACCAGGCGACCATACAACCCGCGATAAAAGGATCGCCATAACCGCAGTCCGGGCGCGTTGGATTTAAAACCGCATAAGCACTCATTGGGATCCCTTCTTTAGGGATTTCATGGTGATCGGTGACTATCACATCAATATTCACTTCTTTTAAGCGCTGAATTCGAGGTTCATCTGAAGATCCATTATCCGCGGTAATGAGCAAAGAAGGACGTTTTACATCTTCCAAAATGCGCGTCGCAACCGGTTCGGATAAACCATAACCCTCAGTAAGTCTATGTCCTATATAGGAACGAATCTTATCTTCGGGATGATTAAAATGGTGAACGAGTGTAGAGTATAAAACTGCATGACTGGTCTGGCCATCACAATCATGATCTGTCTCAATTCCAATTATTTCTCCTTGTAAAATTGCCTGTGCCAAGCGATCAGAGGCACGATCCATGTCTTGCATATTCAAAGGAGCAAATAAATTTTTTAAACGGGGTGAAATGGCTTCCAAGATCGGAACTTCCGAAGGCAAGGGTCTTGCGGCAATTACACGAGCGAGTACCGGATGTAGCCCCGCGCTCAATCCTTCTTCTTCTTTAGAGGGTTGAAAAGGCTTAACCCTAATCACCGGCTTTGGCAGTTTGATTTCAGACAAAATTATTCCATTCATAAAAGTTTGGGTATTCTATTGCTGAATTCTAATGAACTTTACGTATAATAGATACTCATACGATAAACTTAAGGACAGTGCATGGAAATCTCTTTAGATAATGGTAGTGGCACATTTCGCATACAATCTTATGAAAAAACTTGTATAAGAGTTAACGATCTTACCTACAGTCAGCCAATTTTAATTACCCCCGATCATTTGCGCTCTCCCTGGGGACCCAGCAGCTTTGAAACCCTAATGCCAGAATATTTTGAAATTATGCTTACTTATAACCCGCAAGTCGTTTTATTGGGAACGGGTGAGAAATTACGCTTTCCAAACCCCGATTTATATTCCCAGCTTACAAAAGCGGAGATTGGCGTGGAAGTCATGAATACCGCGGCAGCGTGTAGAACGTACACGCTGCTCATGGCAGAAGGCAGGCGAGTCGTTTGTGGGTTATTGCTATAGCTTTTCAGATTATGAGATTCAATTCCGAGTTTTTTCCTGAGCAATCAGCCAAGTCTTATTGAGATAATCCATACCATAACGCATTAGGTATTCTGGGTAAGACCCTTGAAAATCGGTAATCCCTTTTTCGGTAAAAGCCAATACCCGTGTGGCAAAACTCGACACAAAATGTCTATCATGACTGACAAACAGAACCGTCCCTTCATATTTAGAAAGCGCCAAGCCCAAAGCTTCTCGCGATTCGAGATCCAAGTGGTTGGTAGGTTCATCTAATATAATCAAGTTGGCGTTTTGCAACATAATGTTGGCAAACAATAATCGAGCAGCTTCTCCCCCACTGATATTTTGAATATTTTTATGCACATCGTCTTGTGGAAACAACATTTGACCCAAAGCTTTTCGGATACCATCACTCGTTGTATCCCCTTGTCTTTGTTCGGTTAACCATTCCAAGAGCGTCTCATTGCCCTGCAAAGTTTCATGATGATCTTGTGCAAAATATGCGATTTGCGTTTCATAACCCCATTCAAACTGACCGCTATCGGGTTCATGTTGTTTCATTAAAATCTTTAAAAGCGTTGATTTACCAATTCCATTGTGCCCAATAATGGCGACTTTTTCGCCGCGATTCACGGAAAAACCAATATTTTTTAATACCTTTTTCTCACCAAAACTTTTTGCGATATTCTCAATTTCCAGCACTTTTTTGCCAGAAGGTCGCTTTTGCCTAAAATTAAAGTTAGGACTAATACGCGAAGATTTTTTAATATCGGGCAATTCAAGCTTATCAATCATTTTTTCACGAGACATGGCCTGTTTGGAACGACTCGCACTTGCCTTAAAGCGGTCAACAAACACGCGCATGTGGGCAATTTTTGCTTCAACATTTTTTAATTCACTCTGTTTTTGCTCGGCATGCAGTTTCTTATCGATTAAAAACTTATTGTAATTACCCACATATTCTCGGATTTCGCCATAATCAATATCTAAAACGTGCGTCGAGAGATTATTTAAAAAATCTTGATCATGCGAAATAAACAGCAAAAGGCCTTTATAGCCATTTTTTAAATAGCCTTCCAACCAAGCAATACTCATAATGTCCAAATGGTTGGTCGGTTCATCCAATAACAAAATGTCCGGTTCTTCAAAGAGTGTTTGAGCCAATAATACGCGTAACTTAAATCCACCCGATAAAGCATTTAAGGGCTTAAAATGATATTGTGACTCAACCCCTAGACCCACCAATAAGGTTTGCGCAAAGGTATCCGCCGTATAGCCATCTTGATGCAAAATAATTTCTTCTAATTCCCCCAAACGATGTCCCGCTTTTTCATCCAGTATCGCTGCCTCTAAAATGGCTTCTTTTTCACGCAAAGCCGCCCAGAGTTTAGGTTTTCCTTGAAGAACGACTTCCACCACACTGTCGTTTTCATAGCGGAACTGATCTTGCTTTAACCAACCTAGGGTGGCTTGTTTTGAAATTTGGATTTCACCCAAACTTGGGGTATCCGCACCTGCCAGGAGTCTTAATAAAGTGGACTTTCCTGTTCCATTGGCACCCACCAAACCATAGCGTCTCCCTTTTATTAAGTTAAGATTAACCGCATCAAACAGTAATCGGGCACCCACGTGCATAGAGAGATCATTTACAAAAATCATGATAATTATCCAAAGGTTTTTAACCTATCCAAGGTTGAATGAGGGATGTATTCTAACAAAGCATCCTTTGTCCTGTCAAAAGGTTTCTAGAGCGTTACCAACCTCTCTTAGGACCAAGCTTCAAGCCTAATTTTCCTACTACATCCTCATAAGGTATTGCTTTAGCAGAATCTAAAAATTTATCATCCCATTGCCTCTCCGGTTTATCCTTTTCAAAATAGGCTAGAATCAGCTTTTTTAAGTTTTCTTTCATTCCGTCATTATCCACTTTTTGATCCTGCTCTCTATAGGTAATCAAGAAAAACTCTGCCATTTCTGCATTAAATCCCAATCCTTGAATTATTTTCTGTAGAATTTCATTTATTGCCTGATCCTCAGGCCCCTTAAGCAATAGATTTTTAATAAAATTAGTCAATGCTGGCATAGGTTTCGGCCTCCCTCCTTCATTCTTCAAATAAGTCTGCATCGCAGGCATATCCAGAATCTCCTGTATACTAGAATATTCATGCTGATCAAATTTTTCTTGCAACATCTTTGCAATTACAGACTCATGTGCTTCCCAGCGCTCATCCGCCTGATAAAAAAGGCCCGTATATTGTGCTAAATTTGCATCGTCCAAAATCGGCCGCAACCCCAGATCGAAAAGTTTTTTCGTCTCTAGTGCATGATTGCTCATTAACTCAGCATAGTCTTCTCTAGCTTGATGACTTTTCAAATATTGCTTTGCAAATTCTGTATCTAACAAGGCGTTTCCTGAAAATCGACGATCCCTATAGAGGTTTTCAAACGGGTTGCGCCCTTTCAGATCTTTCCCCAGTTCCCGTTTTAAAATTTTCCTAAACAGCTCCACTCCCTGCGGATAGCTTAAAAGATCATCAAACACTTGTTTTGCATTCACAGCCGGGAGTGATTTTATGTTTTTCAGCATCTCTGTGAGTAAAAATTCTTTGACTTCAGGTGAATAGTTTTTAACCAGAATCCCTACACCCTCATCAAAAAGTTTATGTCCAAATGATTGTCCGTAACCTGCGTTTTTATCATATTGTTGAAACTCTGTAAATAGCCCTTGAACTTTAGCAATATCCCCTTGATCAGAAGCCATCATTAATTTTGACTGAAAGCCTTTTAAGTAGAGGTCTTGAAAAAAAGGGCTTCTCCTTATCGGCAATTACAAAATAAGCATCCAATATTGCATTAGACTGCAAAGGGTTCAATGCCTCCAGAACCTTAGAAAACTCTTCCTTAAAAAAATTGGCGTACAATGGCGAGCTTTCGCATGCCTTTAAAAGGTTCGAAGCTATACCAGGGTATTTTATTGCCAATTTCACCCACGACGTGTCTGAAATATTGAATAGTTCCATCAAATCTGTAAAATATACGTTTTTTGGCTTTAGGGACCCCCATATAAAATCCGATAGTGGAACACGTTTTTCTTCAGGGGCCCCTTTCAGTAACTGCAACAATAATGCTTTTTTCGGATGAGCCCTGTTTGGTGAAAAATCATTAATAATTTTTCCCATCGCTTCACCCGTACAAGCTTGCTCCAAACATGCAAAAGCTTGTTCCGAGCCAAGCAAATCAATCACTTCCTTGATCGGGCGCATGCTGCCATCTATTCTTTCGCCAAACCCCTCAAAACAACCCAAAAATTGTCTTTCCGAAAAACTGCTTAGCATCTCTTTAAAATTTTGTTCTCCTATTAAACCATAAAGAATACGCGGGCTAAAAATTTTATTCGAATCATATTCACTTTTTGTGAAAAATTGATCTACAAAAAAGTCTTTATTGGTTTTAAATATTGCGAAAAAATCCGGAATGCATATTTTTTCACAAAACGTATTGCGCGATTCATCTGGCAACTCAAAAAAGGCTTTAGCGAACGCATAATCTTTCATCTTTTCTGAAAATCTGTCCGATAGCATTTTTTTGAAAACCTGATTACTCTTAAAAGGCTCTTGATCTAAAAAAGTTAAAAATATTTGATCTCCATCATACATAAATTGATCTAATAAATTATCAATCAGCACAAGCGGGGGTGGAACCCTAGTACACACGGTATTAAAATAATTCCCCCTGTCTTGCGGCGCAGAATTTTCTGAAATCAATTTAAAATAATAAGAAGAGTAATAGACTTCGGCGCGCTCTTTTTCTTCTTCTTGAGCCACATTAAGTAGACGCGCATTATGAATATTTTGAACACGCTCTTTTAATAAATCAAAATGCCTTTTATCGGTTAATCGATACTGCAAAATCTGTTTTTCAAGAAAGTCAAAATTACGTTCATAATCATCCAATAACCACAGTAAATCCGTGTCTGGTTGCGAGAGCAACTCTGCACAATCTCCATTAAAGAAACGTATCTGCGTTAATATATTATGATAATTCGGATCTAGGGCATCTGGGTCTGGCAGCTGTCCTGCTAAGAGCGTGCCCTGGGTATTGGTCACCCAAATGCGATTCGGGGGTGCAAATTCAGCATTCGCCTTTACTATCAATTGATCAATGGCATCCACCTCTGGATAAGTCACAATAATAGCACGGAGTTCTGTCTCTCCCACTTGATTTTCTGATTGAATCATCAAGACAGCATGCACCGGTTTTTGATATTTATCTAGAAAATTTTTGTTACCAATCGTATTCAAAAAATTACAACTGGCTGAAATATCAGAAGAAAATCGTGCCGATCCTAAGGGATCGGCCATTTTACAAGCCACCCTCAAGGCTGGAAAGTTTGAATCATCCACATGGTTAAGGTGTTTGCCTAATAATAGCGGTGAAGCATTTTTTTGAAAGTTTCTTCGCAACCATGTATGCATATTGGCTGCCTGAGTGTATTGGTTATCTTGTAGCTCTTTTTCATTTTCCTTCTCTTTTTCTTTTTCCTTTTCTTTTTCTTGCTCCTGATCGACAATAAAATCTTGATCACTCTGCTTTTCGTATAAATAAGTCTCTTGGCAATTTGGAAGGGATTCCCGAATAATCGTTGACAACTGTTGGCCAATAACTTCTTGCTCGTTGGGATCAACATCAATATCCGCTTTTACAAGCAAGTCAGACCATTCAACAAGCAGTTTTTCTTTCTGCTCTGAAAATATATCCGCTGTTAGACGCTCTTCTTCTAGAGATCCGTACAAGGCCATCAAATCTTCAGAACTTTTACTGATAAAATAAGACTCGAAAACTTTTTGAAACGCCGCTTTTTTTTCAACCTCTGTATCTGGCAAGAATAAAATTCTGTTTTTAAGATTATCTCGAATCACATTACGCATCTGTTGCAAGGCGGAACTGAAATTGTCTTTCAGTAAACGTTCGGCCTGATTTTTTTTCATGAGTTCCAATGCGGCATCCAGAGTATTTACACCACTCTCAAGCAAGGTGGTGTCTACACAAAATACAACCTCTTGAGAGCCTTTAAAATTACGCATTCGCATGACACCTTGCAATGCATCTTTTTGCAAGGTGGTTTTATCCAGAGTCACTAATGCAACAGCATCCGGCATTTGTTTAACATCTGTACCAATCGTATGCTTTTGATCATAATAGGTAAAGCATTGTTCGGGAGTGCAACCGAGTAGCCGTTCTATTTCTTTAGGATCACTCCCCTTAATGATGATAGGCGCATCATTAGGGGCGTCTATACGCACAGCGCGCAGTTCATCCATACCAGAGGTTGCATTTTTTTCAAAAAACAAAACGTATTTTAAATTGGATTTTGATGCTATAACTGCTGCTTCTTTTGATTCTTTTGATTCTTTTATTTCTTCTGTTTCCTTTACTTCTTTTACTTGTCTTTTACCAAAATATTCAGCAATGGCAACCGCTACTTTGAGATTAGACACTCCCCTAAAGTTTGCACCCACATCAATAATAGTCCGAACTTTAGATTGAGATTCTATAGGAAGTTTTTCTGCAATAGAAAATAGATTATTTAAAAACTCTCCTATTTCTTTAATATTACTACAGTCTATGCCTTGAACCCTTGTTTTTTTATCAATCAAACGCGCCACGGTTAATCCATCGGTACCTAGACTGGGCAAGGGATCATAGGTTATCGATTGAGAGATCGTTTTATCATTCCAAGGAGTTCCTGTCATACCTTGAGCGCTTCTATACAAACTGACATGATTATGTGCATCGTGCCTTAAAATCTTTTGATCTACTTCTACCTGAGGCAAAACACCCTCTTTTAAAGCAAGATAGAGTAACCCATTTTTTCCCTTTGCCCTCGCTGCCTGTACTTTTGCATACAGTTCTTGCATTTTGTTCTTATCTTGAACATCAATGTCTGATAATTTCGAGTCTATGTTCATTTCTGAAAAAACAGTATTTAGCCGTTTGCCCACTTCGGTATCGTTCAACGAGGTTAATAAGGGTGGCAGGCGAGGCTCCAAAAGTTCTGTGCGTGCCTCTGCAAGATACTTAGCGATAATGTTTTCAAACAGTTCAGAGCTCATCCCATTCAATCGCAATTGTTGAATTGTATAATTCAGGGTTTCAAAATGGTTCCCAAACTTACAGCGCTCTCGAGGTTCCATGTTGCCTGCATAGGGTATTGCAATGGCTCGCAATAAAGGGGGCTTTTTAGGATCTAAGGAAGGACCATAATGCTCGAATATATTACGCTTCATCGTTTGCGGCATGAATTTTGTTAACTGGGATTTTGTCAGCATTACAATGTCTCGATCCTTTTTAGACATCTGCTGTATATAGGCGGGAATTGCCTCCCCTTTACCCAATAAATAATCAGACAAAGCACGCTTTGTTGGTGCATCCAGTTCTGAAATCTCTTTGATATTACAGAGCGGGCTACGGGGATCCGTAACCAATTTTTTTGCAAATCTGCTAAATACTTCTGGATCCTGACTAATATCAAAGGGGTTTTGCAGGCTAAGCTCAGCAACTGCTGCACCACCCTCTGAAATGGGTGCGTTACGAACCTCAAAATACTCATAGAGTGCAATCAGATAGTCAACGTGATCCTGTGAAACATGTCCTGGCTCGCCAAGGGTATAATTTAACTGCTTTTTAATATCTAAATTGGAATCAATTTCATCCATTAACGCATCGCCCTGCGTTTTGAACGTTTGTAGTACTCTACCCAACCATTTAATTTGCTTTTTCCATTCTTCATTGAGGGGTTTTGGCTCGTTTTCGAGCAATTCGAAATATTTAAGCTCCAATGATTGGACACTGGAGGATGTGGTCACTAAATAACTCTGGTTTGTGATGACCGCCTGCAACTTTCTATATAATAATTTTAAATCTTTTGCGCTGCAGGGTGTGTTTCTATCAAACCTAAAGGGCTCGGGTTCTTGATTAAACAATGATAAAGAAGTGCGCTTCAAATCTGAATAATTGGTTTGAAACAAAGCTTCTGGCACTTCCACTATCGATAAATTATTTCCTGTGGCTCTTTTTAAAGCTAAAATTGGGAGCAAAACCTTAGATTTACCGCCTGCCATAATCAATTGGATCATTTTGCTTTCAAAAGCGCCGGTGTCTGCACTTCTTTGCAAGAGAGATCCTATTGCTTCTTTTTGTTGCTCTTTAATGAGAATATTTTCAAAGTATTGAAAGGCCATTAACTCAGGATTAACATTTGGATCTACAAAATTTTCAAACATGATTTCTTTTGTAATCTCATGAATCACTTGTTTTAAGGGTTCTGGAGAAACCTCTGTCACTTCTGTATTCGTAATCTCTGTTTTGTAAAAATCAAATTTTTCTGCTATCCTTTTGAAGTATTGTCTTTGCAATTCAGCAGCCAAATACTGTGTCGTATCAGCATGCAATTTGCTTATTTCTACCAGACTTAAGCCCGTTTGTTTCGCATAAGCGTCCAGATCATTCAGGGTATACAAACGCAGTAAATCATTTTTCGTGATTTCCCTACGCTTCCTACCCATGACTTCCATCTGAAAACGCCTGGCAGCTACAGAAGCCTCATCCTCTGCTTCCCCTTGGGGAAGCAGAATGGTTTTATTGGCAAGCTCCAATAATAGAGCGAGTTGGGCTTCGTTATCACGAGATAATGTCGCTTCCTTCTCAATCGCATCGTTATAAACTGCTTGACGATTTCCAGAGTCTCCTAAAAATTGTACGGCAAGCGCCAGTTGAGTATTTTCTAAGTTTTTTGTGAGATCTCCTGCCTGTTGATCAAGTGCCGAAAGTTCCAGGAAGCGTGTAGCATAGGAATTCTTGGTAGATAAAACTTTTTTATAATCCGTTTTATATTCCGTTATTTTTTGATGATACCCAAATTCACTACTATTCCAGAGTTTTACAAAATCAAGAAATGCTTTATTCTCATTGTTTTCTCCAGACAATAATACAGGACCAACAACCATAGGCGCTTGCTGTTCTGCTGCCACAATCACTCTGCGTTCCCCTAAGGGATCATATTTCAGTTCTTTTAATAAAACAGGAGACACTGTAGGTATTACTGCTGGAGAATAGCTCAGTGCAAGATCAATATCTCGATTTCTAGAATAGCGAATGGGGGGAACAACTTTTCCAAGTTCTTTAGCTTCTTTCAATAAAAATTCAAATAGATTCTTAACAGATCCTGGTGTGTAAGCACTTTTTCCCAGATGCGATTCACGAAAGTCATCCAGATACATAGACTTGGGCGCTGCTTCTGAATGCGCACGGTTCAAATAACAATACAATATGCTACATAATTGCGGTATATTGCATTTTATAGGGTCTTTATTTTCATCAAAGGCAATAATTGTTTTTTTACAAAAATCCTCTAACAGAGTACTGTCATTAGGATCTAATGAATTATTCATCACATTCTTTATTAAAAATGGAAAGGCTGTTAATAATTTATATTCATCAACCGGTACGCCAACCAGTGAAGCTATCTTATCGCTTGTAAAAGGGATAGGATTTTGTGCATCTGCATTCAGTGCCTCCACTATTTTAGCATATACGGTATCACTGTTATTTTGAATATCTAGAGCCCGTAAATCTTCCATTTTTAATGCCCAAGATTCGGGCAGTGTTAATGTGGCATCCCCGAGTTCTGTGACTGTTTTATCCCCTAAATAGGGTTTTTCTTTTCTCATAATTTCAGTAATTTTAGTCATGCGTGCGCGCGTCGATTCAGTGTCGGGTGCTTTTTTCAAGATTTCCAACTCTAACGCTAAGCGTTTATAGTCCAAACGCCTATATTCCACTGCAATAGCACCGCGTTTTTTCGGGCAATCGCGCAATAATAACATTTTCTCATACTCGCTTAATTTATACTCCACCGGCACATTGGCTTCCGTATGATGATATTTCTTATAAACATCGAGTATTTTATCGCTTAGATTTTTATAAAATTCATTTCTTAGCCTATAACTTTCTGCTTCGTAAGACCCTTGCACCCTCTCGCCTTCACGATACTCCAAAGGCTGTACACTAAACTTTGGGTTATCACGCTTAAATTTTGCTAAAAATGATAAGGCTTTTAGCTTTACAGATAAAACTTCTGGTGTTTCAGCAGATTGTACTTTGGATTTTTCTTTTAATTTGGCAGGCGTTAAATCAATAATCCAGCGCAACAATTCAATTTCGTTATCTGTTCCAGACATTTCACCAAATTTAATATTTAAATTTTCAAGTGTTTCAAAGGCTTTATAGGGTTCTTGTGTACATAAAAACATATAGGCCAAATAGAGACCATCTTCAATGCTCTCTGGCAACAGGGTGTCTGCTTGAATCGTATATTTCAATATTTTCCCAGTATCTCGATATTTTAATTTTTTCTGAGGCAAAGATTTTTCTTTTTTATCTTTGGTATAAAACTGAGATCTTAAATGATCCCCCACATCCTGAGTAAGATCGTGATACTCCGACCGTTGACTCATTGCCAAAACATCAAGACCCTGAAATAATATAGGCTGAGGGGCTGGCTCTGCATTACCCGCTAAAGAGAGAAAGTCTTCTAGATCTTGCTCTGCAATAAAAGGCTGCTTGGGACAATAAATGATTTTCTTTCCTTCTGAATCCCTTAAACAGAGAGTGGATTCTAAATTGCCTAACAATGGATTGGCACCTTGATCTGCCAAATTTAACGTGTAATCACTGCCTTCTAATCGGTAGGTTGTGGGCGGATCTCCAATACCCGTTAAGGTTAAATGATAACGTGGGAATTGAATGCTATAAGTACAATCCTTTACGCCCTCTACTTTTTCTTTTTTTAAGACCAGAAAAAATTCAGGACTTTCAAAATTCTCAAAGCTTTGATACACCTCTGAAGTCTTGGGGAGCAACTTCCAGTCTGAACTCTGCACCAGGCTAGGCTGTGATGCAAACTGCTTAACTGAAACATCTCTCTTAACTTGAATAAGTTCATGGGGGGAGCTTCTGTCGCATACAAAATCAATGGTATCGTACTCTAAATTTCCCACTAATACCGTTTGTCCATTTTGCGTATCAACACTCGCCCAAAC
>Ga0207074_1107_pt1 | contig 13676 bp, 11 predicted proteins | sample Alteio_BWMinHeat_66_FD_153567 | JGI IMG/M metagenome (GOLD analysis project Ga0207074, IMG submission 153567) | Enriched cells from forest soil in Barre Woods Harvard Forest LTER site, Petersham, Massachusetts, United States -... | ecosystem: Environmental > Terrestrial > Soil > Temperate forest >...
AGGTAGGCAGGGTAAATTTAAATTTCGCAATCCTGACTTAGCTTACGATTTGATTAATGATGCCGCGCGTAAAGGGAATGCAGAAGCACTTTCCGATTTGGGGGATTTATATGCACAAGGGTGGTGTGGACCTAAGAATTTAAAGTTGGCACGGGAACATTATGAAAGAGCTTATCTACGAGGCTCGGTGGAAGCCGCCTTTAAATTAGGGATGCTCTATGACGCCGGAGAGGGTGTGCCCAAAAATCGGGCTGAAGCAGCGCGTTGGTTTATGATTGCAGCAGAGAGGGGTTACCCTCCAGCAGAATATCATCTTGGGAATCTGTATCGCGACGGTTGGGGTGTTCATAGAGATTATAAACAGGCTTTTTATTGGTATAACAAAGCTGCTCAAGATGGCATTACTGCGGCAGAGGTGGAACTGGGCGATCTCTATCATTCCGGAAAAGGCGCACCCAGAATTTTAGCCGAGGCGGCACGTCATTATCAATTAGCCGTAGATTATACGCATCAACCTTACCCTATGTTAATGTTAAGCATTTTGTATCAAGAAGGACGCGGTGTTTGTTACGATATGGTTAAGAGCGTTTATTGGTACAAAGCTGCCAGTAAACAGCGAGGATTTCATTTAGCGCAGTACCATATTGGTCGTCGTTATGAAACGGGATTTGCACTCCCGAAAAATCTGCAAGAAGCTTATCGTTGGTATTTGTTAGCCGCGGATAAAGGGTTAGCATTGGCACAAGTCGAATTGGGCGATATGTTTTACGCAGGAAAAGGCGTGGAACAAAGTGATGAAGATGCTTTTTCTTGGTACTACAAAGCGGGTCGCCAAGGACAATCTTACGCGCAAAATATGGTAGGGATTATGTTACTAGAAGGAAAAGGTGCGCCACAAAATCCGCTTTTAGGGTCGATTTGGGTGAGAAAAGCGGCATATCAAGGGGCTCGCCAAGCGCAGTATCAGCTTGGCAACTTATACTTGAGAGGTTATGGGGTTCCAAAAGACGATGTTTACGCGTATGCCTGGCTGAAGATAGCTCTAGAAGGGGTTGAAGATAAACCTCCACTCGTTATAACCGGCTTGATACATCAAATGACCCCCGATTTAAGGGAACGCGCGGTAAACTTAAGCGAACAGTTTAAAAGAAAGTACCAGTCTAATAGTTATAGCCCCGAATATTAGATTGCTCTGCCACGTTGACTTTTCTTTTTGCATTTATTTGCTGAATGAATAACCAGTTTTTTAGTTTTTTAGTTTTTATGTTTGTAGTCCTATTGTTTTTTTAAAATTAGGACTACAAACATGGTTTTCTATCTTTACAGTCCAAAATTTTTGTGTTAGATTTGTACTACAAATCAATGAGGTTATCTTGTAGGGAGTAGAGGTTTATGGCAGGCTTTTTTGGCCGAGAGGCCGAACTTAAGACATTAAATCAATTTCTCAGAAAAAAAACGGCCTCATTAATTGTAGTTCGAGGAAGACGTAGAATCGGAAAAAGTCGTTTAATCGAAGAATTTTCTACGGGCCATACGTTATATTCATTTTCTGGAATTGCTCCGACCAAAGATACAACCGCACAAATGCAAAGAGATGAATTTGCTTTTCAGCTGGGCCAATTTTTAGAGATACCTGGAATTAAAGCAGAAGATTGGAATGTATTATTTTTATTATTGGCAAAACTTACCCGGGCTGGAAGGGTTGTTGTGGTTTTAGATGAAATTTCATGGATGGGATCAAAAGACCCTCAATTTTTGAGCAAATTAAAAAATATATGGGATTCACATTTCAAGAAGAATGATGATCTCATATTAATTCTGTGTGGTTCCGCATCAGCTTGGATTGAAAAAAACATTTTAAGCAGTACCGCGTTTGTGGGAAGAATATCGCAGTCTTTGATATTAGAAGAGCTCCCTATTAATGTTTGTAGCAAGTTTTGGAGAAATGTCGAGAAAAATATTTCTGTATACGAAAAGTTAAAAATTTTATCTGTTACGGGGGGTATTCCCAAATATCTGGAAGAAATTGATCCAAATTTAAGCGCTGAAGAGAACATAAAGAAACTTTGTTTTACAAAGGGAGGTTTTTTAGTAGATGAATTTAAACATATGTTTTCAGATTTATTTTTGCCTCGTCGCAGTGAGATTTATAAAAAAATCTTGGAAATATTGGCTAAAGGTTCTAAAGAAATCAAGGAGATCTGTGCTGATCTAAAAATACAACAAACCGGAAGAATATCAGAATATTTAGAAGAGCTATCCTTGTCAGGGTTTATAAATAGGGATTACACTTGGGATTTGGTTGATGGTCAAGATTCCAAATTAAGCCATTATCGCTTAAGTGACAACTATTTTCGATTTTATTTGAAATATATTGATAAATATAAAACGAAAATTCAAAGAAATAGCTTTTCTTTTAAGTCATTAACCACATTGCCTGAATGGTTCACCATTTTAGGATTTCAGTTTGAAAATTTAGTACTGAATAACCGAAAATTTATTCATCAAGCGCTTGGGCTTAAGGGGGAAGATATTGTATCCGAAAACCCATTTTTTCAACATAAAACCTCAGCCCAACCTGGTTGTCAGATAGATTACATGATACAAACTAGATTCAATTGTCTTTATATTTGTGAAATTAAATTTTCAAAAAATTTGATTGGTGCATCAGTTATAAAGGAGGTTCAACAAAAAATTGATCGTATTAAACGTCCAAAGGGGTTTTCTTGTAGAGCCGTTTTAATTCATGTAAACGGTGTTCAGGAAGAAATTTTTGAAAGTGCTTTTTTTTCAGAAATTATAGATTTTGGGGAGCTGCTCATGCCCTCTACAGTTGCTTAAAGGGCAATGCTTCTTGACCTGACCCAAAAAAAATGTTAAAAAATTATATTGTTGTAAAAAACTAAATTAGGAGTATATCCCCTAAATGAATACTAAAGCTTTAAGCGTAGCAACGCATCCTCTTTTCTCAATGCCCGAGCAAATTCGCAGCAAATGGTTGCGTGCCTTGCTTATTTGGGGTCTTGCCACACTTTTTTATTTTTACGATAACCTTCTACAAGTTTCGCCGAGTGCCATGAAACCCGAATTGTTTCAGGCTTTTGTACAGGATGCGGAGCAGTTTGGCAGTTTATCTGCCTATTGTTTATATGCGTATGGCTTAATGCAGATTCCTGCTGGCGTTTTAATGGATCGCTTTGGACCAAAACGCATTCTTACTTTGGCCTGTGTATTTTGTGGGATTGGAAGTTTGGTATTTGGGATTGCGACGACATTATGGGAAGCCAAATTTGGTCGCATGATGATTGGTGTTGGTGCTGCTTTTGCGTTAGTGGGGTGTTTAGAAGTTGCTGGTTTTTGGTTTTCTGCCAAACGTTTTGCTTTGATTACGGGTTTAACCATCACGGTCGGTTATTTAGGCGCAGTATTTGGATTATCGACCGTCAGCAAAATTGTGGAAATTTTTGGGTGGCGCGTGAGTATGCAATGGGGGGGATGCTTTGGGCTTTTATTAGGGACTGTTTTATGGTTGGTAATTCCCACTGGTCCACAAAATGCTGCGTTGGAAAAAAGCGAAGCGAAAAATAGTACCTTTATGGTCATCGGTCCTTTTCAAGGTCTTCTTCAGGTGATGCGCCATCAACAAACCTGGATTGCGGCGCTATTTGCGGGCTTTATGTTTGTGCCCACGGTAGCTTTTGGTGGCCTATGGGGTATTCCTTTTTTAGTGGAAGCGCACGGGTTTGATCGCGTGACGGCGGGGTTTTGTATTTCTTTGATTTACCTCGGATGGGCTATTGGCGCGCCCTTTTGGGGATTTGTGTCGGACTATTTTAAAGTGCGTAATCTTCCGATGCGCATTGCGACCTTGGTGACTTTAGTCAATTGTTTGGCGGTGATTTATCTCGATCATTTGCCCTTGCCGTTTTTGCAAATGCTGTTGTTTACGCTTGGTTTTTTTTCCAGTGGTTTTATTGTAGCCTTTGCCGTCGTGCGAGAAATGAATCCACCTCTGGTGGCGGCTACCGCGATTGGTTTTACGAATGCATTAAACACCTTATGGGGAGCATTGGCACAACCACTGATTGGCAAAATTTTAGATTTAAGCAGAACGTCTCTCAGGGTTGAAGAGCAAGAGATATTCAGTTTGACACAATACCAAAATGCGTTAATAGTATTGCCGATTGCTTTAATTATTTCATTTATTTTGTTGTTGTTCTTACAAGAAACGCAAAAATAAACGGATCTTAACCATAATGTTCTGCCAAAATCTTTTGAGTGAATGCGGTTCTTAAATAAAATCCTTTTGGGTTGATCCAAATCTCTTCGCTGTCTTCATTTATTTTTCGATTGAGAATGCGGCTATGAGCGGCTTTGGGGCGAATTTGTAAATATATCCCGATTTTAGCGGATAGATTTTCAGTTTGTCCTAGATGTAAGCTATGAGACAACTCTTCCCAATCTTGACGAAGGATGATTTCGGTCTGGGGGTCGAGGTGCCAGAGTAGCGGTGTTCCGATGCGGCGTTCATTTAAGGGGATGTTGGGGTCAGCTTCAATGGGCACCCAGAGAACTTTGGCGAGTTTGTTCCGTACACGAGAAGTTTGCCAATATTCCATTTCGGCTTGGATGCCAAGCGGTGCGGTGCAAACATACGTGGATTCTTTGGGGAGACCGTGAGCATTGAGGGGCAGTGTTTTGAGTTCAATACCTAAATTTGGGAAGTCGGGTTCAGGTTGATTATTAGCACTGGCGCCCAGTGCAGACTCAATTAACTGACCTATAAACCCTTTGGCTTTGGTGAGATTTTTGGGGAGTTCTTTTTGCAGGGCATACGCCAATTCCCCTAGGGTTTTTGTCGTTAATGCATGGCAGCGTTGCAACAGTTCTGATTCGGATTGGGGAGGCGTTAACTTCTGCATAGTTGTGATATTATATCACGGGTGAGTAAAGCGTATGTTGATCGTTCTATGTTAGCAGAAACTTGGCAACCGGCATTAGGGCCGGAATTTGAAAAGCCTTATATGCAACAGCTGCGGGCCTTTTTGCGTCGCGAAAAAGACTTAAAGAAAATCATTTATCCAAAAAGTGCGGAAGTTTTTCAAGCATTTGCCTTGGCTTCCTTTCAGGCCGTTGAAGTCGTTATTTTAGGGCAAGATCCTTACCATGGTTTAGGTCAAGCGCAGGGGCTGTGTTTTTCCGTGCCGATTGGGGTTCGTCCACCTCCTTCCCTTATGAATATTTACAAAGAGCTGAAAAATGATCTTGGAATGCCAACGCCTACAGAGGGTTGCTTAACGAACTGGGCAAAGCAAGGCGTTTTGTTGTTAAACAGCGTATTAACGGTAGAGCGAGGTCTGGCCAATTCGCATCAAGGCAAAGGTTGGGAACAATTTACGGACAGAGTCATCTCTCTTTTAAATCAAGAAAAAGAAGGATTGGTATTTATGTTGTGGGGTGCGTATGCGCAAAAAAAAGGTCAATTTATTGATACTACACGACATTGTGTGCTAAAAGCGGCGCACCCTTCCCCCCTCTCGGCGCATAATGGGTTTTTGGGATGTAAGCACTTTTCTAAGGCCAATGCCTATTTAGAAAAAATGGGAAAAAAACCGATAGATTGGCAGGTGTAAAATGTACTTAAAAGTTTTTTTCGTTTTAGGGCTGATATTGGTTTCTTTCCCGAGTTTTTCAGGCGTATATCGTTGTATAGACGAAAATGGTGTGATCGAATTTCGAGATAAAGCCTGTGAGAACACTGCCCAAGAGCAACTCTTTTTACCCTATGTTTATGAAAGAACAAAGCAGAATAAAGTGAATGAACCGAATGAAAAGGGACGTAAAAATTCAGTCAAAATGCAAAAACTTCTTGAAGCAGAAGAAAAGAAACGCTTAACGTTAGAAACGCGGCAGCAAAAAAAATCAGAAAAAGAAGTGTTAAAACAAGCGCGGCGTGCTTTACGATGTAAAAACACGGAGGAGAAGTTAAAGAATATTGAAAGTCAATTACACGCAGGATGTAAAATCAAAAAGATGAATCGGCTTAAAGAACAAAAAGCGCATTTCGAGATTATGAGACAGCGATACTGTAGTGTCGAATAAGGGAAAATGATGACATCAGAAATGAATGTTTCTCAGGTTCTAAGTGGTTCCATTGAACGCGTGACTTTTCATAATGAAGATTCAGGATTTTGTGTTTTAAGGGTGAAGGCACGTGGCCAACGCGATTTGATAACGGTTGTTGGCAGTTTAGCTGCAGTCACGGCAGGGGAGTACTTGGATTGTACGGGTGTTTGGATCAATAATCGTGAATATGGATTGCAATTTAAAGCCGATCAGTTAAGAGTCGTGATGCCTTCTACATTAGAAGGTATTGAAAAATATTTAGGATCGGGTTTAATAAAAGGGATTGGTCCTGGATTTGCCAAGCGATTGATAGAAGGATTTGGCATAAAAATACTAGATATCATTGAAACCCATCCCGATAAATTAATGGAACTGCCTGGCATTGGCAAGCAGCGACGGGATATGATGGTGGAATCTTGGCAAGAACAAAAAGTCATTCGCGATATCATGGTGTTTTTGCAATCGCATGGTGTGGGAACTGCACGTGCGGTGCGTATTTATAAAACCTATGGACAAAAATCCGTTGAAAAGGTCAGAGAAAACCCTTATCGTTTGGCACTGGATATTCGAGGCATTGGTTTTAAAACTGCAGATGTTTTAGCGGAACGTTTGGGCGTATCCAGACAATCTTCTCTGCGGGCGGGCGCAGGGGTGCGACATGTGTTACAAGAAAATAGTAGCGATGGGCATTGTGCCATGCTGGTTTCAGAATTAATCGGCAAAACAGTAGAGCTCTTGGAAATTCCGGAAGATATTGTATCCAAAGCTTTAGAGACTGAGGCGAAAGACCAGACAGTGATCTTGGAAACCCTGGATGGACAAACGGTCGTTTATTTAACCGGTTTGTATCGGGCTGAGGTTGGTGTTTGTGAACATTTAAAACGGTTATTATATAAGCACAAATCTTGGATGGCAGCAATTGAAATAGAAAAAGCGATTCCCTGGGTAGAAAAGAAAACCGGTTTGGATTTATCCAATACTCAAAAAGAAGCCGTGCGTTTGGCAATGCAAAATAAGGTGGTGATCGTAACCGGGGGGCCAGGGGTGGGGAAAACCACGCTGGTCAATAGCTTATTAACCATTCTTCGAGCGAAAACCAGCAATATTTTACTTTGTGCCCCGACAGGTCGAGCGGCCAAGCGGTTATCAGAGTCTACGGGCTTGGAGGCAAAAACGTTACATCGCTTATTGGAATTTGATCCCAAAGACTTTGGGTTTAAACGAAATGAAGTAAATCCGCTGGAAGCAGATTTAATCGTGGTAGATGAATTGTCGATGGTGGATATCGTGATGATGTATCATCTTTTAAAAGCGATTCCAGATTCTGCAGGGCTAATGTTGGTAGGCGATGTTGATCAATTGCCTTCGGTGGGCCCGGGGTCGGTTTTAGCAAACTTAATTGATTCCGATAAAATTCCAACGGTGCGGTTAACGGAAATTTTTCGGCAAGCAAAAAGTTCAGAAATCGTTATGAACGCCCATCGTATTAATCAAGGCATTTGCCCAAAACTTAAAACCGATACGTCTTCTCTAGGCCCTGAAAAATTAACCGATTTTTATTTTGTGGAAGCGGATACACCAGAATTGATCCTGGATAAATTAATGCACCTTGTCAGTGATCGTATCCCCGCGCGCTTTGGATTTGATCCTATTCGGCATATTCAAGTATTGGTACCGATGAATCGTGGGGGGTTAGGCGCTCGTGCTTTAAATTTAGAATTACAAAAACGTTTAAATCCAACCAGTCTTCATCCCATTACCCGTTTTGGGGTTACTTTTGCAGAAGGGGATAAGGTGATTCAAACCGTCAATAATTATAAAAAAGAAGTTTTTAATGGGGATATCGGTTTTATTACGAATATTGATCAAGAAACGGGCATTCTGAACATTTTGTTTGAAGGAAGATTGGTGGATTACGAAAGCGACGAATTGGATGAATTGGCGCTTGCTTACGCAACCACCATTCATAAATCACAGGGTTCTGAGTATCCTGCAGTGGTGATTCCCTTAGCAACTCAACACTTTATGCTTTTAGAACGAAACTTATTATACACGGGTGTTACCCGAGGTAAATCTTTAGTCGTTATCGTCGGTCAATTAAAGGCGTTAATGATGGCTGTTAAAAGACTGCGGGCGACTAAACGTTTATCCAAGTTAACTGAACGTTTAATGAGTGCCTAAGATTTTGCTCTTAACCCTATTTCCTGCAATACAGGCTGCATGGATCGAGCATGGTGTTCTCGCCACGATTCCTCCCTGTAATTGTCAAATTGACTTAACAAAGATGGTTCAACCTTATTTCCATTGATTGTTTGACAATAGCGGTCGAATTGCCCTAACAAAGTGGATCCCTCTTCGTGCTTTGAAAAATATTGTTCTCCTTGAGCCATGACAACTAAATCCGGTGCCTCACCAACAGAGCTGCCACACGTGAAAGGATTTTGGTTAGGCATTGGTATTTCTCTTACTTCAAAACCAGAAAGTAGAGTATCAAAAGATTTTGTATCCATGCAATAAGAAATATAGCCGTCTTCTTCTACATCACCATAAGATACAGGAATTTGGCAAGGTGCTTGATTGTTCCGTTGAACCATAAACGCGTAGTTGTTACTTTTAGCAATAATAAAAGGTAATTTCATCATGTATAATAATTTTGCGAACGTAGGATAACGACTTCCGCTGAGCTTCTTCTCGCTGCCCACATTGATATTCAAGTGACATCCATTTGAAAGCAGAACACCGGTGTTTGGCTTTAGTAAATTGAGTGATTGCGATACGGTTCCAAGGGGATCTATTAAATGGAGTAAGCAAAAAGAAGATACCAGGAGATCTACCTGATCTTCGAGATTAAGCCCGCGCTTAAGAAGCTCCTTTAAAAGATCTTCTACTTTAAAAGCATCTATTTCGTGCAGAACGATCCAGGGTACATCTTGTTGTATCATTTTTATATCATATCTTTCTCCCGTAACACTCACGATAGTGACGGTAATGTTCGCATGGGAAAAATTCTGTTGAATAGTCTTTGCAAGACTACGACCCCATTGAAAATTTCCCGCCCCGAGATCAAAGAAAATAAATTCTTTTTGTCCTCTTTGGATGCCTTTTTGAATAATTTCTAGTGCCAGTTTCAAGTCGTTTATTCCCAAATTTCCAACATACGTATCGCGGCCATTGGTACACCATTCTTGATTCTGAGCGACTAATTTTTCAAACGATGTATCGACCAACGCTTGTATTTCAGCGGGTCTATTAGCGGGATTTAAAAATTCTCTGGATTCTTTCAAATCTTCTATACTTTCTGCGGGTCTAGCCATTGGACAAACTCCTCTTTTGATTACAGGTAGGATACTTGACATGGCCTTAAATGTCAACAGGTAATTGATAATAGTTCAAAAATTCAGAGGACCCGCACCCTAATTCGATCTTTTTTCACGAGAGGCTAGTTCTCTGAAGGGGGCTTTGGTTTGTGATTCTGCCAATTGTGGTCTACCCTAATGTTAGTTACATAGTTGGTTGTAATTTTTTAAAAAAGTTGAGGAGGCAATATGAAACATTGGTTATTGACTGGATTACTTGCATGCGCACTGAGTTCACCTGCAGCATTTGCGGGCGATTCTCGCACAAAGACCCGTTCTGCTGAAAGCCCAACGGCTGAACAAAAGGCCGACATGAAACACTCTGAAAAGAAAAAACATAAGGCACAGGGTAAGAAGCACCATCACCGTCACCACCGCCATCATCATAAAACACAGAAATCCGCCAGGTCAGAATCTGCAAGAGAATCTGCTACAGAACGAAAGATACAAGAAGAGACCGATAAATCTCCTTATAACCATCGATAAATCTCCTTAGCGGATTTATGGGCCTGCTCTGCGAGAATGGATAAGTTTTGGTTTCATCACGGGAGAGAGGAAAACAAGCGTTCCTTCTGGTTTTAGGTAAAATCGGACGTTATCGCTGATCTCTCCCAAGGGTTTATAACAAATTGCCAGCGAGTCTTTAGAAGGTCGGTTAAAAACCTTTACGCCTATTTGATTGAAAGCATCGATGAGACGTCGAATAATCGCTGAGTTATCCAGTTTGGGATTTACCCGAACATGATGTAATTCAAAGAGCATCCCTTCTAATACTGTCTTTGCATTTCTGATAGGTCGGACCATTCCTGGATTAGCGGCTTCCAATTTGATGCATTCTAATACTGCTAAATGCTCATTTAAAATGAACTCGTAAGTCTCTCCTCGCGCTTTTGGAGTGAGGTGATAGCAGCTGATTAATATTTCGGTCGCAATGCTAGGCATATTCTTTTTATCGGCCTTCTGGACCCAATCTTGATATAATGGGCGGGTTCTTTAGGCTATTGATATAAAAGGGTATAGATTGATGAGTAAAGGAAAAGTCTCTTACAATTGTACAGAATGCGGTGCTGTAAGCCTTAAATGGAGTGGCCAATGTGTCGATTGCGAGGCTTGGAATACCCTAACAGAGGTTGCTATGGCCGCCAAGACGCCGGCATCTCTAAACCCCCGTTTTAAGGGCTTTGCTGGGGCTGCGGGTTTGCTCGAAGAAGCCAGCGTTTATGAATTATCCGCCATCCCGTTTACCCAAGAAATTCGTATTTCAAGCGGATTGTCTGAATTGGACCGCGTCTTAGGGGGAGGCATTGTTACGGGATCGACGATATTAATAGGCGGAGATCCCGGGATCGGAAAGTCCACCATTCTCCTACAAACTTTATCAACGTTGGGGAGCGGTTTAAAGGCGCTGTATGTGACCGGAGAAGAATCCTTACAGCAAATCAAATTGCGTGCGGAACGCTTGAATGTTGGAGAGTTTAGACTTCATCTATTAGCAGAAACGGATGTGGAACGTATTATAGCCATTGCGACCAAAGAAAAACCCAAAATCATGGTCGTGGATTCCATTCAAACCCTGTACACAGAATTGTTACAATCTGCACCGGGATCGGTTGGTCAAGTGCGGGAGAGTGCGGCGCAATTGGTGAGATTTGCTAAACAAACCGGAATTGCTTTATTTTTAGTAGGCCATGTGACGAAAGAAGGGACATTAGCCGGCCCTCGTGTTTTAGAACATATGGTCGATACGGTTTTGTATTTTGAGGGAGATTCGGATAGCCGTTTTCGGGTGATACGCGCGGTGAAAAATCGCTTTGGGGCTGTGAATGAACTGGGTATTTTTGCGATGACGGATCGGGGTTTAAAAGAAGTGAATAACCCCTCTGCAATTTTCTTATCTCGTTATAGCGAATCTGTTCCGGGAAGTGTGGTGATGGTTACTTGGGAAGGCAGCCGTCCGATGCTGATTGAAGTACAAGCGTTAGTTGATGAAAGCCATTTAGCCAATCCGCGTCGGGTTACGGTAGGCTTGGAACAGAATCGTTTAGCGTTGGCGTTGGCAGTATTACATCGTCATTGTGGTGTGGTTACTTATAATCAGGATGTATTTGTCAACATTGTGGGGGGCGTGCGCGTCAGTGAAACGGCCTCTGATTTGGCAATGTTATTAGCGGTGATTTCGAGTCTTAAAAATAAACCTTTGCCTACGGATTTAGTGGTTTTTGGGGAAGTGGGACTCGCGGGTGAAATTCGCCCTGTGCAAAGTGGTCAAGAAAGACTGAAAGAAGCTTTTAAGCATGGGTTTAAACAAGCCATTATTCCTTTTGGCAATGCACCCAAGAATCCGATTCCCGGGATGCAAGTGCTCGCGGTTAAACATTTAAGAGAAGCGTTGGTTTAAACCGTTTGCAACTTTTTATATTTGATACGATGGGGGGTAAGTGCATCTTTGCCCAGTCGCGCAAGCCTATCTTCTTCGTAATTGGTAAAGTTGCCTTCAAACCAGGAGACTTTTCCTTCATCCTCAAATGCTAAAATATGCGTGGCAATGCGATCTAAAAACCATCGATCATGGGATATCACCATGGCGCAGCCGGGGAAAGCTAATAAGGCTTCTTCTAGCGCCCGCAAAGTTTCCACATCTAAATCGTTTGTGGGTTCATCCAACAACAATACATTGCCGCCCCGTTGTAATAATTTTGCCAAATGGACACGGTTTCGTTCTCCGCCAGAGAGATCGCCAACGCGTTTTTGGTGATCGGAACCTTTAAAGTTAAAGCGACTGACATAAGCGCGTGAAGGCATTTCGATCTGGCCAACCATCATAATATCTTGACCATTAGAAATCTCTTCCCAGACAGTTTTATCATTATCTAAAGCATCACGGGATTGATCGACGTACGCGAGCTGTACCGTTTCCCCAATGAGAACATTGCCTGAATCTGGTTTTTCTTGGCCGGTGATTAACTTGAAGAAGGTGGATTTCCCTGCACCGTTTGGACCAATGATTCCGACAATCGCGCCTTTTGGGACTCGAATATCTAAATTTTCAAACAAAACTCTATCGCCAAAACCTTTCGAAACCGTGCACAGTTCCACAACCTGATCTCCTAAACGCGGACCGGGTGGGATATACAATTCTGTTGTTTCTGCACGTTTTTGGAATTCCTTGGAATTTAATTCCTCAAAACGTGCTAGGCGTGCTTTGCTTTTGGTATTGCGTCCTTTGGGATTGGTACGCACCCACTCCAATTCTGCCTTCAAGGTTCTTTGAAAAGCAGATTCCTGACGCTCTTCCATCTCTAATCGTTTTTCTTTTTGTTCTAGCCAGGAGGAATAGTTTCCTTGAAACGGAATTCCGCGGCCGCGATCCAATTCTAAGATCCAGCCGGCAACATTATCTAAGAAATAGCGATCATGGGTGACGGCGACGACGGTACCGGTGAATTCATGTAAATAGCGTTCTAGCCAGCCCACACTTTCTGCGTCTAAATGGTTTGTGGGTTCATCTAGTAACAGTAAATCAGGCGTTGATAAGAGGAGACGGCAAAGTGCGACGCGTCGTCTTTCTCCACCGGATAAGTGGTCCACTTTTGCATTCCAGGGTGGAAGGCGAAGTGCATCGGCTGCAATTTCTAAGGTTCTTTCGAGTTCCCAGCCACGGGCATGGTCAATTTTTGTTTGTAATTCCCCTTGTTCTTGTAGGAGGGTATTCATTTCATCTTCCGACATAGGGTCCATAAATTTGAGACTGATTTCAGTAAAGCGGTCCAGATACCTTTTTACTTCTTTCACACCCTCTTCAACATTGCCTCTCACATCTTTGCTGGGATCCAAATGAGGTTCTTGTTCGAGAAAACCAATTTTAATGCCTTTTTGCGGGGTTGCTTCGCCAATAATATCTTTTTCGACCCCCGCCATAATGCGAAGCAGGGTGGATTTTCCCGATCCATTGAGACCCAAAATGCCAATTTTGGCACCGTGAAAGAACGACAGGGAAATCTCTTCGACAATTTTGCGTTTACCGACATTCTTCCCGACTTTATGCATTGAAAATATATATTCTTCGGCCATGCGTGATCCATATAAAAAGTTAGTTGGTTAAAAACTATCTACCCTTGTTTGGGTTGTGTTAGGATTGTACCACATTCATCCAAGAATTTTGGTCATAGCATGCGGTGCATAGCCTATTGTGCA
>Ga0207074_1108_pt1 | contig 13638 bp, 11 predicted proteins | sample Alteio_BWMinHeat_66_FD_153567 | JGI IMG/M metagenome (GOLD analysis project Ga0207074, IMG submission 153567) | Enriched cells from forest soil in Barre Woods Harvard Forest LTER site, Petersham, Massachusetts, United States -... | ecosystem: Environmental > Terrestrial > Soil > Temperate forest >...
TTCACAAAATCTTGGCATGGGACCATCAGGGGATCGGCCCCCCCCCCCAATAACGATTGAGCCTCTTCCAGCGTATAGCCAAAATGCTTTAGGGCCTCTTCCCGGCTTGTTTTAAGCCTTAAAAACCACGGCTGGGTCTTGCGGAGGTTATAGTCCAGTATGGCCGTAATCTTTTGATAGGACTGCAAATCCTTGAAAGCCTTTCTTAATGCCTCCGTTTGAGGAGAAGATTCCACAGAAGAGGGTAGGCGACTCATCCAGTCGCTCATACGGTCCATGTCGAAATGGGATAGGAGAAGATCCATTTCTCTGACAATCTCCTCGGGTAAATTTTGCCGATGGGTTTCGCTAAATTGGCTCAGGGCCGTTTGGCAGGGCAGCGTTAAAAGCTGTCCTACCGTACCGAGCCATGCCGTAAATCGGTCGCCATCGAGATTTCCAATATAGTCCTTTCCTTCTTCCAAAATGGCTGCGGGAATCCGATCCTGGAGAAACGAAATGAACGTATCGCCCCATCGTCCCAACACCTGGGGAAGTGTGAGGTCAGCCACGGATCCTTCGACAATTTCAAAGACCGGGCTCAGACGTTCCCGAATGGCAGTCTGAATCTCTACATTGAGCGCCTTCATTAGAATGGTGGCCCACGTTCCGCCTGAAGTACGCTGGCCGCAAAACCGCTTGAAAAAGTGGGTTCCGGTTGGCATCGGGTCATCTACGGTTCCGAACATTGGGTTGTGCGCCGGAATAGAACGCCTGAAGAAGGGTTGTCGGTGGCATTGGCGGATCGAATTCATCGATCTGTTTTATCGAAACTCCCCCGCATTCTTCAATCTCCTCTGAAGACGATTTCGCGGCTCGTATTATGGGCCTGCTTGCTTGTCACGCCCTCGGCCATGTGGGCTCGTATTCCTACAGTCGTGGAATGGAACAACCTAAATGTTCAAAGTGTACACGGCCAGGAGATCGGGCGACGGCTAGCGAATGCCCATTCCGATCTCGTTCCAAGACGCGTTTCCTTACCGGCTACACGTGTCCGCATTAAGGGGTGGCCTTGGACGTTGACGATTGCGGAAGCGGAAGGTCGAGTTGAGGCGACTTTGAAGGATCGGATCAAAACCCTGTCCCAGGCAGGACAGAGAGAAGACCTGGAAAAATGGTTAAACCGCTTTGTGGAATTCCAGGTTCGCCTGTGGCAAGAAGGAGTTTGGAATAAGGATCTCAACTTCTCCAATTATGGAATTATCGGGGACACGTTAGTTTTGTTGGACCATGACGAATTGACAGACGATCTTTCCGAGGTCGAAGAAATATTCGGTTCGCCCGATATGTTAGGCGCAATCGAGCGTCGAATGATGCTTCCGGGTCATTTGGTGACCTCCCATGCCGAGGTTTATCGGCGCTTTCTGGCGCGATGGCAAGAAGTCATGGTCCTGGCGAACCTTGAGACTCATTGGCGCCGTGGTACGGATATACCTGAGGCCCCCAACGACTCTACTCCAACCGAATCAAAGTCTCTCGGGCAGATTGGTGAGGAACTGAGTCGATTATTATCGCATGGCACAATCACGCGGGTTATTCTGGATTTTTCCGGAAGTCCAAATCCTGCTTTCCTCGGAGACATTATGATCCGGCTGGACGTGGCCAATCGTGTTCGGGCCTTCTTCTCTGACGCGCATTGCGGGGTATTCCTGCCAAAATACAACGAAATCCAAGAGCAGATTTTTCCGGGGTCGGTGTTGTACCGAAATTCGGAGGCTGTTTCCGAGGCGATTGCCCAAGAACATCGAGAGGGTGGAAGAACTTTGGTGGTGCGTTTTTGGGAAGGTCCTATTGAACATGGACAGCGAGCTTTTGATTCGGACGCGGTCCTGAGTATCCGGAACTCCAAGGGCGTGGCCTATGCCGATGCCCATTCGAATTATGCCTGTACGTCTACTTATGCGGTTGATCCAGAGGATTTGTTGGTGTTAACCAACCGGTATGATCGCCTTCGTTGGGTGGGTGATCGTCTGGGATTACCTCCCGTTCAGAGATTGCTTCGAGATCATATGCGGATTCCAAATCGCAAAGAATGGTTGGATCAGCTCGGTGTTCATTTTGACGACCCTAACAGGCCGTTAATCTTCATCAATCCCTTCGCGTCCCGTATGAGCAAAAATCTGACCGTGGCGGATTGGGCGAGAATCATTCAATCGTTTGCCAGCGAACCTGTAAACCTTCTTGTCAATCGCGGGCCACCGGGAAACGACGAAATGGATGAATACTTCCAGCAACTTCAGGGACAGAGCCTTTCATGGCCTGCCAATGTTCATTTCGTTCCTGAAGATTATTCGCTCGACAAATTTGTTCCAACCTTGACCGTCTGCGACCTTCTTGTCGGATCCGACAGCGCGTCTCTCCACTTCGCGCACATGCTGGATGTTCCTTCTTTTACATTCTTCTTGGGAGTCCGCGGTCGGGAAATTCTTTCTGACTATGGTGTACATCCTCCCGGCTACTTTAATCCCACAACGTCGGCGGCCTGGTACCATCACGATCCCTATTATTGGAAAGGTTTTCCGGCGGCGAGGGATGGAGGTCTCACACAGCTCGATCAGACGTTGCATCAAGCTCATATGTTCGTAAAACTTCATACCGGACGTGCGTCCGAACTGTTGCGCCAAGTTCCTTCGTCCGAATTACTTGCGGATTTGGCAGCGTTTGAGCGGGCTGAGGAACGGTTCTTACAGGCGCGCTCCCGAAGAGAACTGATCGAGACCTGGACAGATTTTCGAAATCGAGTTCTGCATTTAAGACGATTCCTGCTTCCTGAGGAAGCGGCCATTGTTTTCAGTGATTGGAACGATACAGTCAATGAGGTCGATGGATTCTTCTTTGGACGCTCCAAGACGAATAAAGAGGCACTTCCGCAGGCGATCACCGAGGGATTTGTCGGACCTAAGGCGGTTTGGTGCCAGTCCATGGTAGCCCGTTTCTGGAACCAATGGATGGTTATTCATCCTTCCGGGCAGACAGACTTTATGGGACGCCAAAAGGCGACGTACGATCAGCGCTGGCAAAAAACACAAGAAATTTTGATGGATCCTTCCAAACATCCGGGTACCTGGCAGGACAGGCAACTCTTTGACGTGAGTCTAGATGCCGGTTTTAGTAATGCTCTAGCGGAATCGGATATTCCTCTTGATGTGGTTTCTACTTTAAACCAAATGGGTGAAGAATTGCGCCAATGGGGATACGAACCAACAGATCCTGGAAACCTTCACATCACTTTATTCGAGGTTTTTCATCAAGATCTGATTGGGCAAGATCCTGAATCGTATTATGCCAACCTTAATGCTGCAGAACGAACGGAGCTCGAGCAGCGTTATCAGGCCGTTGTCGAAGCTGTCAATGAAATGGGTTCAATGGAGGTTATCATTCGCGGAGTCAACCTGATGCCCGATGGAGTCATAACGGTCAAGGGGTATATCCCGAGTGACAAGTTGGGAAGGTTGCGCCAGCGATTAGGTCGAGCCATTCCTGAAAAGCTGAAGTGGAAGGATAATGTGCTATGTCAATTCACATTGGCTGTCCCGGGTGAGAATTCCTCCGCTCATTTCAAAGAAGTTTACGATTGGGCGACCAGCCGGCACGAACAGGCCATTGGATCCTTTTACGTTCGACATCCGGGGCTCGTCGCTGTTTCCAATCGCCGCACCAATCAATTGCATGTCCAGGCAAATGAGGATCTTCGAATCTACAATCAGCAGATGGTCGAGAATGCAAAAAAGCAGCAGGTCAAAGATGTACAACCCACGCCAAACGCTGTCATGGTGCGTGTCTATGGCGAGAATGGTTCAGGCAAATCTACTGCGGCTAAAAGTCTGGCGGCACGCTTGGGTTTTGTCCATCTGGACAGCGGCGCTATTTATCGCGCTCTGACCGAAAAGGCTATTTCGGCTGGTATGGATCTCTCCTATAGGGGAGCGATTGGCTGGCTCATCGAAAATACAACAGTCGACCTCATCCCATCGGGTGGCGGCGTCCGGGTCATCAGGGATGGAGAAGATGTCTCGGATCGGATCCGCACCCCCGAGGTCAGTCGGGCCGTATCTATTCTGGCGCAACTTCCAATTGCCCAGGCCTTTGTTGTGTTGACGACCAGCAGGATTTCTCGTAATCAAAACACGGTATTAGACGGTCGCTACACCGGCAAGAAAACGTTCGCTCATCTGCCAGGGCCGACGTTTTATTTATTTGCCACCCTGGAGGAGAGGGCGAAAAGGCGATTGGCCGAGTATTCCGCAAAACAGCCCGGCATAACACTGGAACAAGTCATGGAGGATATTCGAAGACGCGATCAAGAGGACTCTACCCGGACTTCAGCACCAATGCAGGAACCCCCTGACGCGATCAGAATTGATACGTCCGAAAAAACACCCGCGGAGGTTGTTGATGAAATGGAACATATCACCCGTCAACATCTGGAGAAAAACGAAGGTATTGGTACCCACGGTGATGCAAATTCCTCTCCCGCCACACGAATGCTGTTGGGGTGGCATGGTAATCTTTTATCGGCGGTCTTGTACATCGCTCGCATTCCTCAAGAGCTGCTGCATGCGCTGGGACTCGTGTTGTTCGAAGGCTATGGCGTCCGGGAAACCTGGGCGGTGGTCGATTTAAACTGGCGTCAGCCGGCAGTGCATGCGGAGACCGGATTCCAGGTCGCGTTGCTGGGCGTCTTGGGTAACTGGGCTATCGGGCTGTTGGCGCTGCATTGGATGAATGACATGGATTCGGCACTATTTTGGCCAATGCTAGCGCTGGCAGTCATGAATTTAGCCGAAGCGGTCCTGAGTACGTGGCCTTATACCATTAACGGCCACCGCTCCGATGGGCAGGTCATGCTGGATCGAACCCTCGAAGAATTTGCGATAAGACGCAAGAATGGTAAAGGCCTCAAAGAGGCCGCTTGAGGCCCAAATTTTTGTTAGGACCAATGGTCTTCAATTTAGGGGCTTTTGATGTATGGAACTATTCGTATTTATGGGGTAATCTCGAAAGGAGAAGGCAAAGACGCCTTTCATATGCAACAAATGCTTAATCGTATTTTAGTTGTCCTTTTGATACCGCTGCTGCTTGCGGATTCCCTGAGGGCTATGCCTCCCGCAGAGCATTGGTCCTCTCATACTCCCTTACAACGCTCTTCTCTTAATCAAAATCTGTTTGCTGAAGAGGCGCTGACCAGCGTTGGGCTATGGCAACACGTGGTCGTTGCATGTCTTTCAGTTATGCATTGGAATCGGGAGCGGGCATTTCAGGCGCTCGAATCTGATCGGAAAACGAATAGAAATGCAGCTTTCGCCACAGCGACTTCTGGAATCAAAAATCTCAAGGAAAACGTTCTGCCCGCCACCGAGGTCAAAATCCTTCATGAAGGTACCGTGGACGATATCGACGGAGGCCTAAATGACACTCAGAAAACCGTTCTACGGCAAGCTTATAGTTCCGCCTTGGCCAGTTACCCTGAGCTTTCCAATGTTCCCATTCATCTTCGAATTACCCAGGGTAATTCTTCCGTGGCAGGGGTGAAAGGACGTGCGATCTGGATCGACCAAGCGCTCTTGGATTATCCCGAGCTGCTCCGTCAAGAGCTTGAGTCGGAAGAATTTTTCCATTATCTCTTTCGTGGCATGCTGAGAAATGTGAGGACAGATCAGCCTGCCCCGACTCCTGAGGAGTCCGCGATCGAAGAGCTGTACACAGATATTCGCAAAATTGAGAATTTCATTTCTATGAAAAGCCCGGATTCGCAAGCCAGTTTAATCGCTCCTCTGCTCAACGCTTTTGATCATCATGATTTTTATCGAATCATGCTACGCGCATTAACAGAGGATCGGCGGCGCCAGGTCATCGACATTTTGCGTACGCGGTATAACATGGAAGAACGCACAGGCCGGTCTCTGGAGCGACTCGAGATCATGAATACTTCCGCGTATGTACCTGAATTAGTTAGTTTTTACCAGAGAAGCAGAACTTATGACGCGTCCATTACCGCGTATTATAACGATCATTCCCTGCCTCAAATCGGTCGGGCATTGAACACTTTTCGCGAGGAATTCAAGTCGCTTCGACAGAAATATAACAGGTCACTTCGTGCGGCAGAAGATCCCAAACGCTACATTGATCGGATGCACGAGTCACTCAAGGGGCAAGGCGCCCATTGGGATCTTATTGTGGTGACCGTTAAAAATGAGGCTATGAAAGAATTTTTGGAGGCCCAATTCAATAGAATTGGCCCCGCCTTATTACCTACAGGTACACAGATTCGATTTATCGGCCGTCATGTCAGCATGAACAACTTTGACGGGACAGTCAGTGCAATGGCAAAGATCCTTGGTGAGAATATCGATAATAATGGAAAAGTATTGAAAGATCTTAACTTGCCACCCGACCCGCGCATCCTGATTTTGCATTCCGCCGGAGATGGCGGACGGAATTTTCCGATAGCGGCCGTTGTGCATGGCAATAAAGGAAGTATCCAGGTTCCGGCGACGGTTAATGTCGGCGATCGAGCCGAAGTCCTTTCTTCCATCGCTCAGGCAATTCGACAATTTCATCAAATCGCCGCGGATACGCCTCGCGGAACAATCACGGTTGGAACCAGTGATCAAATATGGATCGTTTCGCGATCCGTCGCCCCGACTCTTGGCCAAGCTACAGCTTTGCAGGTTTTTGGAAATCATTATGATCTTACGCGCGTTGTTGAAGATCTCGTTCATATGGGTCTGATCACGGGCTATACCCGCGAACAATCCGGCGCTTTCAGTCTCCAAACCACGAAATCGGACGCCGATATTGAGAAGGAACTTCAAGAATTCTTCAAAAGGGCCGAAAGTGATTCGAGCGAAAAAGATCGAGCCCCCAATCTGTTTCAGTTGATCCAATTGGGGCAGATCGTTCCAAGCGCAGCGCCCAACGTTAAAAAGATGGTCGAAAAACCAAAAGCCTGGTTGGAGCTCCGCCAGTTACTCGATCGCGGCGAAACCAATTTTGCCTGGTGGAATCATCGTTATGAAATCCCGGTCGCCCGATCCACCGTGCAGTTATATCGCGATTGTGTCGGAAAGAGTCTCAATTTTTCCATTGATATCGAGGAGGCCGCGACAACTCCACGCGATGTTTGGCTGGCCAAGAAGTTACAACAAGAAAAGAAGAAGCTCACTGCTGCGGAATTAGCAGATCCTGAGATCGCGGAAAAGAAGTGGGGCTGGGTGTATGATCGCGCTCAATTGGCCCTGCGGACTATTTTCGATGGCGCTATCGGCTATATCGAAGCCGGGCGATTAGCCGATTTCGAGGATACCGGTGATAATGTCGCATTGATGAGAGCGTATCTCAGAACCCCACATAATGAACTTTATAGAGCTTTATTTGATTTCAAACCTTTTTATGATAATCGTCACCGCGCGTATGCGGTGATTGCCAGTCCTGCCGTGGAGCAGGCCATTAATGCTGGCACGTTAACGATGGACCAAAGCGCGATGGTTATTGGATCTGATATTTCCCATGGTCATATTGGTGTAAATTGTCTAGTCGTGGATACCTTTGTTTATAGGTTGTCCGCTGAACATAATTCCATTACCTGGGGACTGCGTGGGATAACACATGAACACGCGAGAACCCCCGCCAATATGATTCTAGCGGAAGTTGTTCAGAACGGGCTTTTGACCCGAAAGGTGCAAGGGGTGAATGGAGACCCTAAGGTCAAAGGTGGGCTTTATGATGAGCTGAGGGCTGATGTGCAAAGTACGCATCCCTTAGTTGCAGAATTGTTATATGGCGAAGCTCCACGGGTAAAGCCGTTAGTGCACGAGGTTGAGCAATGGTATGCCAATAGAAGTATTACCAGCAGAGATCGTATTGAGAAAGCCATCACGCTCTGGAGAAGCCATCGCCTCGGAGATCCTTATCTCGGTATTCAACTTATCCTGAAAGCGTTAAGCGCAGAATCTACGATGACGGCTATCTTTTTACGTATTTTAAAAACGAGAGGCCTGCATCAAGGCGACAAGCCACTTACCGTGAGAGAGGTTGTTTCCCGTCTGGGAGAACTTGAGCAGAAGAAAATCGACAATTTAAATAGCATCTTACCTCAGCTCGGCGTTCCGCGCGATGACGCTGGCAGCCGTCGTCGCTCTTTGACGCCCGGCCAGCTCCTTGCATCCGCGGCTGGAATGGCCGTTGATCCTTGGGGGACAGTAAATGCGATTCTCGCCCATGAAATTGGTCACATTGTTGTGTATATACTTCTTTATCCATTCGCATTACTGTATGCCGTGGCATCCGGGAAGTCCTTGCCCTCATTCCAGCCTATCCAAGGTGCTTATTTTGATACCGAATACGGTATTGGGTCCGTTCAAAATTCGCTGGGTCATCCGACATTCGATAAGATCGTGGAGGCCGGAGGAATTATCGGAACGGCGTCGATGGCTTTCCTCTTGTGGTCTAATCCGCACCTGCATTCCCAGGCGGTCGCCAGTCTTGTAATGACATTGATCGGTCTTATGCCGCTGCGCCACAGTGATGCGCAAAAGATCTTCGGATTGCCGGCTGTCCAAGACCTCGATTCTGCGGCTTAAGCGCTGGGGTTTCATCCATTATGATTATCCGAGTTCGTCGCTTTGTCGGCTGGGGGTTTGTTTCAGGGGTATGGATCGCTTTGTCGGTTCCGGCCTCCGCCGCACAGCTGAACGTTTTTGCTTTTACCGTCAACCCGGCGGGAGATCCGAGAAATCCTACCCTGAACATCGTCTCTAATCCTCCATTTATCACCTGGAGTTCAAACGACATCCTGACCAAGCAAGGACAGTGGATTCCGGCGCAGCAGTTCCTGGGCATCCGGACGGATCAGCCGTTCAAGGCATCAGTGAACTGGGGAATTCAGATTTTTACGGATAACACCTACGTCGCGAATGCAAACACCACTTTCAATATCCCGGATATTAATTCGACCGATCCGCCCCGGCTTGTTACCGGGCCGCTGACGCCCAAGTATGTCGGATACCAGTCGATCCTTCGTTACCCGCCTCCAACGAATTGCCAGGGGACCCCTGATGTCGTTGTGCCGAAAAGCGGCTTGATTTCCAATGATGGCCAAACCAAAGTTCCCGTCATTTGGCGGCTGTGGCCGGACGTTCCTTTTCCGAACGGTCAGATCCCGACGATTACCGAGAATCCCCAGTGCAGCGCCTGCGATTTCGACGGCAGCAACTGCGAATGGTTTTATTTTCTGGATAAGGGAGACCAGATCGTACCCCCGGTCGGAGGGGATTTGCAGAGCGATTGGCAGGATAATTACTGGTATTCGACCCCGATCACTAAAGAGGGCGCTTTCTACTCGGTGTGCAGGCCGGGAGATTCATGCGATGGGCGATGGCAGTTGAATTACAGCAACGGATTCACCACGCAGATCCTGTCGGTCGCCGCCAATTTCCGCAACGCGACGCGGCAGGTGTATTCGACAACGCTCTTCGTCGAGCTTTTCATCCAATAGGACCAGAGGGCCCATGTTTGTCCTGGGGCTATTGGCTGTTCAGATTTAGCCGTTGGTTCGATGGTTTTACTGCGCGGGATATGACATTCTATGAGTATGGCAACGAAGATTTTAGTCGTCGATGATGACGCGGGGATCCGCGAATCGCTCAAGGACCTGCTGGCCCTCGAGGATTTTGAATGTACCGTGGCAACTTCCGGCAAGGAAGGCCTGGCCATGGCGCGGTCTTTCAAACCGCAGCTCGTGGTGACCGACGTGCAGCTTCCGGATATGTCCGGTTACCAGCTCTGCCAGAGCCTGAAGCGGGACCCCAAGTCCAAGCATATGCCTGTGATCATGATCACCGGCCGTTTTACCGAACCGGAAGACCGCCTGCAGGGATTTGACTTGGGCGCGGATGAATTTTTTTCCAAGCCGTTTGATCCTGTGATTTTCGTCGCGCGCATTAAGAGCATTTTGCGGGGATCCACTCCGCCCATTGCCCAAACGGCGTGAGGCGAAAATAGAAAATAGACAATAGCCGTTTGCCACGATTGTCCATTTTCCATTATCGACGTTCGACGTTGATGTTTTTGGGAGGTGGAACACTCACCCTCAATGGTCTGACATGGGCCCCTGAAGGTGGGTGTTTTTTTGTCTAGGGATGGTCTATCGATTTAATCAGGCTCGTAATCATCTTGCCGATCAAGTCCAAATCGTTCTTCATTCGTGGGTATTCGCCGACCTTAATAATTCCTTCCCGGATAGCAAACTGCAAATGCACTACACACTCGTTCACGGAGCAAATGGCGAGAATGGAGAATGGATAATCGTAGGGGGCGTTTTTTACGGCAATTTTCGATTTTCCATTTTCGTCGTTTGCCGTAAAAAAACGCCCCGGAAGAGGGAGGGGGTTCCTTCCGGGGCAAAGGGACTTAAAATCAGTTTCTAGTTTCTCGTTCCTAGTTTCTGGTTTGAGTGCCTGGTCTAACGAGGAACTAGAAACCAGGAACTAAAAACGGTCGTTATTGGTAGCAAGGTGGCGGTTCGATCAACCGCCGAATGATGATTTCCCGATCTCCGCAGCGCGTACAGATGAGGTCGTAGCCTTCTGCGAAGATATCCAGCACCGCCATGACACCCCGACAACGTTTACAAACCCCAGGTGTTTGCATAGACCCCCCTAAGACTCGACGTGTCGCCTGAAAACAGGCGCCCACCGCATCACAAACTGCATCGCCGCATAGCGCCGATCCCAGCGGTCCCGGGCCTGCTTCTTCGCGGCATAATGCTGTAAAAGAACCACTTCGGCGCGCAACGGATCTCCAACGATTCGAATCAGACTCTTGATGCTTAACATAGCCCCCTCCTAAGTGCGGCTTCTATGTCCCTCGGCATGAGTTTATCGGACCTGTGTTACGGGGATGTTACCGAAGGGTAAACTCTCTGTTACACGTCTTATGAGCGGCGGGTGGATATTTTTTTCAGGGTGCCCCAGTTGGCGAGGACGTCTTGGGAGGTCTCTAGACGGCGGCCTTTGAGCAGGCGGCGGTGTTCGGGGCGGTATCCAAAAACGTGGGGATGGCGCAGCATCAGCTTGCGAATCAGCGTGCGGATGATGTCATCGATGGTGAATCGCCCTTTTTCTTGGGCCAGCTGAGCATGAAAAATCACTTGCAGGAGGACATCCCCCAGCTCCTCCTCCATGTTGCGGTAATCTTTTTTTCGGATCGACTTTTTAAGCTCCTGGGCTTCTTCAAAAAGATAGCGGACCAGGCTGGCATGCGTCTGCTGGCGGTCCCAGGGGCAGCCCTTGGGACCTCGCAGGCGGGCCATGACGTCTACAAGGGAATCGAAGGATTTCAACTCTTAGAACGGAAAGAATGTGTACGGGACGAAAGCGCGGTCTCGCCGCCCTTGGGTTCCAAAGCTTGCATGCAGATCATCCAAGGCGGCTATGTATTCGTCAAAGGTTCTGCAGCGGCTATACTTTCGCGCCAAATCAGATGCGACGCGGTTTTTGCGACTTCTTGATAGGCGCAAGAGTTCCTTCTTCACTTTTGCACTAAGCTTCATGAGGTCACTTTCCTCAACTTCTTAAATTCCGCCTCCCGTCCAAACAGCTTATAGTAATCTTGAACAATTTGCCAGTCCAATTTCTTGTGAAATCGGCGTAGGAGATCTTCAATGTCCAATTGATCCTTCTTTATGCGCTGAGGATTGTTTGTAATCGCGAGCAATTTCAGCCCGATCATATCCTCGACTCGCAGGACCTTCACCGTGTGCCCTACGACCCATAGGGGTTCAGCGCGGTGCAGGATCTCGGCCGATCGTTCCTTATGGGCGTACATGAAATCGACTTGTCCCATCTCCGGGTCGTCAGACACATAATTTGCAAAAGTGTCTGTTTGGTTTAGGATGCGGTAACCGTACCCTTTCATGATGGCGTCGACTTTTTCTGTATCCGTCGAGAATATCATGAAGTCGACGTCCAGAGTTGTTCGGTCAAACCCATACGCATAAAGGGCGACGCCTCCGATCATGGCAAAATCGATCTTCTGCTTCTGAAGAGCAGTGAAGAGGAGGGGCAGAACTTTGGAGAATTTCATGAACTATCGTTGCAGGTTGGTGGACTGGGCGGTCTATAGAGGGTTGTCATACTGGACTGGGCGGGATTCGAACCCGCAATCCGTTAGGAACTAGCTCCTGAGGCTAGCGCGTATGCCAATTCCGCCACCAGTCCAGTATAGCAACCATTCTTTTAAGATCCATCAGCCGTCCAACGAAACACGATTTTATATAATTCCCGAGCCGAATGAAAAAGGACGAAAAGAAAGCCCCGCCGCCGGCCATTTCCAATCGAAAAGCCCGCCAGAGCTATCACATTTTGGAAAGCTTCGAAGCCGGCATTGAGCTCCGGGGCCCCGAAGTGAAGTCGCTGCGGGCCGGCAAGGCCAATATCCAGGACAGTTTTGCGCGCGTGGAAAGAGACGAGGTGTTTCTCTATAACATGCATATCAATCCTTATACCTACACGCATCATGAGGAATTAAGCCCGACGCGCACGCGCAAATTGCTTCTGCATCGCAGCCAGATCAACAAGCTCTCCGGAAAAGTTCAGGAAAAGGGACTGACGCTGGTCCCGCTGGATATCTTTTTTAATCCGAAGGGGATTGCCAAGGTGAATTTGGCGCTGGCTAAAGGGAAGCGGGGTCCAGACAAGCGGGAAGATCTCAAGAAACGCGATTTGCAGCGTGAAGCACAAAGGGAGTATCGAGCGCGGACGAAGTTTTAGGTAGAATGCCATAAGATGGAGAGGTGACCGAGTGGTTGAAGGTACCGCTCTCGAAAATTACTCAAGGGCCAAACCTACCGCACGCTCTCCGTCTGAGACCGTAAGACTGAGATAGACCGAAATGTACCATTTTTGACGGGTTAGCCGTCAACCAGGCCGTCAACGAGCCGTCAACTTGTGGAAACTCGCCGGTATCCAACGTATAATCTGAAAGCCATGAGCCCAAAAGTTAAGATTGATCGCGAAGGTTTGACCCAATTCTGCCTCCGGTGGGGAATTGCGGAACTTGCGCTGTTCGGATCGGCTCTGCGCCAGGATTTTTCTGATGCAAGCGATATCGATTTGCTGGTGACGTTTAAGTCCCAGTCCCATCCAACGCTGTTTGATTTCGTCAAGATGCAACAGGAACTCGGCCAGTTATTCCACCGGCCTGTTGATTTGGTCAGCCGCCGGGGTTTGGAACGCAGCGCCAATTACCTGCGCCGGGAAGAAATCCTCTCCACCGCCCAGCCTTTGTATGCTGCCGCCGCGTGATGCGGGCTATTTGCTCGACATCCTGAATGCGGCGCGCGGAGCTCGCCAGTACGTAAGCGGCCTCACATTCGAATCCTTCTCAAATGACGTCCAATGTCAGGATGCGGTGGTGAGACGCTTGGAAATCATGGGCGAAGCAGCCCGACGCATTTCAGCGGAAACGCGTTCAGAATTGACCGATCTTCCCTGGGAACAGATGATTGGAATTCGCAATGTAATGATCCATGATTATGACGACATCGATTTGAACATCGTTTGGGACACGGTCATGAAGGACTTGCCGCCGGTGATTGAG
>Ga0207074_1109_pt1 | contig 13630 bp, 17 predicted proteins | sample Alteio_BWMinHeat_66_FD_153567 | JGI IMG/M metagenome (GOLD analysis project Ga0207074, IMG submission 153567) | Enriched cells from forest soil in Barre Woods Harvard Forest LTER site, Petersham, Massachusetts, United States -... | ecosystem: Environmental > Terrestrial > Soil > Temperate forest >...
CTTAGGCAATTGTACTTGGAAGTCCTTCTCCCAAAGATTGGGAGAAGGAATACCACAAATACAGGCCATCTTAAATCCGCTATTTATCGTAGGTATCCAGGCCTTAAAATTTTGAGTGTGTAATCACGTTTTCTGGTGTTACACTCTTAAATTATGAAAAACTATGAATTATCAACAGCAGATCCACAAGACTTAAAAGCTGCGCATAAGACTTCGAAACAAGTTTCAGCGTACACGGCTTATCGCATTCATGTCATTATTTTGCTTGGAATGGGAATGACAGCTGCTGAGGTCAGTGAAATCATTTTGCTCGATGAAGATACGGTTAGGACATATTCTGATAAATATATTTCTGGTGGTTTAACCAAGCTTTTAGAGACTTTTTATCAAGGGAGCCAAAAAAAATTAACAGAAGAACAAATTAAGCGGTTTCAGGAAGAATTAGATAGCAACGTTCATTTAACAACAAAATCTGTTTGTCGGTTTGTATATTTAGAATTTGACGTGGAATATAGTGAGAGAGGCATGGCTTCTCTGTTAAACAACATAGGTTACGTGTATAAGAAGCCAGACATAAAACCAGGGGAAGCAGACGAACAATTGCAAGAATATTTTTTAGAGCAATATGTTAATTTTCTAAAAAACAAGCAAGATAACGATTTAATATTTTTTATAGATGCTGTTCATCCTATTCATAATGCTCAACCTGCTTATGGGTGGTTCAAAAAAGGAGAAAGACGTGAAATTAAAACGAATACAGGCAGAGAACGGTATAATATTCATGGCGCGATGAATGCAGATACCGCGCAAAGTAGCGTTTAGCGTTAAATCAATTTAAGAATTTAAGCGTAAACGGCTTAGGAACAACATCTTGAAAACCAAGAATTACGTGCATTAAGTTTGGGTCAAAGAGCGGGTGTTGGCTAAAAGCAGTTAGTATTGGTGCGCCTGCTCCCAATCTCTTCTGAGTGCCCGACAAAAATGCAAATGCTTGCGCCCTATTGTTATACTCAAGTGCTCTGCGTTCTGGAATAGCTTGTAAGGCAGCAAGACTTTGTTGAGTTAGTTGAACTAGATCTACATCTATCGTTAAGGTGCTTAACGTTCTATTCTTTGTTATCGCTGTAATCAATGCACATGCATTGTAGTCAATATGGTTATGTGCAATATCCAAACCGGCTATTCTTGTATTTCCTGCTATTGCTATAGCGCCTGAGACGCTAATTTTGTTAGCTGAAATATTCAAATCGGTTATTGTCGTATTTCCTGCTATTGCTGTAGCGCCTGGGTCGCCAATTTGGTTAAAGGAAAGGTCCCAATGGGTTGCAGTTATATTTCCTGCTATTGCTGTAGCGCCTGCAGGGCCAATTTGGTTATCTGAAAGGTTCCAATGGATTGCAGTTGTATTTCCTGCTATTGCTATAGCGCCTGGGTCGCCAATTTGGTTAAAGGAAAGGTTCCAATGGATTGCAGTTGTATTTCCTGCTATTGCTGTAGCGCCTGCAGGGCCAATGCGGTTACCTGCAAGGTCCCAATGGATTGCAGTTGTATTTCCTGCTATTGCTGTAGCGCCTGCAGGGCCAATTTGGTTATTGGAAAGGTCCACCTGTAAAATATCAGGAGTTATGTTTAAAAAAGGAACAATAAATTGAGTCACTTCTTGATCGGTTATTCTGAGAGATTGCAAAGAAAGCTTTTTTGTACGTAAAGCTTTTTGAAAAGCCGCCCTAAGGTTTTCGGGGCTGTTTTCTATGAACGACGCTTGCTGTACAGCGAGAAGCTCGATTGCAAAATTTTCTTTGTCTTGTTTATCTTCTGAAAACATAATACTCTCTTTATTTGAATAAGTTATTTTGAAAATAATATACCGAATTGATGAGATATTGTCAACTTTTATTTATAGTGTGGCTACATGTAATATATCCGCGCAAAGTAGAGTTTAATGTCGAACGATATTCGGATGTTTGCGCCTCACTGCTTCATGTTGGAATCGTGATTAACCAAGCAGAAAAACTGGAATGGCTCACACCGACCATTTTACAAGTGTCGGTGGGTTGGATTTAAATTTTAGAATAATTAGGTCCTTCTCCGCCTTGTGGCGGAGTCCATTGGATGTTTTGGGTGGGATCTTTAATATCGCAAATTTTACAGTGCACACAATTTTTTGCATGAATTTGCAGCTGCGGGATGTCCAATGAGTTTCGAACGATTTCATACACTTGCGTGGGACAATACCGTTGTTCTGGGGCATCGTATAATGCAAGATTGACCAAAATGGGAATTTCTGGATTGACCAATTTTAAATGATTGGGTTGATTTTCTTCATGATGGGTATTTGATAATTGTACAGAACTTAATTTATCAAAACTGATAGAACCATCGGGTTTTGGATATTCAATAGGTTTGGAAACCGCGGCTTTTTGTAAGGTCGTATGATTGGGTTTGGCAGAGGGTATTGTCCAAGGTGCTAGGCCGCGAAAAACATAAGCGTCTAGCGCGGAATACAAAAGCCCTGGCCATAATCCAAAACGAAAAGCAGGTCGAATATTGCGGGTTCTTTTTAATTCATCCCAAATCCAAGATTCTTTGACTTTGCGTTCAAAATACGACAGTTCTGATCCTCGACTTCTTAATAATCCATCAAACACGACTTCTGCCGCCAACATGCCAGATTTCATTGCGGTGTGGGTGCCTTTTATTTTAGCAACATTTAAAAAACCTGCAGAACCGCCAATCAAAAGTCCACCCGGAAAATACAATTTTGGCAGCGCTTGTAATCCGCCTTCCGTGACAGCGTTTGCGCTAAAGGCAATACGTTTTCCGCCTTCTAGAAGTGGTTGAATGGCAGGATGATGTTTAAGGCGTTGAAATTCTTGGAAAGGATCTAGATAGGGATTTTTATAATCTAAGCCAACGATCAGTCCAATGGCGACATGATTATTTTCTAAGTGATAAACAAAGGATTTCCCATAGGTTTGATTTTCTAAAGGCCAACCAATGGTATGCGTGACCGTTCCCATCCGATGTTGCATGGCCGGCACTTCCCAAAGTTCTTTTAAAGCAATTCCATAGGTTTGTGGTGATTTATTTTGCTGTAATCCATATTTTTCAGAAATCATTTTGGTTAAAGATCCGCGACATCCTTCCGCGAGCAGGGTATAGCGTGCTTTAATTTCAGTACCCGCCTGATGATTTTTTTTAGGATGGCCTTCTCTATCCAATCCAATTTCGCCAGTTTTAACGCCAGAGACTCGGCCTTTGTTATCAAACAGTACTTCAGTTACCGAAAGGCCGGTGCATATCTCCACGCCTAAACTTTCGGCTTGTTCTGCCATCCATCGCGTCAATAGCCCTAAATTAATAAGATAATGGCCTTTATTTTTCATCTGCAGGAGGGATGAAAGACGGATGCTTTTTTTCTCGCTTAAGACGATAAACTCATTTCGGGTTACTGCTGTGTGAATGGGGGCTTTTTTGACTTGCCAGGTGGGTATTAATTCGCTTAAGGCAGTGGGGTCAAAAACCGTACCCGGGATAATATGCGCACCCACTTCAGGACCTTTGTCCAAGACGCAGATTTTTAAGGGATGTTGTTGAGAGGCGAGTTGCGCAAGTTTTATCGCTGCTGAAAGCCCGGCAGGTCCCGCACCGACAATAACAACATCATACTCCTTGTGTTTTTGCTGCATCTTTTTTCGACCTAAGCGTTTAACTAAAGTATAGAACAATTTCCAAAGACCATTAGAATATGGTACCGTATAGTTTGAAGTTTAAGTCAATATTGGGGGGCTGGAAATAGATGTATGATAACAGCATGAAAATTGAAGATTTTGACCCCGAACTTTGGGCGGCTATTGTGGGGGAACGAGGTCGGCAGGAAGATCATATTGAACTGATTGCCTCTGAAAATTACGCCAGCCCACGGGTTTTAGAAGCACAAGGATCTGTACTCACCAATAAATATGCTGAAGGTTACCCCCAAAAACGCTACTATGCCGGTTGCGAATATGTGGATATCGCTGAACAGCTGGCGATTGATCGCGTTATACAGCTATTTGGAGCAGCCTACGCGAATGTCCAACCCCATTCCGGCTCTCAAGCCAACGCTGCTGCCTTTATGGCTCTGATCAATCCTGGGGATACGATTTTAGGCATGAGTCTTGCTCATGGTGGTCACCTTACACATGGTGCCTCGGTTAATTTTTCTGGAAAACTCTATCATGCGGTTCAATATGGGACAAATCCTGACACAGGTCTTATTGACTATGATGAAGTTCGAACGCTTGCTAAGACCCATCGCCCAAAACTGATCATTGCAGGATTTTCTGCTTATTCGCGGACAGTAGATTGGATGACTTTTAGACAAATCGCCGATGAAGTCGGGGCCTATTTTCTGGTAGATATGGCGCATATAGCAGGGCTTGTCGCAGCGGGATTATGTCCTTCGCCGGTGCAAATTGCCGATGTCACCACTTCTACAACCCATAAAACTTTACGAGGTCCTCGTGGAGGGCTTATCTTGGCGAGAAAAAACCCTGAGATAGAAAAAAAATTAAATGCAGTTGTTTTCCCGGGGCTTCAAGGCGGACCCCTGATGCATGTTATTGCGGCAAAAGCCGTGGCTTTTAAAGAAGCACTCTCGGAAGAATTTAAACAATATCAACAACAAATTTTAATCAATGCACGTTTATTTTCACAAGGAGTGATAGAAAGGGGATATAAAGTTATTTCTGGCGGAACCGATAATCATCTGTTTTTGGTTGATCTCATCGAAAGAAGTTTCACAGGGAAAGATGCCGAAGAGGCCTTGAGTAGTGCCAATATTACTTTAAACAAAAATGCAGTCCCAAACGATCCCCGTTCTCCTTTTGTTACCAGTGGTCTTAGAATTGGTACGCCCGCCGTGACGACCCGTGGCTTTAGAGAACCCGAGATCCAAAGGTTGTTAAATTGGACTTGTGATATTCTCGATAATCTTCACGATGAAAAAGTACGAGCGCGGGTTAAATCCGAAGTGTTAGCGATTTGTCAGAAATTTCCGGTATATCAATAATGCAGTGTCCCTTTTGCAGAGCAGATGATACCAAAGTAATTGATTCTCGCATCTGTGGCCTGAAAAGCGAGCAAGTTAGACGTCGACGCGAATGCATGAGTTGTTTGGAACGATTCACGACTTATGAAACCATGGAATTATTTTTACCCCGTGTTCTTAAGCGAGATGGCAGTTGTGTACAGTTTAGAGAAGAGAAATTGCGAGCGGGCGTCTTACGTGCTTTAGAGAAGCGACCTGTTCGTACAGAACAAGTGGATGCTTCTATGAATCGAATTTTGTCGCGGTTAAGCGCTTGTGGTGAGCGAGAAATAGAATCAAAAATATTAGGAGAATGGGTGATGGCAGAATTAAAAAATTTAGATGAAATCGCTTATGTGCGATTTGCATCCGTATACCGTCGTTTCCAAGATGTTGATGAATTTCAAACTGAGATTGCACATTTAAAAAATATAAGTGAAACCAAAAATGAGTAAAAAGCCTTCATTTGCCGGGCGAAAAAAAGCTCGTCGGTATGCGTTGCAAGCTTTATATGGTTGGTTACTGTCTGGCAATGATCTTGGAGAGGTTGAGCGACATGTTTTCGAGGAACATGGCGAAGAAGCGTTTGATAAGGAATATTTTCAAATGTTACTCCATGGAGTACCGACAGAAATAGAAAGCTTAGATGCGTTGATGAACCCGTATTTAAGTCGAAAACTTGAAGAAATTGGTCCAATAGAATTAACCATTCTTCGTATATCCATTTACGAATTAAAAGAACGTTTAGACATTCCCTATCGCGTGGTGATTAATGAGGGCTTAGAATTAGCCAAAACTTTTGCAGCACCCGACAGTCATAAATTTGTGAACGGGGTTTTAGATAAGGTTGCTAAGGTGTTGAGAAGTGGAGAGGGATAGTTATCAAACTTTAGGCAAAATCAAAATTGCGTCCGATACGGGCCGTATAGTTGCAATGCCCTTTGCTTCATCTTCATCCCCTTCCGGATGATTAATGACCGTGTTATTGACATAAAATGTTGAAGAACCACCACCATCCAAATTCAAAGCTTGATGACACCCTAATTGCTGCATGAAAGTAGAAAGTTCGGGAATAGTCATACCAGGGCTTCTGGTTAATGTATTTTGTTCAACCACGACAAAGATCCAGTCCCCCATTTTTTAAAGTTCCAACAGCGGTACGGGCGTGACGTTCGTGTAGAAAGGACGAAAGTGGTGCCCCCGATCTTTCTCTTAGAGGGAGAATTTTTCCGTGTGAAATGAGCACAGGGGTTCCGCTGACGATATTATCGAGGGATTTCCATGCGCTAAAATGTTCAAAGCGTTCTGGGATAACCTCGAAATTGACTGTGGCTGTCTGCCCTTTTTTTACCGTAAGTTTTTGTTTCCTGACTTTTGGACCAAAGGAATACACATACCCATCTTGAGGGATAGCGGTAAGACCTTCTTCATTTAAAGCAACAATGCGATTGTCTTGAATCACAATGTCCTGGTTCCCGGGAGGCGAATCTGCAACTTTCCCATAGGCTGTGGTATATAAAGTTGCATTAAAAGGGGATCCTGGTTGATTGACAGCATGGACGGGGAAATTTGCTTGATTCAGGGTCACTCGAGTTTTCGTTTGTACGCGATCAATTAGAGGTATTTGGGTTTCTAGAGACCACCCTATTGCGCCCCGTGGTTTGTAGGCGATCCCAAACCATTTCCCCTGAATGCGTAAAATGCCCGCAGGGAGCCCCTCTAGGGAGAAGCCTTCGGGGGATTCGCCAGTTTTAAAAAATCCACCATTGATTGCGGCAATGGCCTTATGGTGTTTGGCAATTTCCTCAACCGTTTGGCGTGCGATGGCTTTATCTTCTGCATGCGCGGGGAGGATTTTTAGAAGTCTTGGGTTAACGTCTAAAATATGAATAGTTTGTTGAAGTGGGGTGGTTAATTTTCGATAGTGTAATCCTTTGACCAGTTCTTGTGTTTGAACGGGAGAACAGACAAGGAAAATAAGGGTGTAAAATAAAATATGTCCGATTTTAGCCATAGGTCAATATCGTACTCTAAGGAAGTTACACCAGTTTACCCGATTGATGAAAAAAGGGCTAATATATACTGGTAGCGAACAAGGGAGTAATTTCATGAAGTTAGCAAAATTGAAAAAAGTAGTCATTGCAATTTCTATCACTGTACTGACGTCCTTATCAACCTCTTTAGTGTTAGGACTGGTCCCAAAGGCTGAAATATTGGTGAATGAGGCGCGTGAAAAAAAGGCTGAAGGAGACTTAGAGGGAGCCGCTTCTCGTTATTACCAAGCATTGCAAATAGAGCACAATAATGAGATTCGTGGAGAACTTGCCAGTATCCTTATTAAGGCCCATGCAGAAGACCCGTATGCAGAACAAACGGATATCATGCGAAGTTTAGAAGAAAATCTATAACCAACGCGGAAGATAGTATTCGGCAGTTTTGAGCGATTTTTTGTGGGATTTATAGTCGGGATCCCATTTTTCTAATAATTTCCAAAAATGCATAGAATGATTTAAATATTGAAGATGACAAAGTTCATGTAACAAGATATGTTTTGCTAAGACTTTCGGGAGGAAAAGCAGTTTATAATTTAAACTAATGGTTTTTTTGGCATTACAACTCCCCCAGAGGGTGGTTTGTCCACGAATAATTGCACGATTAAATATAAGACCCGTGAGCGTACTTAATTCTATAACCCAGGGCACTAAATGTTGATGTGCGTGTTTCATTAACCATTGAATTAAGAGACGTTGGTAGAGGGAATGATTTTCGGGATTATTTTCGATATTACCGCTTATCATTAAGGTTTTTTCGGAGTCAATAACAGATAAGCGTATTCTTTTTTGAATGGGTTTGTGTTGATAGAGTACTTTCCAGCTTTCTGCAATGGCTCGACACTCTATCTTACTGGGGGGGATTTTCCAAGCGGGTTATAGACGGTAATGGATCAACAGTATTTTCATAAAAAGACATTTTCTTAAACATTTTTTCAATCCAATCGCGTTTTTCTTCTAAGATCGTTTGCACATTAAACCGTTGTCGATAACTGGGGATGATAATTTCAAGTCCATGGATAGGCTTTATTTGCAGAATAATTTGGCGCGCACGGAGACTGCGTCGTATTGTGTAAGCGGGAGGCCAGGGCTTTGCTTCGGTGATATTCATATTGTATTTTTAAACTTACAACGGGATAATACTCTTGCATTTTAACACGGATGGCAATCATTTTATAGGATTTAAGAAACATGCGTATTGGGGTCCCAAAAGAAATTAAAGATCATGAATTTCGGGTAGGGATGATACCTGCCAGTGTACGAGAGTTAACCAACCGGGGCCACAGCGTTTTCGTGGAACAGGATGCAGGTGCTGGCGCTGGATTCTTGGATGAACACTATCGTGCTGCCGGCGCCAGCATTAGCAAAACAGCAGAAGAAGTTTTCAGCCTAACCGATATGATTGTGAAGGTAAAAGAGCCTCAACCTGAAGAATGCAAAAGATTACGGGTTGGACAACTGATTTTCGCTTACTTACATTTGGCGCCTGATCCTAAACAAGCAGAACTTCTATTGGCCTCTGGCGCTATTGCAATTGCTTATGAAACCGTGACCGATGAACGAGGTGGATTGCCTTTATTAACGCCCAGCAGTGCAGTGGCAGGTCGATTATCTATTCAAGCCGGCGCGCATTGGCTGGAAAAAATGCAAGGGGGGCGCGGAGTGTTATTAGGGGGCATTGCAGGCGTTGCACCGGCGAAGGTGGTGATTTTGGGGGGAGGGGTGTCTGGAACGCAAGCCGCCCGTGTCGCATTGGGTATGGGTGCTGAAGTGGTTGTTATCGATAATGCTTTAAAAAGGCTCCAGGAACTTGACAGTCTATTTGCAGGGCGTTTAGCGACCGTGTATTCCAATAGAGAAGCATTAGAAAAACATTTGATTTATGCAGACTTAGCGATTGGTGCTGTATTGGTGCCGGGTGCGATAGCACCAAAATTGGGAACACGAGCATTGGTCGCAAAAATGCGTCGCGGAACCGTGATAGTGGATTTGGCGATTGATCAAGGCGGTTGTTTTGAAAGTAGCCGGCCAACTTCACACGCACACCCTACCTATGTGGAAGAAGGGGTGATTCATTATTGCGTTGTGAATATGCCAGGTGGCGTACCTCGAACCTCAGCGATTGCTTTAAACAATGCAAGCTTACCGTTTATTGTGAGCTTAGCAGAAAAAGGGTATCAAAAAGCCTGTCTTGAAGATCCACATTTATTACAAGGTTTAAATGTTTTTCAGGGGAAGATAACGCATCCTGCGGTGGCGGCAGCGTTGAATAAAACATTTACCCCGCCTCTGTCATTACTAGCATAAGCAATAAAAAGTTAGGATTCACACAAATTACGTATGTTTTATTTGAAATGAGTTGCGCACCCATGTTAGTCTTGGGCGCATGAAAGGCAATATTTAAAAGTCAGGAGACTACATGGTAAAGGCTTTTTGGGGATTATTAAGCCCGGCGCCTCATATCCCGGAAATTCAAGATCCAGAGTTGGTGGATAAAACTTATAAGTACTGGCGTATTCGTATTTTTTATTCTATGTATATTGGGTATTTATTTTATTATTTTACCCGTAAAAGTTTTACTTTTATTACGCCCTACTTAAGCACCGATTTGGGTTTAACCAAAGAGGATATCGGAACCTTAGCCAGCATCTGGGCAGTTGCTTATGGGGTGAGCAAATTTATCAGCGGGATTTTATGTGATAGATCCAACCCGCGTTATTTTATGGCCATTGGTCTTATATTAACCGGTGTCTTTAATACTCTCTTTGGTTTGAGCACTACTCTAATTATGTTTGCCATTTTCTGGGGTTTAAACGGATGGTTTCAGGGGTGGGGTTGGCCCGCATGTACGAAGCAACTTACCCATTGGTTTAGTCGATCCGAACGGGGGACTTGGTGGAGCATTTCTGGTACTTCGCACACGGTTGGTGGTTTTTTAATTGCATTTGTTGCAACATTTGCCGCGAAGTGGTATGGCTGGCGTTATGGGCTGTATGTTCCGAGCATTTTATGTATTGGCGTTGGGGTTTGGTTATTAAATCGTTTAAGAGATGTGCCCCAATCTTTAGGCTTGCCAACGGTTGAACAGTATAAGCGGGAACCCATTGCTGAACAAAAAGAAAGTAAATTAGTCCTTCCGGTTAAAAAAATTTTATTTGAACACGTTTTAAATAATAAATTTGTTTGGGTGCTCGCGATTTCCTATTTCTTTGTCTATATCGTTCGAACTGCCGTAAACGATTGGGGGCCCTTATATTTTACGGAGATGAATGGTTATAGCCCTTTAAGTGCGGCGGCCTGTGTTTCTTGGTTCGAAGTGGGTGGGTTTTTGGGAATGCTGGTTGCCGGCTGGGGAACCGATGCGTGGTTTGGGGGAAGGCGTGTGCCGTTGATGGTCATCGCCTTTGTGCTCATGATTTTTTCCATTGCAGGACTTTGGTTTTTTCAACCCCAGTCTTTATGGATAACGTCTTTTTGGGTGGGTGCTATTGGATTCTTAGTCTTTGTGCCGCAAATGTTAGTGGGTTTAGCAGCCGCGGAATTTGTCAGCAATAAAGCCGCAAGTACTTCCAATGGATTTGCAGGATGTTTTGCTAATTTAGGGGCTGCGGTTGCAGGATATCCTTTAGGGAAAATCACAGAAATTTGGGGTTGGTATGGCTTTATTGTTACGCTCGCATTGTGTTCAGTATGCGGCGCATTTGTCTTAATTCCGTTATGGAACGCTCGGCCGGGCATGCAGGCGACAGAAGGGAGCTTATTAGAGGCAGAAGCGGCAGCGACGCAATAAATTAGCCGCGTTTCTCCAAAGGCACAAAGGATCTTTCTTGAAATCCCATATACAATTGACGCGGTCGTCCTATTTTGAGATCTTTATCACCCAGCATTTCATTCCAGTTCGCAATCCAACCGACAGTTCTTGCAATGGCAAAAATTACCGTAAACATATTGGTTGGAATTCCCATGGCTTTTAAAATCACACCGGAATAAAAATCCACATTAGGATATAATTTTTTCTCAATAAAATACGGATCTTGTAGGGCAATTTCTTCTAATTTGAGGGCGAGATCAAATAAAGGATCCCCCTTAATTTTTAGGGCATCCATCACTTCATAATAGGTTTGTTGCATTACTTTTGCGCGTGGATCAAAATTTTTGTAGACGCGATGTCCGAACCCCATTAATCGGAACGGATCTTTTTTATCTTTTGCCCGGGCAATATAAGCATCAATTCGGCTGACGTCGCCAATTTCTTTTAACATATTGAGCGCGGCTTCATTGGCACCTCCATGGGCGGGTCCCCATAAGGCGGCAATGCCGGCCGAAATACAGGCAAACGGATTGGCGGCGGAAGAGCCTGCCAGGCGAACGGTAGAAGTAGAAGCATTTTGTTCATGATCAGCATGGAGGGTAAAAATGCGATCCATCGCTTTTGCCAAAATGGGATTTACGGGAATCTCTCTATCGGCGGGGACAGAAAACATCATATGTAAAAAATTTTCGGTATAATTGAGAGAATTATTTGGATAGACGAATGGCTGACCGATAGAATATTTGTAGGCCATGCCTGCGATGGTCGGCATTTTTGCAATTAAGCGTAATGCGGCCAGTTCTCGATGTTCTGGATTTCTAATTTCCAGAGAGTCGTGATAAAAAGCCGAAAGCGCCCCGACAACACCACACATAATCGCCATGGGATGAGAGTTACGGGGAAACCCATTTAAAAAATTGCTGAGCTGTTCGTGTACCATGGTGTGATGTTTAATTTTAAAGATAAAATCCTGTTTTTCAGCTTGTTTGGGCAGTTCACCCATTAACAGCAAATAGCAGACCTCCAAATAATCTGCTTGTTCAGCAAGATCGGCAATGGGATAGCCACGGTATAATAAGATGCCTTTATCGCCATCGATATAGGTAATTTTGGAGGTACAGGCAGCTGTGGACTGAAAGCCGGGGTCATAGGTAAACACCCCTTGCTTGTTCAGACTCGAGATATCCACGACTTTCGGACCTAGGGTTCCGGAGAGTAGCGGTAATTTAACCGGATCCTTACCCGGAATGGTGATTTCTGCATATTCATTATCCATAGTCGGGTCCTTCTGACAGCAATTATAATGCGCAACAGCTCATATTGAATTCAAGATTATAGCCAATTTGTTTGGGTCGGCCAGTTTCTGCATACGTTAAGAAGCGTATATTGATTCTATGTTTGTTGCCGCTGACTTCCGGATAAGCTTTACATTCAATTGGCAAACTCACCCGTAAGAGCTGGCAGGGATTTTGAGTATCTAAAGCGCTTTGGTAAAAGCCAATAGCGGCAACTTGTCTTTTAAAAAAGGAAATACTGCGTAAGAAAGAAAGGATAAGTTGAATAGCATCTTCAAAAGGATGAATATCTACTAACCATCGCGAAAGAGATTCCGCCTTAGTCTGACGGGATTGATTTAACCAATAATGATAAGCAGGGATATCAAAGCCACAAGTGCCACCAGAAATGGCAGTTCTTTGCCGCACGCTGTTCAGGAGCTCATTTTCTCGAATATCCGAACTTAATCTGCTAGAGAGGTTTTGTATGGTCTTTAATTGTTCCGATAATTCCTTTAAGGTTTTTTCTAAACGATCGGGATCGACACCGGGCGCGTCTTGTAGACGATAGAAATTATGACTATATTTATCCAGTTCTTTGAGTAATTCTGATCGGACATCGGTTCGATCGACAATGGCTAAAATTTCCATCAGTGCAGCAATGCTGGCCTCTGAATCCCAGATAGACTTACCTGAACGAAAGTGAGAAACCTGAGAAAATAGATGTTCTAATCTCAGAAATACTCTGATTCGTTCGTTTAATGGGTGTTCATATAGTATTAAATCAGACATCTATTTATCATAAACATATCTCCATTTAATGTCGATAGACTATATCCTGCATCCTGGATAGATAATCTATATTTAGCTTGGTAACTTTGTAAAATAAAGATGCAAGGTCCGGATCTTTTCTCTGAGTGCATCCAGGGTACTGTCATTTTCAAGTACATCGTCGGCTATGGCAAGGCGGCTGGATCGGCTCGCTTGAGTGTTAATAATGGCTAAAATAGATTCTTTTGGAATACCGTCTCGTTTGGAAATCCGCTCTATTTGAAGATTTTCCGGGCAGTCGACTACGACAACTCGATTGACATTATTTTAAGCTTTTATCTATGTTGGGCGCATGGCTTGGATGGGAGGCACTCCCGCTGATTATGCTTATTGCCTCCCTTTTAGGCACAGTTATAGGAATGGGCTTGATCTTACTGACAGGAAGAGATAAAAATATTCCTATTCCTTTTGGACCTTTCTTGGCCATTGGCGGGTTTATCGCCCTACTCTATGGATCTATCATCTCTGACTTTTATGTAAGGTTGCTTTTTGTATGATTATCGGATTAACCGGCGGTATTGGCAGTGGTAAATCCACAGCAACGCAAATTTTCAAAGAACTGGGGGCTTTTGTTATCGACGCCGATGAGATC
>Ga0207074_1110_pt1 | contig 13625 bp, 16 predicted proteins | sample Alteio_BWMinHeat_66_FD_153567 | JGI IMG/M metagenome (GOLD analysis project Ga0207074, IMG submission 153567) | Enriched cells from forest soil in Barre Woods Harvard Forest LTER site, Petersham, Massachusetts, United States -... | ecosystem: Environmental > Terrestrial > Soil > Temperate forest >...
TTTTATTTGTGCCTGAATATATAAGAGTAACGTATACTGAATATTTTTGATAAAATATATAGGTGAAAATAAAATACACGAAGCACGCAAAGATGAAATTAAAGGATTTAGCTGAGTTAGGTATTAAGTTAAAGGTGGTTGGGGACACTATAATCCACAATATCCAACAGGAATAGGACATGTTGGTATATATATAGGATCGGGTAAAATTATAAATGCAAGATCTAAAGAGGTAAATGAAAAAGAAACAGGTTCTGTAATTGAGGAAGATGCTAAATCATTCTTAGATAGAAAAGATTTTGTTGTCGTTAAACGGGTGCTTTAGCGTAAAAGTTCCCCACATAGTAAACCAGGGGGCCAAGATTAATTTCGTGATTTGCATTTTTCAATAACTTCCTATATATTAATTTTGCTGATTTATGAATTCAGATGTACTTCTTCGAAAACATGTTTTAAATCTTCTAAATGGTGGAATGGCTTACCCAACGTTTGATGAGATAGTTTCGAAGTTTCCACAGGACAAAATCAATAAGCGTTTTCCTCATGGGAAATATAATGCCTGGCAGCTTCTTGAGCATATTCGTCTTACTCAATTTGCAACGCTTGATTTTATGATAAGTCAGGCATACATAGAATTGCCTTGGCCAAGTGCCTACTGGCCGGACATTTCTAAAAAAGCAACAAAAAAAGATTTAAAAGATACAATTGATAAATTCAAGAAAGACAGGTTGCAAATTGAAAAACTTTTAATGAGTCCAAAAATTGATTTATTCTCAAAAGTCCCAAACGGCACAACGCAAACATTTCTTCGCGAATTCTTACTAATTGCAGATCATAACTCATATCACTTAGGGGAATTTGCAATCATGCGTCAAGTCATGAAGACGTGGCCAAAAAATCATAAAGATTAAAGATGAACAAGCTGAGATACATCGGTAACACTTTTGAAGTAGAATAATACTTTAAAAGCGGGGTGATACCGATGAAAAGAAGAGATTATACTTATTTTATTTCATCAAAAGAATTAAGAGATGGGCTTTATGGTAAGTGGGATCTCTACCGTAATATTGCAAAGGATAAGCTTACAAAATCTGCTCAGTTAAAACTGGAATGGATTATTTTCTTAGAAACAATTGGTAAAAGAAAGGTTGTTCCAACAGCCAGACATTTTGGCATAAATCCCAAAACTCTGCATAAATGGAAGGGAAGGTTTGATGAGAAAAATCTATATTCACTTGAGGAGCATAAACGTACACCAGTACATGTTAGGCAATGGATGGTTTCACCACTTGAGCAGGAGAGGATTAAGGCTCTTAGAAGGGCAAACATAAAGCTTGGAAAAAGAAAACTAAAGGAGCTATATATTAATGAATACAAGGAAAACATTTCAACCTGGAAGATTGAAAGAGTGATAAGGCGTTACAACTTGTATCCTGAGAAAAACAAACATAAGTATCTAGTTGAGAAAAGAGCAAAAAAACAAGGCTAAATTAAGAATTCATAACATCAAAGATACTGTTAAGGACATAAAGCAGTTTGGTTTCCTCTGGCATATTGATGCAATTATCATCTGGTGGTATGGCAAAAGGAAAGTTATCTTTACAGCGCTTGAGGAGCATACAAGAATTGCTTATGCTCAAGTATACAAAAGCAACACCTCATCCTTTGCAGAAGACTTCTTAAACAAACTCAATCTAGTTAGTGGAGAAAAGATACGAATTATGCACTCAGATAATGGATTAGAGTTTAAAGGAGCATTTCAGAAGGCATGCCAAACCCTTGGTATTTTACAAGTTTACTCAAGAGCCTATACCCCAAAAGATAATGCTGCACTTGAGAGATTCAATAGGACCATACAGGAAGAATGGCTTGAACAATCTGTAGTAGGGCTTGATGATATAAGGGAAGCAAACAAAGATTTACTTACTTGGCTTATTTATTACAACTCAGTAAGACCTCATCAAGCCCTTGACTACAAGACTCCACTTGAGTATGCTCAAGATACATTTTTCAAAGTCTTACCGATGTGGTCAGCCAGTTCAAAAGATTGACTTATGCACGCTTAAGTGTTTTAATTGTCAAAGAATTTAGATGCTTGACAATTAGCAGATACTGTGATAGATTGCTAAATAGGCAGAAAAAATATGGAGAAAATAGTTCCAATAATTCCAATCAGAGACGGTATAATATTCCCCAGCACGGATTCAGTTCTAACTTTTGGGAGACCTAAAAGTTTAGCTGCTCTTGAATCAGCATTTCAAAAAGAAAGAATTGTCTGCTTTGTGCTGCAGAAAAATGCCAGATTAAATGAACCAACACCGGATGATTTACATATTGTTGGAACTCTTTCCAGAATTGAGCGCATGATAAAAACAGATGGAGAAATAAACGCTCAAGTTAAAGGTTTAACAAGGGTTGAAATACTGTCTTACGAAAGACATGATTCATACTTCATGGCTAAAGTTCGAGAGATTCCAGAAGTGTATGAAGACACAGAAGAAATAAAGGCACTTTGTAACCATTTAAGTAACGAATTTAGAAAAGCAATGAATTTTGGTAAAGCAGCAGACTTTTTGCTTTTTATGAATATCATGTCTGAGAATACCCCATCTGAGCTTGCTGATCTTGTCGCATCTGCATTAACAATTAAGCCTCAAGAGAAACAGGAACTCCTTGAAATAATTGATGTAAAGATGAGGCTTATTAAAATTACAGAGCTCCTTGCTAAAGAAATTAAAATTCTTGAGCTTGAGAGAAGAATTGCATCAAAGACACAGGAGAGATTTGAAAAAGGTGCAAGAGAAGCAATGTTAAGAGAGAGACTTAGAACAATTGAGGAGGAGCTTGGAGAAAAAGAAGAGCATTCAGAAACACAACAACTGCTTGACAAGATCAAAGAAGCAAAAATGCCTGAGGATGTTGAGGAAAAAGCCAAAAAAGAGCTTTCAAAACTTCAGAACATGAATCAGTTCAATCCGGAAGCCGGATATATTAGAAACTATCTTGATCTTATGGTTGGACTCCCATGGAGCATTGAGAGCCGTGATGTTGCAAACATTAAAACCGCCGAGAAGATTCTTGATGAGGATCATTACGGTTTACAAAAAGCTAAGGAGCGAATTACTGAATATTTGGCAGTATATAAATTATCAGGAAAGATGAAAGGACCAATTTTATGTTTTGCCGGACCTCCGGGTGTTGGAAAAACTTCGATTGGTAAATCAATTGCCAGAGCCTTAGGAAGGAAATTCGTGAGAGTCTCATTAGGTGGAATTAGGGATGAGGCCGAAATTAGAGGGCATAGAAGAACTTATGTTGGGGCGCTGCCAGGGCGCATTATTCAGGGAATTAAAGATGCAGGAACTAAAAACCCAATTTTCATGCTTGATGAGATTGATAAAGTCGGATCCGATTTCAGAGGCGATCCATCATCTGCTCTACTTGAAGCACTAGATCCAGAACAAAATGGGCAATTCTCAGATCATTATCTTGAGACACCTTTTGATCTCTCAAATGTAATGTTTATAACAACTGCAAATGTTTTGGATACTATCCCTCCTGCACTTCGTGACAGACTTGAGGTTATCAATTTTGCAGGTTATACACATGATGAGAAGTTTAAGATAGCACACGATTTTCTTCTAAAGAAGCAACTTGAGAATCACGGATTAAAAACAGAGAATGTTGATTTAACTGATGAGGCATTAAAGTATATTATTCACCACTATACAAGAGAGGCAGGCGTTAGAAATCTTGAGAGGAAGATTGCAACAGTATTTAGAAAAGTTGCCAAAAAAGTAGCGGAGGGTGAAAAATCCAAAATAACAATTAAGGCAGTTGATATCCATAAATATTTAGGTCCTATTAAATTTACAAGTACAATGATTGAGAAAAAAGATGAAATTGGCATGTCAACAGGCCTTGCATGGACCGAGGCAGGAGGAGACATACTCTTTATTGAGGTTGCATTAATGCCGGGCAAAGGACAACTTATTTTAACCGGTCAACTGGGGGATGTGATGAAGGAATCATGCCAGGCAGCAATGTCATATATTAGAGCAAGAGCCTCAAAAATCGGACTATCAGATAAGTTCTATCAAAAAATTGATGTTCATGTCCATGTTCCTGAAGGCGCTGTTCCAAAAGATGGTCCATCAGCAGGTGCTGCAATTACAACAGCAATTGTTTCAGCATTAACCAAAATTCCAGTTCATCGAAAAGTGGGAATGACTGGGGAAGTTACACTTAGAGGGCGAGTCCTTGAAATTGGGGGATTAAAAGAAAAAGTTATAGCAGCACACCGTGCAGGACTTAAAACAATAATAGTTCCAAAGGAAAATAAGAAAGATCTTGAAGATGTGCCTAAGGAAGTTCTCAGTGATTTAAAGTTCAAGTTTGTATCCCACATGGATGAGGTATTGGAGATTGCACTAACTAGATCATTACCAAAGCCAAAATTCGAGCGTGAAACATCACTTCCAATGCATCAGGTGCTTCATGCACAAATGCCCTCTTAATTGCCTCATTCCAACAATTATATTTAGTGTTATTCCAAAATATTCTTCACCCCTTGATGATATAAATTATTGTTGATTTAAAAAAATTAACATATACTTAAAATATGGAAAAAGATATATATCCGATAAATTATAAAGGGAAATCTCGAAAAGCAGACCTAGCAAAAAAACAAAAAATTAGAATTCATCATCACCACTTTCATTTTTTCTACGAAACCACGCTAAAACGCCACTTAACAACTATAGTCGCAGTTAATATTATTTCACTTTTTCTAATTTTTCTAGTTTTGCACTTTGTAAATCCAAGCAACGTTTTTGATATTAATCAAATTTCACAAAAAGTTATCCTGATTGCAACGATTAACACTTTTTTAAGATTATTAGTTGCCTATATTTTCTCAGTAATCGTTGCAATCCCCTTAGCCCTTCTTATTGTAAGTACCCCGTTTATGCAAAAGGTACTTTTGCCAATTTCTGACATATTGCAATCAATACCTGTTCTCGCTTTTTTTCCCGGTTGTTATTGTTGTTTTTACCTCTTCTCATTTATTTGAATTAGCTGCAATTTTTATTATTTTTACTGCAATGGTTTGGAACATAGTTTTTACGGTTATTGGTGGTTTGCAAACAATACCCGAGGACATTGAAGATGCTGCTGTAGTGTTAAACGTAAAAGGTATTAGAAAATTTTGGTATATTACCCTTCCTGCAATATTTCCATTTATCGTTACAGGATCACTTCTTGCATGGGCTCAGGGGTGGACAATTGTAATAGTTGCAGAAGTTTTACACACATATATTCCAAATGGGAAAATCAATCAGGATTTATTAGGACTTGGAAGCTTATTGGTTGATTCAAGTGCCCAAGGAAAAAACACAATATTTATAGCAACCTTAGCCGTTATGATATTTTTGATAACACTTTTAAACTTCTTAGTTTGGCAACGACTTTTACATTTAGCACAAAGATTTAAATTTGATTAATATGGATTCACCGATTATTTTAACAAATGTTAATAAGTCATATGAGAAATCTTCGTTAACCTATGTTGTGCATGATTTTTCATTAGCAATTGAAAAAGGAGAATTTTTTTGTCTTTTAGGCCCATCAGGATGTGGAAAATCTACTGTTCTAAAGATGATTGCAGGGATTGAGAAACCAACTAATGGAATTGTAAAGAAACCACCACGTGTGGGAATGGTATTTCAATCCGGTGCGCTTCTTCCCTGGTTGACGGTTGAGGAGAATGTTGCTTTTGCTGCAAAAATGCAAGGATTCAGTAAAGAAAAAATAAAACAGGTAACGAAGGAATATCTACAGATGGTTCATTTGGAAGAATTTATTAAAAAATATCCCAGAGAATTATCAGGCGGACAAAAACAAAGAGTAGGTATTGCTAGAGCATTGGCAACTGAGTCAAATGTGCTTTTAATGGATGAACCTTTTTCCGCACTTGATCCTGTTATAACAGATGAGCTGCATAAAGATTTATTACAAATCTGGGAGGCAACTAAGGCAACCATTATTATGGTTTCTCATCATTTTGAGGAAGCTGTAACTCTTGCAGATCGAATTGGCATAATGAAGGATGGTGCCCTACAGATTATAATTCCAATTTCATTTAAACGCCCACGAAACGAAATGCAAAAAGAATTTGTGGCAGAAGTTGAAAAAATTAGAAACATTATGGAAAAATAGTACGACAATTTTTTACTGTTTCTTCGTAACGCTAAATGAGGAATTTCCCAATAATTGAAATCCATTAACAATTGGCAATACATGATTTAATTTATTATTTTCAATTCTTGCTGTTGCCAAATTGTATCCTTTATTTCCTTCTGAATAAAGATAATATATCTGATTTTTAGTATTTGAAAATGCCGGGTAGGCTAAGTCACCTGTTATTAGGGAATGAGTATTATTTAGTCCGTTAGCTGTCATATCAGCAATATATAAAGTTACTGTATTTTGCGTACTATTTCTTGAAAGTAACAAAATTTGTTTTCCATCAGGCGATATGGCCTCCTGATACGCATTGAGTTTTTCAAAGGTTAGGGGTGAAGTTAATCCTGTCTGCTTGTTATAAATCTCGATCGTTGAGTATGGTGAAAAGCTATCTGGGTCATATTGGTAATAGTCAAAAAGTAATATATTAGGATCTATTGGATTCCAGATTGGATGCGAAAGTCCGCCAGAGTATGGGTCAGGGTTTGCAATATTAGTTGATTTTCCGTCATTTAGATTTAAAACATACAACGCATTATCTGGAACGTTTGTTTGCTTCTTATCCTTGTCTGAGACATATGCAATTTTGTTTCCTTTAGGGTCAATTGCTGGGTCAGTTATCCAGCTCATTGTGTCAATTGAGGACGCATTACCATTAAAAAGCGTTTTTATTTTGTGGCCAGATGCATCATATGTAATTAAAGACGAGTAATTTGTATTCTTTGAAACCGCAATGAATGTATCACCTACAAGTTCTGGTTCTATTAAATTTTGATTATGCGTAACTTGAAAAACATTCTCTTTAGTGATTTTATAAACATCACCTTTACTACTCAGTGTGATTGTATCTGATGACTGGACATTGTTAATTGAAAATGAAGCATTCTGCGAAGAATGCGTACTTGATACTCTTGCCAAAAGGAATCCAAAAATTAATGGTACAATGCTAAAAAGTAATATTGTTCTTTTTTTCATGGTTTAATATTCTTAATGCTTGACAAACTCTTAAGAGTTATTTGTCCTGCATCCGGCCCAAATATATTTGTAATTAATCTTGCTGTGTTGTCTGCATTCGCAACGACAATGCTTTGTCCGTCGGTTGAGATACCTGTTTGTGAATAAACTGGAGGAGAAAGCGTAAACTGTTTTTCAGTCAAAGTGTTTTGATGAGTCAGAAAGAAAACACCAAGTACCGCTCCATCTCCAATAAATAAATCAGTCTTAATTTGACCTTTCAAATTATCAATTAATTGCGGAGATTCTGTAACTATATTAGGTGATGAAAAAATTAATTGTTTTAAAGCAAGAAGAAGTTGTCTTTGTCTTTCTGTTCTCCCGAAATCTCCGAGCTGATCTTCATGTCTTGATCGTACATATTGCAAGGCTTCCTCGCCACTCATATGTTGCATGCCAGCCTGAATATCAAGTCGTTGATAACCATATGGATTCGGGTTATTTATGTCTGTAGGATATGAATTGTCTAAAACAGGATGCACCACTTGAAGATTAACTCCACCAAGCGCATTTATACTTTTAATAAAGCCATATAATCCAACCCACGCATAGTGGTCTATTGGGATGCCGAATGTTTGTTCAACAACTTTAATAGCTGATGGCACACCATCGTATTCAGCTGCTTGATCAATCTTGCCATAGCTTAGTCTATCAGGCATTTTTACCCATAAGTCTCTTGGAATGGAGAACATATCTACCTCGTTCTTTGCGTAATCTATATGCACAATGATCATAGTTTGCGTTAAGGGGTTTCCTGTAAATTTTTGGTCATTGTCACTTCCCAATAAAAGAATATTTGTTTGGTATGGTTTTGGGGAGGTAATGTGGGAAGCAGTGGTAATTTTTTGACCAAGGCTGACTAAAAAAAATTGCTGAAGTTTAGAAATATAGTAAGCGCTATAGCCTAAACAGAAAAATATAACAGCAATAATTAGGCATGTAAATAATCGTAGGGCAAAAGGTTTATTGTTTTTAAGAGGAGAGTGCTCTTGCATACCCAATTATTGTATCAAGTTCAAGATTTGTTTGCTGAGATAATTTAAAGCTGTTTTCTATTTAAAGCGATATATGAGGCAATAAGAGTTGTTATGGGTACTGCAAGAATTAAAGCGACACTGCCTACCACCGCTCTAATTATTTCTTCCATAGTTAACTGATCATTTAAAAGTAACCACCATGGAAGATTTATTGGATTAAATGCAAAGAAAAGAAAAATAGCAAAGGATGATCCTGCATAGGCAAGAACTAAAGTGTTTATCATTGAAATAATATGTTCACGTCCTATATTCATGCTCTTGTTATATAAATGAGAAAAATGTTGTTTTGGATTTTCTTTTGCAAGAGCAAAAACTGTAACCGATTGTGTTGTTGTTAAATCGTTTAATGCTCCAAGAGTTCCAATAATAATGCCTCCAAGTAATATTCCTTGTGGGTTTATCTGGTGAGCTGTTGCAAGTTGCAATGTATATGAATTTTGATCACCTAATCCTAAAAGGTAAGTTAACTTTACGGCAATGAAAGAAAATCCTGCTGCTAAAATAAGCGAAAATGCTGTACCAACCAATGCTATTGTTGTTTTTGTCGAAATTCCATGAGCAACGTAGGTTGTTACAAAAAGGATAACAATCGCTCCAATAATACAAACTGTTAATGGGTCTTTACCGTTTAGAATTTGAGGCATAATAAAAAACAAAATTGTTGCAAGACTAATTGCAAGCCCAATTATTGCTCCAATACCTCTTTTACCTACAACAGCAAAAATGAGTAAAATTAAACCTACAATTATCCAAAAAAGATTATTTAATCGATATGGTTGATAGATTGAGTAGTACACTTGTCTTGAAGGGAGTGGTTTACTATCAATTACCACAATCGCATTTTTTTCTATGCGTTGAATACCAAATGTTGCATCAGTTGAATAATCAATCGTGACAATTTTGCCTTTTTCTCTTCCTTCTAGAAATTGAACTTTAAGATTCTCATTATATATTTTTCCTCCAGCAAATTTTTGTATATATGAATTTATTACTTGCAAAACTTGTGCTCTCGCAAATACTTCTTGACTATCAAGTTCATCTGGAGGATCCGCATAAACCCGGTAGGGAGTTGCAAAACTAAATAAAAATACGCATAGAAATATTATGAATGTTAGTATCTTAGCCACAAGAAAGTAATTATATCATAGCAACAATATTCCCTCTTGACAAATGCAACAATGTTGCATATACTCATTTGTATGAAACAGATGATACACAGTTGCAACACTGAAATTAAACAAGTAGATCTTAAAGTGACTCCGGCAAGAATTGCTGCGATGAAACTTTTTGAATCACATGATAAACCTTTTGATGCACAACATCTTATAGAACATCTTCATAATGAATTGAGAATAGATAGGGTTACTGTTTTTCGCATCCTTAATGTTTTTGTAGAAAAAGGGCTTATTAAAAAACTTACTTTTGGAGAAAGCAAATCCATGTACGAACTTAACAAAGGAGAACATCATCATTTAATTTGCCAAAATTGTGGAAAAATTGAAGATGTAACAGATTGTAATATCGGGGCACTAGAAAAAGAGATTAGTCAAAAGAAAAATTTTTTGGTAAAACAGCACTCTCTTGAATTCTTTGGGCTTTGTGGTAATTGTCAGGAGAAACAGAACTAAAAATATTATGAAAAATAGAAACCCTTACATTATTATTGCAATTATTCTGATAGCGCTAGCGGGTTTGGGTGTATATAAAGCGGGTAATAATAATTCCTCAATGCAATCACAACAAATGGGTTCATACGTTATCAATGTAGTAGCAGCAGAAAACTTCTATGGTGATATTATTAAGCAGTTAGGTGGTAATCACGTTAAGGTATTAAGCATTCTCTCCGACCCCAATGCTGATCCGCATCAATACGAATCAAATGTACAGGATGGTATAGCGGTTGCAAAAGCGAACTTAGTTATTGAAAATGGCGATGGGTATGATACCTGGATGGATAAATTATTGTCAGCATCACCAAGCAAAAGCAGAACAGTTCTAATCGGTTCAAAAATAGCAGATCATAAAATAACTGATAATCCTCATGTCTGGTACGGGTTTGATAATGTGCATACAATTGCAAGTAAGATTACTACAACGCTTAAAAAAGAAGATCCTGCTCATGCACGTGAGTATGACCAAAACTTAACAACCTTTAATAATTCACTGCAACCACTTGAGCAAAAGATTGCAGATATAAAAGCAAACTATAATAATACACCTGTTGGGTTAACAGAAACCATTTATCTTTATCAAACACAACCGGAAGGATTAAACGTACTAACCCCATATAACTTTGAAAAAGCGATTGCAGAAGGCAATGATCCATCCGCAGATGATGTTGCAAAAGCTAATGACCAAATCAATAATAAACAAGTAAAAATACTTATATATAACGAGCAAACGATAACGCCAATAACCACAAACTTACAAAATGATGCGAAAAGTAAGAATATTCCAGTCGTACCTGTGACTGAAACTTTACCTCAAGGTAAACACTATCAAGACTGGATGATGGGTCAGTTAACAAATCTTGAGAGTGCTTTGCAAAATTCAAAATGATATGATAAACGCAACATGCAAAAATCTATTATCGACTTACAACACCTACAACTTATATTAGGGAATAGAACAATACTTCAAGACATAAACCTCACAATACATGAAGGAGAGTTTATCGCAATTCTTGGACCAAACGGTGCGGGAAAAAGTACGCTACTTAAATTATTACTTGGATTATATAAACCAACCAGTGGAAGTATACAAATTCTTGGAAAATCACCCAAAAAAGGAAACAACGAAATAGGCTATGCACCACAACACAGGACACTTGAGGCAGATTTAGCATTACGAGCAAGAGACGTTGTTGGTTTTGGATTAGATGGCAATAAGTGGGGAATAAGTATGCCAAACGATCATAGAACCAAATCTATTAATAATGCCTTGAAAGAAGTAGATATGCTTCATCTTGCTGATATGCCGGTTGGTAAATTATCAGGCGGAGAGCAGCAACGCCTTCTTATTGCCCAGGCACTTCTCACCAATCCTAAAATTCTTCTTCTTGATGAACCTTTATCAAATCTAGATATTAGTCACGCTCAGGCGATCGTCACACTTATTACCAAGATTGCCCGGAGCCGAAATATCACTGTTCTTCTAGTAACTCATGACGTTAATCCACTACTTTCCTCGATTAATAATGTTCTTTACATGGCAAACACACGTAGCGCAATAGGGAAACCGGAAGAAGTTATTACCAGTAAACAATTATCTGAGCTTTACGGTTCACCTGTTGAGGTAGTAACTACCAAAGGTAGGATATTCGTGATTGGGCAAGATTTGTAATTATGTTCGATGTACTTCAATATTCATTCATCCAAAATGCCTTTCTTGCTTCTTTCCTTGTTGCTATAATTGCTGCGGTAGTTGGATACTTCTTATTAATTCGTGGACTTACCTTTGCGGGGCATGCACTGTCTCATATTGGATTTGCAGGTGCAGCGGGAGCAGTTTTGATTGGCGTTGATCCAGTTGTGGGTCTCTTGGTTTTTACGATAGCTGCCGGAGTAGGCATTGGGATACTCGGTCGAGTACTAAAAGAGCGTGATGTAACTATTGGTATTTTCTTAACTCTTGCGCTTGCATTTGGAATACTATTTTTATTCCTGTATAGAGGCTATGCGGAGCAAGCATACAGTATTCTTTTTGGTACAATCCTTGGGATAAGTACCTTAAATGTTATTATAACCGCTATATTTAGTTTTATCGTTCTTGGAGTCCTGCTTTTTCTTTTCAGACCGCTTTTATTCTCCTCATTTGATCCGGAGGTTGCAGAAGCACGAGGCATACCGGTAAAAGCATTAGGCATCCTCTTTCTTATTCTTGTTGCGATTACAGTTTCTATGTCGGTACAAGTCGTAGGAGTTCTTCTTATTTTCACCCTTCTTGTTGGGCCGGCAGCAACAGCAATGAGAATAGTGAAAAATCCTTACCTTGCAATTGGCATAGCCATGTTACTGGGAATTATCTATAGCTGGGTTGGAATTTTTATCGCAGCACTTACAAATCTCCCCGTGAGCTTTTTTATTGCAACGCTTTCTTTTGGCACATATATAATTGTTCGTATGGTTGAACCATTTTTACAAAAACATTATGCTTGAACTTTTTAATCATCAGTTTATCCAATACGCCTTTATAGCGGGCACGCTTATCACAATTATTTGTGCTATTGTCGGTTACTTTGTTGTACTTCGGGCACAAGCCTTTGCCGCAGAATCTCTCTCATGCGTTGGATTTACTGGAGCAACAGGTGCAGCAATATTTGGACTAAGCTCATTGGTCGGAACATTCCTTTTTACTATAATTGTTGCATTAGGTTTCGGAGCTTTTGGAAAACGAATAAAAGGACGCGATATTGAAATAGGTATGGTTTTATCATTTGCGCTTGGTTTAGGAGTATTCTTTCTTAAGCTCTACACCACTAATGCAACAGAAGCAGTCGGGATACTTTTTGGTTCAATTTTAAGTGTCACTACCAATGACCTTTACTTATCTCTTTTTACAGGTATTGCTGCTCTTTTCACACTGACAATTATATTTAGACCATTACTGTTTGCATCAATTGATCCGGAGGTTGCAGAAGCACGAGGAGTGCCGGTGACACTGCTTGGAATTATTTTTATGGTGCTTCTTGGCGTAACAATTGCCGAGGCTATTCTTGTTGTGGGAGTACTTTTGGTTTTTGCGTTACTTATTGCACCGGCTGCAACAGCCCAGCATATGTCAAACAGACCAGTGACTAGTATTCTTTTGTCAGTAGCTCTTGGTTTAGGATTTACATGGGGAGGGATGCTGCTCGGACTATTTTTTCACGTACCGGTCAGTTTTTTCATAGCTACCCTTGCAGCGTTATCATATTTGGTAGCAGTTCCGCTTTTCCATCTAGTATCACCTCATTTATATAGCCCATTGCCTCATGGAGGAATGGAGCAGTGAATTTTACGAATACTAATAGCAAAATGATCACCGATCCGATCAGAAATGGTTGATGTAATGAGTCCCAAAAGACTGATACCAAAAGTGATCACAATAAGAATAATAAGCCGATTAACATCTCCTCCTTTACCCGATACTTTAAGCACTATTTCATCAACTATAAATTTTGAAAGAATAGGCACTACAAGAGCTAGCATTGCAGAAAACAAGATGAGTAAAGCAATTATCACAACGAGTTTGTGGAGCGGTTTTGAAATTTTGATTATATCTATAAGATTTTTCATATTTATCTATTTTACACTAAATCGCACCTTACCTCGAGCTTTTTGCTTTACATAA
>Ga0207074_1094_pt2 | contig 13509 bp, 12 predicted proteins | sample Alteio_BWMinHeat_66_FD_153567 | JGI IMG/M metagenome (GOLD analysis project Ga0207074, IMG submission 153567) | Enriched cells from forest soil in Barre Woods Harvard Forest LTER site, Petersham, Massachusetts, United States -... | ecosystem: Environmental > Terrestrial > Soil > Temperate forest >...
ATTTCCATAAAATCGGTAATCAGCGTTATTAAATTTTGCAGCATGCCAAACACGGCTTCACTTAAATTTGGACGATCGTTTTTCAGACATTCCTTCGCTTTGTCCATAAAGTTCTGACTGGCTTCCATCAGCGGGCCTTTAATTTCTTCCAGCATTTTTAGAGGATTGAAGGCCAGCCACACTCTTTTTGGCGTCTTTTATAATCTCCTTCAGACTCTTTTTCTGAAGTTGTTTATCCAAATCATCCAGATAAAAATGGTAGGAATCATAGAAGTCTGAGTGGAGCAACTTGAGTATTTTCATAATGTCGGGAGGCACTTGCTTTGGCGTGCAAGGCTTATTTAAAATTTCATGCTGGGATATTAGCTCCTCTAGCCGCTCAAGGGTTTCAAATCTGGATTGGAATTCACAATTTATACCCGTACTAGGATAGTTAAAATAGACTTCGTATAAACCTGATCCGTCCGGAATTGGAACAGGCCTAATCGCAGAAATGACAGGCGGCTCGTTCGCGTAGGCTTCGATTTTCTCCGCTTCACTTTTATTAACCGTTATTGCAATAGCAGCGCACCCTACTTTCTTGCGAAACATCATATCTAACATTTCATTTCCAGCGGCCACAGTAGAGTCCCAGGTGTATACTCGAACTCCTCGTGTAGAACGGGCATCTTCCTCCGCTGGCATAACTTTCTCCTGGGTTCTGAGGTTATACTAATAATAGTTAATTAAATATCAAAATTCAAATCAGTTCCCTCAGGTGTTCCTGCATAAATAGCAAGACTTGTTAGCTGTTGGAGCAAATATTGCACTGTAAAGCCCCCTACTTAACTCCAAAGGGCAAAATGCAGGTAACGCCTGGGAGGTGTTAAAGCCTACGGAAAGTGCCTCAGAAAATATACCGCCTGGTTTCATCATCTAATAGCAATGCATTAACTTAGTACCCAATGTATCGTTATTTCCGCTTAAACTCCTGCAAATAGAAACCTGGTCTATAATGGATTATAAAAGCAAGTTAACAAGCTATTAGTAAAGACTATCAAGAGGAAGTACAGCATGTCAGCTAAAGCCCCTACACCCCCAAGAGAAATTCCAGTGACTTCTGCGATCTGTGGTCTTAAATATTTGAGCATGGCTGGCGGCGGCAGGAAAGGAAGCGCCTATATTAGTGCAGTAGAAGCATTGGAAGAACCCTTTGTACTTGAAGGAGCCCCAGAAGGATCAGCATCAAAGTGTGTATTAGATCAGATTGATGAAGTAGCTGGTAGTTCAGCTGGCGGGCTGATGGCCACTGCACTTGCAGTTGGTTGCAGAGGCGCACAGGTACGAAAGTTGATGCAGATAGACTTTAGAACCTTACAAGATAAGGCGGAACTGGGCTGGATGGAAGCCTCACACATGAAAGATTTTTTCTCGGGGATTTCAAAAGGCGTTGAGGCGGGTAGAGACGTCGCTCGGGTACAAATTGAGCGTCTTAAACAGGTGCCTTTGATAGGAAGATTAGTCAAATCGGCTGCAAGTGTAGCAGGTGGTATAGTGGGCGGCGCTATAAAAGCAGAGGTTGCTGTTTTTTCAGCGCTTGAAAAAGCGGAAGATGCGAGTAGCCTGGTGCTTGGTTCAGGCTTGGGTTTATGGGAAGGCGATGCTTTAACGGATTTACTCGCCAAAATGCTGGTTGAGCAAAACTTAAGTCCAAATATCACTTTTCAAGAGTTAGCAACTTTGGCAGAGGTGCCCGGTAGTCCATTTAAAAAATTAACCTTAACGGGTAGTAATGTGACAACCGGTAAACTCCAATATTTTAATGCAGAGAATACGCCCAATATGCCGATTGTTTTAGCCGCGAGAATTTCCGTGAGTTTTCCAGGGGGATATAAGCCTGTTATTGTCAATGGCGAAGTTTGGGTGGATGGAGGATTATTAGAAAATCTACCCGATGTTTATAATAAAGAGCCTTACATTTCTAGAGATGGACAAAATGCGAGCGGGGGTAATCCAAGAGCCTTGGCATTGTCCTTGCAAACCCCTGAAAAAGCCGCAGCGGAAGCTGCCGAAAAAACTGCGAAGGAAGAAGGACGAGTAAGAGAACACAATAACCAAGGCGTGAAAGCATTCGCACTTGCCAATGTTGGCGCTTTAACTTCTACGCGCCATTTACAAGCTAAATATGGAGATAACCTTGTCAAGGTCAGCACCAAAGGGGTTGGCACTTTAGAATTCGATCTTACCCCAGAGCGAGATGCGGAATTAGTCGCCTCTGGTGGAGAAGCAATCGAAAAAACTTTTAATAGTATGCTCGAAAAAGAAAAAAAAGAAAAAAAGGACCGAGAGCAAGATAAGAGAGAGCCCGAGTATTATGCCGCACTTTCTGATGCAGAGTTAATCAGGATCATCGTACACTCTAAAAAGTGGCGCTTATTTTCGCAAGATCCAAATGATGCCAATTTTATACGCGAATTCGAGAAGCGTAAGAAGGTTTCACCGGAAAAAAAACGAGAACTTGAGGCCCTTTATGAAGATGAACAAGCCTTTCTTAACAGAAAAGAACCGCAAGAGCTACCAGAAAGCACCCTCGATCCAAAATCTGTGGATGCACAACAAGTTGCAGCGCTATCCAAGATGATTGTAGATGGAATAGAGCGCAGAGAACAAGCAAGACATGAACTAGAAAACACATTAGCAGAATTTAAACTCATCAAAGCAGCACTAACAGTGAACCAAACAGAAATTGCGCGCACATTTGAGGAGTCACCCGATTTTTCTCATTTCTTAGAAGCATTGCAAGCACAAGATACAACCATTCTTGAAGCCCTAAAATTGCACGCCCCGGATAGTCCCGAGATCCTCGCTTTAGAACAACAAAGAGCAGCATTGTATCAGTCAGCAATTGAAAAATATGCCGTAGACCAGCCCTTAATTTCTGATTTTTTTAAAGATTTACAAGAGGATAATAATAAACCGGGCTTTAAAGTGCCCACAAATCAAAAAGACTTGATTGACTATTGCAAACAAGATATCACGATGTGTGAAAACTTTATTCAAGAGATGGAAGATGAAATTGAAAAGGCGAACGAAGAAATCCAATCTTTTAAAAAAGTAAGCGCAATTTCTCAAAAGGCAGAATTAAGTGTGGCATTTCTTGCATTACAAGAGTTAAAAGCAAATTTAAATGATAGCGTTGCTCGAAATACCACGGTGGTTACAAAATTAAATCATTTTCTAACAGAGAAATCTCCTAAATTAAGAAGAGTCGTAACCCCTTTTTTGAAGCTTGTTGCTTTTTCGACTTTTTTATGTGCATTACCAGTCGGCATCCCCATTTCTCTGGTCGCAAAAGGCGTTGAAAAATTTAGTAAAAATCCAAATGCTCAGGAAACGGCTAAAAGAATGTTAGATTTTTTTAAAATGTCTAATATAGATCAAGATGTAAAATTGCGAGAATTGCGGACATTCACAGTCGAATGCATGAAAAAGATGAGAAATGATTACGAAACAATGGATAATACAGAAGCAACTTATTTACATAAACTTCATGCTCAATACCTAGAAGGAAGCGGTGTTAACTTAGAAGATATTTTTGCAAAAAAATCCACAGAAAGTGATGCGGCCTATCAACAAAGAATACAAGAGAAAGCGAAACAGCTTGGCATGCAAGTACCCACTCAAACTGATCAGATAGCGGAGCAGTTTAGAAATACGGTGCAATCTGAAGTAGACTTAGAATTTAATCCGAGAGTGGCACAGGAAGAGAAGAAAAAAGCAGCGCTTATCGGAAAATTAGGGCTAATTAATATAGAAGACGCACGTCATCATAAAGACGATAAGCATCTTAACTTTCATCAAGCGCAATTAAGATCCAAGAGTTTTGATATGTTGCATAATTTAGATATGAAAATGAAAAAAAATGAGCCTCTAAACCGGGAAGAAGTAGAAATCTATATTGAGGAATCAAAAAAAGTACACAAGGAATTACCCAAGAAATTTTTGGAGATCAATAAAGCAATTTTAGAACAAATAAAACAAGAAGGAAAATTAAACGAAACAGTGCCTAAATTATCTCCGCAAGAAGCTCATCTTATTTCTAAACAACAACATATGTTATTGAGGCATAAACAAAAAACAAAACAGGGTGGCGACGATGGATCCGGAAAAATGCCTCCTCCTAAGCCTCATCAGCCACCCTAACATGTTATAAAAACAGATGGGTGGTGCCGAAAGCCCCACCCTATGAAAATTTAAGTTTTCAATATAACTATCCTGGTCCATCTCTGCGTGGTGTGTCGTCGTATTCCTCTTTTTCCTTCGTTTCTACATCAGCAGCTTCAGTAGGTTTAACTTCCTTGGAGCGAAAAGCAGATAATATAGGTGCAGCTGTTGTCACTAGGGTACTTACCTTATTAGCCAGCTTTACCAAATTGTTTAGTAAATTAGACAAGGGGCCCATTAAATTGGATTTCAAGCATTCACGGGCTTTTTCTACAAATTTTTGACAAGCTTCGTTTATGGATGAACTCGCTCTTCGCAGCGCTTCCGCATGATCTCCTCTAGGATTTTCGGTAAGCTCATGTACGAGGGGCGTAAGGACTGACCCAACTTCTTGAAGTCCCTCTTTTACTGCTGCGTTCACCCATTCCAGAGCTTTTCGAGCACCAGCTTGAACATCCTGAGATGCTGCTTTCAAGCCTGGACCATGCGCATTTATAGCTTCAGCAACCTTTCGATCTACTTCGTCTCTTATTTTCGCTTTTATGTCTTCGAGTGAGATTTTCGGGTTTTCCAATACCGCTTTCAGCACAAGTGTGGCCTCCAGCAAACGTGTGGCTTCGAGGTATTCGCTTGAAGCCCTAGTGTCTTCTTGTTCTTCGTTGCTTCTTGGATCTATTGGAGTTGACATATAATTTCTCCTCAATGTTTGTTAGTGTTTCAGTAAAATTTGATACGGAACTGAAAGAAAAGTTCCCTGCAAAATACTGATTTATTATATTGATAGGTGATATGTCATTTTACCTATTCTGCCTTTTAGGAAGGTCGCCACGTAACTTTTTTTCTACAGTAGGATCATCAGACCCTGCTTGAAGGGCCATTTGTTGGTGTCGCTGTTGTGCTGGCCCTGGCCCATGCCCTTGTTTAGCTTGTTGTTTAGACATAATTTCCATAAAATCGGTAATCAGCGTTATTAAATTTTGCAGCATGCCAAACACGGCTTCACTTAAATTTGGACGATCGTTTTTCAGACATTCCTTCGCTTTGTCCATAAAGTTCTGACTGGCTTCCATCAGCGGGCCTTTAATTTCTTCCAGCATTTTTAGAGGATTGCCCATAGCTTGCTGAAGACTGCCCTGAAGTTGTTGAAAATTCTGCATTTGTGCCTCTTCTGAGTCTTCTGAAAATTCCATCTCGTCGTCGCGTTCCGATCCTGGCAATCGTCGACGTAGCTTTTTGGCAGATTTTCCGGTTTGCTTGAGCAATTCAGATGCTCTTTTAGGTTTTCGTCTGCTTACCATACGATTTCTCCTCAATGTTTTTACTATTCAGGAGGTTGGATAGGGCAATATCAGAAAAGTTCAATCACACATAAAGACCTATCATCAATCCCTAACTAGCTTACACGCCCGTTTGCGTTTATAATCTCTTAATTCCTTGATCGGATCGTTGCTGTATGATTAATCAATACTTTCCCATTTTGATATTCATTATCATGGGTATTTTATTTGGGCTGATCCCCATTTCGCTGGGTTCCCTATTAGGCCCTAAACGCCCTAACCTTCAAAAATCTTCCCCCTACGAATGTGGTTTTGAAGCCTTCGGAAACGCACGCATGAAGTTTGATGTGCGTTTTTACTTAATTGCGATACTTTTTATTATTTTCGATTTAGAAATGGTATTTTTATTTCCTTTTGCCATTGCGTTTAACAAGATTGGCAATTTCGGTTTTTATGCAATGGGCATCTTTCTGGCTTTGTTGGCGGTCGGCTTTATTTATGAATGGAAAAAAGGGGCCTTGGAATGGGAATAGAAGGGAAATTTAATCAAGGCTTTTTTACAACAACGGTGGATGCCTTGGTCAATTGGGCGAGGACGGGTTCTTTATGGCCTATGTCCTTTGGTCTAGCCTGTTGCGCTGTTGAAATGATGCATGCTGCTGCCTCGCGTTATGATTTAGATCGTTTTGGTGCAGGGATTTTCCGGCCTAGTCCAAGGCAAGCGGATGTGATTATTGTGGCAGGGACTCTTTGCAATAAAATGGCCCAACCCTTTCGCAAAGTTTATGATCAAATGGCCGATCCGAAATGGGTGATTTCTATGGGTTCTTGTGCCAATGGGGGCGGGTATTATCATTATTCCTATTCAGTGGTGCGAGGGTGTGACCGCATTGTTCCCGTGGATATCTATGTTCCGGGTTGTCCACCGACCGCAGAAGCGTTGATTTATGGCATTATGCAATTGCAAGCTAAAATCAAACGCACCAATACTATTGCACGGCGACGTCAGGTGATCGAAGAATGAAGAATGAAACGCTGTGTCAGGAAATTCAAACCAGATTCGAAAATAAAATCCACACTTGCGAGATTGCTTTGGATGAAGTGACTCTTGAGCTCGCTCCAGAAAATTTGTTAGAAATATGTCTTTCTTTGCGGGATCTCGCGTGTTTTTCTTTTGAGATGCTGATGGATGTTTGCGGGGTAGATTATCTCCACTATGGCATTTCAGAATGGACCACCAATACGGCGACCTCCACAGGATTTTCTCGCGGGGTGGAAGAAGCAGGGGTCCCCGTTATCCCCTGGAAAAAACCGCGTTTTGCCGTGGTTTATCATTTATTGTCTTTAAAACATAATCACCGATTGCGCCTTAGAACCTTTGCAACCGGTGAGCCGCCCGTGATCCCTTCCGTGATAGAACTCTGGAATTCTGCCAATTGGTATGAAAGAGAAGTGTTTGATTTGTTTGGTATTTTATTTGAGGGTCATCCAGATTTGCGACGGCTCTTAACGGATTATGGGTTCATTGGGCATCCTTTTCGCAAAGATTTTCCGCTGATTGGAACAGTAGAGATGCGGTATTCTGCTAAAAACCAACGCGTGATTTATGAACCCGTTAGCATTGAACCGCGCACGTTAGTCCCCAAAACGATTCCCTTGGATCATCGTTACGAAAAGGAATAAATTTTTCATGCCAGACATTCAAAATTATACCATGAACTTTGGGCCGCAACATCCAGCCGCACACGGTGTATTGCGTTTGGTTTTAGAGATGGATGGTGAGGTGATTGTAGGCGTTGATCCCCACATTGGTCTTTTGCATCGTGCGACAGAAAAATTGGCTGAAAGTAAACCCTATAATCAAACGATTGGTTATATGGACAGACTTGATTATGTGTCGATGATGTGTAACGAACACGGCTATGTTTTAGCGATTGAAAAATTATTAAAAATAAAACCGCCGATACGGGCTCAATATATTCGGGTTATGTTTGATGAAATTACTCGAATTTTAAACCATTTATTATGGTTAGGCAGTCACGGAGTCGATATTGGTGCGATGACCGTGTTTTTATACTGCTTTCGTGAACGCGAAACTTTATTAGATTGTTACGAAGCCGTATCCGGTGCGCGTATGCATGCCACCTACTATCGCCCGGGAGGGGTTTATCGAGATCTTCCCGAGCGTATGCCTCAATACAAGGCGTCGCGTTGGCATTCTGAACGCGAAGTCAAAAAAATGAATAAAAATCGTACGGGATCTTTATTAGATTTTATTGCGGACTTTACCGATCGGTTTCCAGCCAGTGTGGATGAATTTGAAACCCTCTTAACCGATAATCGTATTTGGAAACAAAGAACCGTTGGCATTGGCGTCGTATCTCCCGAGCGGGCATTGCAACTGGGTTTTTCTGGACCTATGTTACGAGGATCGGGGGTGGCTTGGGATTTACGTAAAAAACAACCCTATGCAGTTTATGACAAACTGAATTTTGAAATTCCGGTGGGGAAAACGGGGGATTGTTATGACCGTTATTTGGTGCGCGTTGAAGAAATGCGTCAGTCCAACCACATTATTCGGCAGTCTGTTGAATGGTTGCGGGCAAATCCAGGATCGGTGATGTTAGAAAACCACAAAGTGACTCCCCCCACACGTGTGGCCATGAAAAGTAATATGGAATCTTTGATCCATCATTTTAAATTATTTTCAGAAGGGTATGCGATTCCCCCTGGGGAAGCTTATGCTTCTATTGAACACCCTAAGGGCGAATTTGGCGTTTATTTAATTTCCGATGGTGCCAATAAACCTTATCGAGTTAAAGTGCGTGCGGCGGGCTTTCCGCATTTAGCCGCCATCAGTGAAATGACGAAAGGGCATATGTTGGCTGATTTGGTGGCTGTGATTGGTACCCAGGACATTGTATTTGGGGAGATAGATCGATGACGGTGGTTTTATCCTTAAAATCTAAAAAAGCCATTGATCAGTGGTTAAAAAAATTCCCAACCGATCAAAAGCAATCCGGGGTTCTTTTTGCTTTACGTACCGTACAAGCGGAAAATGGGGGTTGGTTGTCAGAAGTCCTGATGGATGCCGTGGCGGCGTATCTTGGGATGCCGAATATTGCTGTTTATGAGGTGGCTACTTTTTACAGTATGTTTGATTTAAAGCCAGTAGGAAAACATAAGATTTGTGTGTGTACGAATATCGCTTGTCTTCTCAGAGGATCCGATGAGATCCTAAACCAAATAAAAACAGAGCTTGGCATTGAGGTAGGAGAAACAACGCGAGATGGTCGCTTTACGTTAAAAGCTGTGGAATGTTTAGCGGCATGTGGGGGGGCACCCATGATGCAAATTGGGGGAAAGGTTTACGAGAATTTAACGCCGGAAAAAATCAATCCTATTTTAGCGGAATTGGAGTAAAACGATGGCGGATGAGGTTTGTTTTCGTACCCGTCATTTACCAGAGCCTTGGAGCTTAAAAACTTATGAAAGCGTTGGCGGTTATAAAATTTGGCGCAAAATTTTACAAGAAAATATCAAACCAGAAGACATTATCGATGAATTGAAATTGTCTGCACTTCGGGGTCGCGGGGGGGCGGGCTTTCCAACCGGCTTAAAATGGAGTTTTATGCCTCGAAATGCCCCCGGCCAAAAATATCTTTTGTGTAATTCGGATGAAGGAGAACCTGGGACTTTTAAAGATAGAGAAATTCTTTTAGTGAACCCCCATCAACTGGTGGAAGGGATGGCCATTGCCGGTTACGTGACGGGTGCAACCGTTGGGTATAACTATGTGCGAGGTGAATTTATTGAACCTTTTGAACGCATTGAACAAGCCCTAGAAGAAGCGCGACACTTAAATTTAATCGGAAAAAATATTTTAGGTTCAGGCATTGATTTTGAACTTCACAATGTGATTGGTGCGGGCGCTTATATTTGCGGTGAAGAAACAGCACTGATGGATTCTTTAGAAGGGAAAAAAGGCTTGCCGCGATTTAAACCGCCGTTTCCGGCCAATTACGGTTTATATGGTTGCCCGACGAATATCAATAATACCGAAACGCTGGCTTCCGTTCCGGTTATTTTAGAAAAAGGTGGGAAGTGGTTTTTAGATCTTGGAAAACCGAATAATGGCGGAACCAAAATATTTTGTGTTTCAGGGCATGTGAATAAACCGGGGAATTATGAAGTTCCTTTAGGGATCCCTTTTTCAGAACTCTTAACGCTGGCAGGGGGGATGCGGAATTCTCGTCGCTTAAAAGCGGTGATTCCAGGGGGATCTTCTGCACCGGTTTTGCCATCCAATATTATCCTGGATTTGACGATGGATTATGACGCGATTGCCAAAGCCGGATCGATGTTGGGATCGGGCGGGGTTATTGTCGTTGATGAAACAACCTGTATGGTAAAATTGCTTGCTCGGATTGCACATTTTTACTTTGAAGAATCTTGCGGGCAATGTACGCCGTGTCGCGAAGGGACAGGTTGGATGTCGCGCATCATTCACCGCATTGAAAGCGGTGAGGGGACCTTCAAAGATTTGGAGGTATTGGAGGAGGTTGCTAAAGGAATCATGGGTCGAACGATTTGTGCTTTGGGAGATGCGGCAGCGCTGCCAGTCACCAGTTTCCTCCAGCATTTTCGGGATGAATTTGTCTATCATGTAACCCATAAGCATTGTATGGTATAAGGAAAGTAAATGCCAACGATAGAAATTAATGGGAAAAAAGTAGAAGCAGAAGCCGGATCGATGATCATCGAAGTGACCGATCGCATACGCGTACCGGTTCCGAGATTTTGTTATCATCCGAAATTATCCATTGCGGCTAATTGTCGCATGTGTTTAGTGGAAGTAGAAAGAGCGCCTAAACCTTTGCCGGCTTGTGCAACGCCGATTACCGAAGGGATGAAAATTTGGACACATTCAAAACCAGCCTTAACAGCCCAAAAATCCGTGATGGAATTTTTATTAATTAATCATCCGTTGGATTGTCCTATTTGCGATCAAGGGGGCGAGTGTGAGCTGCAAGATTTATCCTTAGGCTTTGGACAAGATGATTCGCGATATACCGAAGGCAAGCGTGTCGTTAAAGATAAAGACATAGGTCCTTTGATTGCCACCGACTTAACGCGCTGTATTCAATGCACGCGTTGTGTGCGTTTTGGGACGGAAATTGCTGGCCTACGTGAGCTTGGTGCCACGGGCAGAGGCGAAGCCATGTCGATTGGAACTTTTATTGAAAAAAGTGTAATTTCCGAGGTTTCTGGCAATGTGATTGATATCTGTCCTGTTGGGGCTTTAACCTCTAAACCCTATCGTTTTGCGGCCAGAGGGTGGGAATTAAAGCAAGTAGCCAGTGTTTCTCCACATGATTGTTTGGGATCTAATCTTTACCTTCATATTCGCCGCACTGAAATTCTACGCGTCGTGCCTAAAGAAAATGCCGATATCAATGAAGTTTGGCTTTCTGATAGAGATCGCTTTAGTTATGAGGGATTAAAGCATTCCGATCGGTTGATGGAACCCAAAATTAAACGCGGAAAAGATTGGTATTCAGCGACTTGGGAAGAAGCTTTACAGCACGTTGTGAAGGAACTCTCACAAATCATTAAGGTCCATGGACCCGAACAAATGGGTGCCTTGATTTCCCCAAACGCGACGCTAGAAGAAATGTATTTATTTCAAAAATGGATGCGATCTTTAAACGTCGAAAATATTGATCATCGATTGCGTCAAGGGGATTTTCGCGATAAAGATACTCGGCATTTATTGCCCAGTTTTTCTGTGCCGATTAAAGACATTGAAAAACAATCTGTCGCATTGATTATGGGTGCCAATATTCATAAAGAACTTCCACTTTTGGGTTTAAAATTGCGCAAAATGGTGGTTGCGGGTGGCAAAGTTATGGTGATTAACCCGATAGATTTTCCCTTTCACTTTGAGATTAGTGCCAAGCGCATTCCGGAAAACGGCGATTTGGTTTTGGCCCTAGCACGGGTGAGTAAGGCTATTTTGCAATTGGCCAAAAAGGAGAACGCAGTTTTACCAGAAGGTGCAGAGGATTTATTAGCGCCGATAGAACTCAATGATGCTGATAACGAGATGGCAAAGGAATGGATGCTTGGGGAGAAAAAAATCATTGTGGTGGGGGCCTTGGCGATCAGTCACCCGGCCTTTTCACAATTAATGGCTTTGATTAAACTGATCCTGGAATTAACCGGTGCAAAGTTGGTTTTTTTAACAGAAGGTGCAAATAGTGCAGGGGCTACGATAAGCGGTTGCTTTCCGCGTAACGCAGGTTTGAATGCTGCAGAAATGTGGAAAAACCCCTTAAAAGCTTATACCTTATTTAATTTGGAACCGGATGTAGACTGTTTGAATGGAATGGAAACCTTACAGGCTTTAAATACCGCGCAACTGGTCATTGCTTTTACGCCTTATGAGAGTCAGTCCTTGCGAGAAGCCACAACCGTTTTATTACCCATTACTCCTTTTAGTGAAATGTCTGGGACATTTGTGAATTCTGAAGCAAAGTGGCAATCGTTTAAAGCAGCAGTACCCCCCTTAGGGGGAAGTCGTCCTGGCTGGAAAGTCTTACGGGTTCTGGCAAATTTGTGTGAGTGTCCGGGTTTTGAATTTGACAGCACAGAAGAAATTTTAACTAGCATTAAAGAAGTTAATGCGCAATCGCTTCCCGTTCAAAAATGGGTAAGACCTTTGCAATTAGAGTTTTTGGAAAATACAGGGTTACGGCGTATCGCGCCCGTACCCCTTTATGCGACGGATGGATTGGTTCGGCGGGCAGCATCTTTGCAAAAAACCCAAGAGAGCCAGCTTGCCCGGGTGTATTTAAATCCTGCTCTCATCCAACGCTTGAATTTAACGGGCACTAAGGTACGCGTTATTTCTAGAGGATTAAGCTTAACACTGCCGTTTGTGGAAGATAATACAGTACCGGAGCATGTCGTTATGATTCCAGCGGGGTTGCAAGAAACCGTTGTGCTGGGAGGACCTTATGAGGTGGTGGACTTGCATGCTGTTTAGGAGGGGGGATGTTAGCGAAGGGTTGATGGAATGGAAAAAATCTTAACGTACAGCAAAGTGTTAAAACCTTATCCACGTGAATTGCGTAAGCAAATGACTGATTGCGAACGTCTGTTATGGAGCAAAATTAGGAGAAAGCAAATACTGCGATTTACAAATTTGGAAATTTTACAAGAGACCCATGCGGTATTGTCGAAAATTGATGGTGCTATTTCGTGGCTAACATCCCCCCGATGCCCCCTCGCTATCGCTCGGCGACATCGACCCCCTATGAAGGGGGTTTTTGACAACTTTTGATAGTAGGATTTAAAGAAACTCATGCTTGAATTTTTGATGCAAAATTTTGAAAATGTAATCCCGCTTGTTTGGATCATTCTTAAAATACTGGTCATTGTGATTGGCTTGATTCTGGTTGCCGCTTATTTAACATTGGCGGAACGTCGTTTTGTTGGATTTATGCAAGATCGTTATGGGCCTAATCGGGTGGGTCCTTTTGGTTTATTGCAGCCCTTTGCCGATGCCTTGAAGCTCTTGATGAAAGAGATCATTATCCCCACTCGGGCAAATCGTTATCTCTTTATCCTTGCACCCGTACTTGCGTTTGCACCGGCATTAGCGGCTTGGGCAGTTATCCCTTTTGACTTAGGGATCGTTTTAGCGAATATTAATGTAGGACTCCTCTATTTATTGGCCATGACATCCATCGCAGTCTATGGCGTTGTGATTGCAGGTTGGGCTTCAAATTCCAAATATGCTTTTATTGGAGCGCTTCGGTCGGCAGCACAAATTATTTCTTACGAAATTCCGATGGGTTTTGCGATTGTTGGGGTTTTAATGTCGGCACAGAGTATGAATATAACCGATATTGTGATGGCTCAGCGAGGGGGGATTTTGCATTGGTATTGGTTACCACTCCTTCCTTTATTTGTGGTGTACTGGATTTCTGCGGTGGCTGAAACCAATCGTTTACCCTTTGATGTG
>Ga0207074_1040_pt1 | contig 13467 bp, 14 predicted proteins | sample Alteio_BWMinHeat_66_FD_153567 | JGI IMG/M metagenome (GOLD analysis project Ga0207074, IMG submission 153567) | Enriched cells from forest soil in Barre Woods Harvard Forest LTER site, Petersham, Massachusetts, United States -... | ecosystem: Environmental > Terrestrial > Soil > Temperate forest >...
GCACAGCACCCCACTTCGACCGCTGATTTATTCGCACCTCTGCAGCCACCCACGCGTTATCTCTTCGGACTTTCAAAACGTAGAGACGCGAGGTTCGGCACGACGGTGTACAAATCCGAGAAAGGACAGTATTCAACGAGCGGTGACGAAGAAGTATGCGGTCATGACGATCCCGACGCCGATCACCACATACCGCATTTTCGCGGGATCAGCTTTCTGCGCGTAGTGCGCTCCGAACCATCCACCCGCGAGCGCGCCCGCGATCATCACGATACATTGCGGCCACAAAACGGCGCCCGCCACAATAAAAGTGACGACGGCGGCCGCGTTAATCGCGACGGCGAGCAAAGTGCGGATCGCACCCATGGCATGAATGTCCCTCATTCCCAGCGCCGCCAGCATCCCGAGCGTCATGAATCCAATACCGGCGCCGAAATACCCGCCATACACCGCGACCAGCAATTCCACGATTGAAGTCACCGTAATCGCCTGCCATGAGATCTGGCGGAGATCGTCGACAGCGGCCGCCTGCCCCGCCATCGAGCGGATGTTGTTGCCGAAAGCAAACAGCAGGGTGCCGGCCAGCAGGAGCCATGGAACAAGATGCAGAAAAGTGTGTTGCGGGGTTCGAAGCAGCAACAACGCTCCAGCCCATCCCCCCGCCACGCTGGTCGCCAACAGCGGGATCAGCAAGCGCGGCGGTGCGTCCAACCGCCTCAGGTAGGCAACGGTACTGGCCGCCAGCCCCGGCCATAGGGCCACCGTGTTGGTGGCATTGGCCTCGATGGCCGGCATGCCAGTGAACAGAAGCACGGGAAACGAAATGAAGCTGCCTCCGCCAGCCACTGCGTTGAGTGTGCCAGCAATCGCGGCAGCAAGGAAAAGCAGGATGGCCTGAGGAAGGTGCAAACTGCATGTTTATCAGAAAATCGAAGCCCGAGAAACTGCGGACCGGGTTGCGGGAGAACCATCGCGCGGTCGAGATTGGTCGTGACATTTGTCACAAACTGGCTTTCAGCCTGAAAAGTCTTTGACGAATAATACTTCTAACCGAATAGACGAACCAAGCTCCTGTAGCCCGCTCGAAGCACGAGCTTTGGACGTGCGCCCGGGGCCGACTAGAAGTGATTCAAATGGACGCCAGTAGAAAAGTTTTCTTGACAATTTCTATTTAGGTATGGTACACCCGCGAGTCGGTAGTGGTCCGCTAATCATACCGGATCGAAGTCTGATTTTGTGATTCTCTGTAGTTTCGGTCAACCCGAACCAACAAGGCACTGCGAGTGTCCGCACTGCCCTGAGGCTCTTTTAGCAAATCATCCGGGGAGAAGAAACCCATGCGCTCGCTAACAAAGCTTCTCGTGCTGCTGGCACTTGTGCTGACGCCAGCTTCGATCATTCTTGCCCAAGGCACGGAACCCGCCGCCAACCCCGGCACATCATCCCCAGCAAGCGCAACTAAGGCCGAAGTCGACCAACTGCGTGGCGAAGTCGCAGCGCAGCGCCAGACAATCGAGGAACTGAAGGCCATGGTGGAGAAGCTGGTTGCGGCGAAAGCTTCCGCCGCGAACAACAGCCCGGCGCAGATCCGGCCCGTCTCCAGCAGCGCGGCTCCGGAAGCCAGTTCCCTTCCGGTTGATGGTCGCGCCAGTGGGTCGCCTCGTCTAATGAATGCGGTCCTGCTTGAGGCCGAGCCGGTAGTCGCGGTTGTAGATCAGGCCCCGGCGAACGCAGCTCCAAAAAAAGACGCTCCTCTGACGGCCGGGTGGAACGGCGAGCATTTCTTCATCAAGAGTCCCGATGGGCAATTCAGCATCAGCCCGTACGGCTATTTGGACACAGACTACCGCGCCTACAAAGGCGATGGGGCACCTTCCGACACGTTCCTCGTTCGCCGCGCCCGTTTCGGTTTTCAGGGGAACTACGGCTCGCATTTCGATTTCGCTTTGCTAACCGATGCGAACGCCACGACCGGCGCAATTGTTCGCGATGCCTACCTTAACGTCCGCATCCGGCCGGAGTTCCAATTCCAGGCCGGCCAGTTCAAAGAGCCGTTTGCGCAGGAAACTGGAATCGGCGCCACCAACCTAGACTTCGTCGAGCGCGGTTTGCAATCGCTGCTGTACCCCTCCGCGGTAACCGCATACCGCAGCCCCGGCATCGCTCTACACGGCGACATTTCCGGAGGCGTGATTCAGTGGTGGGCGGGCGCGTTCAACGGCCGCGGCGGCGTTGTCTCCAACGCCACCAATGAGCCCGATTTCGTTGGCAGGCTTCGTTTTTATCCGTTCCGCAAAGGCAAGAACGACTGGATGAAACAGCTTGCCCTCGGCGGATCTATCGGCCACTCGCGCTCCACCGGCATCAACAACGACGTGAGTTTCAACGGTGCTCTGCCCGATGCTGCCTATACATTCTTCCCCCAGTTGCGCATTAACGGCCCCATCGAGCGATACGAAGGAGAATTCACTTACCTCAAAGGGCCCATGGCGTTGCGCGGCGAATACGTTCAGATGCAGCAGCAGCGCTATGACATCGGATCGGAAACCCCCGGCGGACTAGGATTTATCTCCGCTCCCGGCATCGGCGCCAAGGCTTGGAACATCGCTACAACTTATTTGCTGACGGGCGAAAAGCGACCCGAGAACGGTACCCCGCGGGTAAAGAGTCCGTTCTTCGGTCCGGACACGCCGGGCGGCAAAGGACGCGGCGTTGGAGCCTTTGAAGTTGCACTGCGTTACACCGGCATCCAGGCGAATGCGCCGGGTGAAACCATATTTAACGAATTGACACCAGGTTTGATTCCGACCTATGACTTTCACACCGATGAAATCACGTTCGGACTCAACTGGTACCCAAACTACTGGGTGAAATACATGGTGAATGTCGGTGTCGACCAACTTCATCAGCCTAGTGTCATCGGGCAGGAGCCGCAGAATTTCTTTGTGGTCATGCAGCGCTTGCAGTTCCGGTTCTAGAGACGAGACGGGTGCCGTTGCAGATAGAAACGGTAGTGAACTGAGACGTGGGGATTGGTGGCAACTAGTCTCCCAGGGAAATCGCAGGAGGGAATTCGATGAGACCGAGGATTCTGCTAACTATTCTTCTCACCGCACTATTTGTAATCCTGAGCGGCTGCGGGGGAGTGAAGAATTGCCCAGTGTGCGGCACGACCACGGGCGGTACTTACACAAATATCGACACCATCCTGGTACCGGAACACAACCCCACCGGCGAGCCCGGAGGCCCGTTCAATTCGTTCGACATTGGGCAGACGGATCCCGTCAACCACAAGTTCTACGTATCAGACCGGACCGGACTGGTTGTAGCGGTGTTTGACACGAATACAGACATAGCGACAAATATCATCGGCGGCGCAAACAGCGTCTCGGGGGGAGGAGATTTTGCCAGCATCTGCGACCCCACGATTCCACCAACCGTTTCAGGCGAGGGTAATCTCACCCGCTATGGTTGTCGACCGGACTTGTCCGGAGCTCCAGGCGGTGTGAGATTTCATCTCCCCGGCGGTTTTGGACCCAACGGTCTTTTCGGCGGCTTCCCCGGCGCTCAATGTTGCGCCGCCCGCGCCAACGGCGTGAATCCACTTTCTGCACCTGATGGCGAGGCAATGACCGCCGATGGTTCGGTCCTATTCGTCGGGAATGGAAGCAGCAGCGTCGTAGTCTTCGATTTGTCGACTGGCAATACTCCCGCAACGCCGCCGGTGGTTATCGCCAATATTCCGACAGGGTTTTCGGCTGACTATGACGGCTGCTATTCCCAGCCGTGCCTCGATACGGCAAATAATTATCCCAATGGACCTCCTCCCGCGGGAGTCGTCACCACCGGAACTCTTAACACCACAGGCATCGCGGGTTGCGTTGCGTCCGCGAATGGCAGGGCATTTTCCGATCCCAGCTGCGGGGACCTGCGTGCCGACGAGATGTCCTATGACGACAAAGATAAAATCTTGCTGGTGGCGAATGGGGATCCTGGACTGGCATTCGTCACTTTAATTGACATGTCAGGCGTAGTCGGACGAACCAGCCATTGTCTTCCAACGCTAGTGGATCAGCCGTACATGATCCAGGTTGGAGTAGATGGGTCAGGCAACCCGATCTACAATTTCCCAACTTGCATCTTGGGCCAGATTTATTACGACGGCGCGGTCTCTAACAATAACGGCCTCACCAAAGGCGTTGCGGGTGTCAAAGTCGATGACGGGGGTGCTCTAAATGGCCCTAATGGATTTATATGCCCGGATCCTTCCACTCCCGTGCCCTCCGGCGCCTCGGGCCATAACGCCCACGGTCTAGGCGTGGACGTGCCTTGTCATCATGGACCGATGCTCACGAGCGATGGAACATTCTGCGCCAATCAGGCCGCCCCTGCCGCCAACTGCGTTGGCGCTCTCGCCCTGGCGGGTATCGGAGGTTCAACGTTCAATCCCAACACAGGCCACTTCCTGGTTACGAATTCAAATGCCACCGGGAATCTCACGGTTGGAACCGTTGATGAGATCGATCCCCGATTGACTGATACGAGCTGCGGGGGATCCTCTTGTGGGCCCGTTATTATTAACAGCTTCCTGATGCCCAATTGCATGCCAACTAGCATTGTTCAGGGCCCTGGGAACAACTTTCTGGTAGGCTGCGGCGATCACGACGGTGAGGCTTTCCCACCGAACGAATATGTGATCGACGGAACCTCTGGCGCGATTCTCGCCACAATCGACAACGTCGGAGGTGTCGACGAAGTTTGGTACAACTCCGGCGACAATCGCTATTACCTGGCAGCCAGAGACATGCCTGCTGGACCGATGATGGGTGTCATCGATGCTAAGACAAACCAATGGCTGGTAAACGTTCCGACGAATACCAATTCTCACAGCATAGCGGTCGATCCCAGTACAAACCATGTTTTCGTTCCGTCCCAATCTGGCGCGCTTTGTACCACACAAAACGCAAACGGATGTGTGGCAGTGTTTGCGGAGCAATAGAAAATAAACTCGGCCGCACTGGCAGTGTCGTGGTGATGAAACTGGGCCCATTTCCCAGGAAAAGGCAGTATGATGAAGTTGATGACTGAAACAAGACGACTCGGGAACACCGCTCTAGGGCTCATACTTGGGGCGAATACGCTTTTAATGGGCCTCGCGAGTGCAAGCGAGCAGCCAACCCCAAAGCCCACCGATGTCCCCGCCACCGTAATCGCCCACCTGCCTTTACCGCAGGCCACGGGCAGTCAGATGCTGTTGCAGAAGGAAAACGGCAAGCAATATCTTTACGTTCAGCAGGCCGCCAAGCAGGGCTTCATGGTGGTTGACGTTAGTAAGCCCGACAAACCGAACCTTCTCAAACGAACCGCTGAATCGAATCAAGCAACTTCCGGCAACCTGGAGATGGTCAGTCCTGACGTAGCAATCGCCGAAGCTCCGGAGAAAACGCCTACGACTCTGACCAGCAGCAGCCGGACGACGGAAACAGTTCGCGTGCTCGATCTAAGCGACCCGCGCAATCCGAAAACCCTGGAGACTTTCAATAAAGTGACCAGCCTTCTTCCCGACGGCGGCCACAGCTTGCTCTACCTCACCAACAATGAGGGCCTGTGGATTCTCCGCTACAACCATCCCTCATTCCTGGAACCGGCGAAGAAAAAGCCGCCATGCGATTCGAATTCGGAAATAATGGCGATGCCACCCGACTGCGACTGAACCGTTTTACTCCCTCATCCAAGCGCGGACAGAACCCGGGGCTTAGTAAGATGAGGTCTGGCTAGCTACACATTCCTTATCGATGGTTCGAATCGATGTGATGTTGATCGTGGTTGGAGCCGCCGAACCGGTTTTATTCATCGCGTCCGAGCTGGTGCTCATGGTCGGCGATTCTTTCCCAGTGACTTCCACGCGCTGGCCCAGGTAGTGCTTCAGCCTCGTCTTGCCGGTCGCCTGAAGTTCATAGGTCATGGCCGGATTTTGTTTGGTCAGAACGTAATCGCCGCTTGATCGGCCAACGCAGCCTTGCACAGTAATCTGATCCTTAGATTCCTTCTCGTGGTTGGCGGTGGCATTGTCTTGTGCCAGGAGAAAGCTCCCCGAAAGCAAGAACACGGCGAATACGCTTTTCATAAGTCTCTCCTCCCTATGTGGGATGGCAGCGCAACCACAGCGGTTGCAATAAATCTGTGGGCCTACTTTACGTGCGTTTCCTGATAATGCACCTCCTTCCATTGCCCGGAGCGTTTTATCCAAAGTTCACTGATGTAGACGCGCGAATAACGTACCTGCGCCTTGGGCGGGAACTGCATGGTGACTTCGTAGATAACCAGGGCTGCATCGGGACCGGCCGGGATTAACTTGAACCCCCACAGCGTGTAGTTAAAAACATTCGTTTCTGCCAGTTCGTTCAAAGCCTGTAGCTTATTCCGCTCACCCTTGCCATCGACCTCGACACCCTGGTAATCGTCGGCCAAAAGTTCACCGTAAGCCTTCTTATCTTTGTTCTTGATCGCTTCCCACTCTGCTTTAATCTTCGCTTCGAACATGTCATTCAAAGCTGAGTCGGTGCCGGGTTGTTTGCTATTTCTAGTCTCGGCCGGCGAAGCAGGTTGCTGCGCGCACACAGAACAGGTCAGCCAAACTACGGAAGCAAATGCAAGCGTAAAAGATTGTCGCACGATCCCTCGCGAGTGAAAACAAGAACAGATTTGAATGGGACTGTGCACTGGCTCTAATGCAAGTCCTGGACTTTCCTTTTCACCGCTACACGCAGTGGCTGAGGAAGTTCAGAGTATCCTTCTTCAGCGGGAAACTGCTGGCCATCAGAATAAATCCAGTCCAGCAAGTCACGCAAAGCTGCCATCCGGGCGACGTCATTGGAGGAAGCTCGCACATAAACCCAACTGAAACTGGTAATGGGAAAGGAATCGGCTCCAGATGCGTTGGTTAATGATGCTGCAAAGCTATTCCACTGCGGCGCTTCCACCGCGTGGCATGCCGCCGCAATCGTATCAGCCGACGCCCTCACAAACTTTCCAGCAGCATTCAAAACCGCAACGGTAGAAACATTCCCCTTGGCTGCATATTGCGATTCCACAAAGCCGATGCTGCCGGCTTCGCCTTTTACCCTCTCGATCATATCCGCGCTGCGTTCCGCGGGTTCACCGACTGGCCACGCTGGAGATGCGGTAACTCCAATTTGCGTACGAAACTTCGAACTAACCTTAGAGAGAAAATCGGAAAAGACGTAGTTAGAACCTTTGCCAGGTGGGCGGTTCACCACCTGAATCCGAAGACTGGGTAAAGTTACTCCCGGATTGAGCTTCGCAATCGACGGCGAGTCCCAAGTTTTTATGTCTCCCAGGAATATCTCAGCTAATACTTCGCCGGACAGACGAAGCTCTTGGTGAACATCGGGAAGGTTATAGATTGGCACGATGCCGATCAGAACCGCGGGAAGTTCAGTCAAGCTTCCCTCTTTTCGCTCCTTGTCTGTGAGCTTCGCTTCGCCAGCGCCAAAGTCCCCTACACCATGGGAGATCTGCTTGATTCCCTCACTGGTGCCGATTGTGAGGTAACGCAACTGAACGTGTGAGTTGCGTTTTGCATACTCTTGCGCCCAACGGTTATAGAGAGGCGCCGGTACGCTTGATCCGGAACCCACCAGAACAAGGGCGCTCTGCGCGCCAGCTGGAAGAGAGCTGAAGTTGAGAGCGCTGAAAAGAACCGCAAGAACAACAAACGAAGACATAAGCCACGACTGCGATTTCCGGTAGGGGCTGGGTAGCTCACCACTCACAGCGGAAACTTGCATCCTGACCATTATTGTTCCTCCATGGCTGCGTTTCTTTCTCGCGATTGATCGCCGAGCCGTCGGAGCGTGCAAGCAAAACAGTGGTTAGGTTAGCATGTCGATTAGCTCAGAAAACGTCGCTCTCTGAGCTTGCTATTGTCATCCAAGGAACGTCATGGATAAGGATTCGGCCAGTAACACCTCGATTACTTTGCATGAGGCAGTCGAGGCTTTAGCCCGGGAAGTGGTGACGGCGTCTGAAACTGGTCAAATGATTCCAGTACCTTTCTCCGCGCGACCGGGCTTTGATCTCAATACAGCCTATGAGGTTGAAGCAATCCTTAAGTGGCTTCGCGAAGCTAGTGGACACAGAACCGTCGGGCGGAAGGTAGGCTATGCGAACAAGGCGATGTGGCGAATGTTGAAGCTCGAAACCCTGGTTTGGGGACATATGTACGACGACACCGTTCGCTATGCCGACAATAAATCTGCCAGTTTGACAATTGCGAATGCCCGCTCACTGAAGATCGAACCGGAAATCGTCTTCGGTTTGAAGACGTCGCTTGCCGCCGACGTGGACGGCCGCGCTGCGCTCGAATCCACCGACTGGCTGGCATTGGGATTCGAAATCATCGACTGTCCGTTTTCCGGATGGCAGTTCCAACCTAGCGATTTCGTCGCATCTTATGGCCTTCATGTTGCTCTCGTCGTCGGAGCAAGGATCGCCGTGCACCCTGAATCGATCCCTCAACTCCTCGACGATCTGCCGCGTTTCAAGGTACGAATGCTGAAGTCTGGCCAGTTTGTCGAAGAAGGATTGGGCAAGAATTCCCTGCGCAGCCCCGCGCTCTGCCTGGCTGAACTGGCCAGTGCGGTTGCCAAGCGGTCGCCAAATGAGCCCTTGGCCGCGGGAGAAATCATCAGCACAGGCACTCTCACCGCAGGGCATACGCTTGAAAAAGGCGATGTTTGGACAGCTGAGGTGACCGGACTTGCTGTTCCTGCTCTGACCTTGACTCTGGAATAACCGACTAATTGCTGCGACGCGCTGCACCGTCGTTGCTAGATGAACAGCGTGCACAACCCCGTGGCCACCAACGCACCGCCCCAGACTAAGTCGAAGTTGAACCAGGTTCTGCGAAGAAGAGCAAGACCGAACTTGCGATAGACGACCCATGCGATCAATCCTGTAACCGAAAGATAGGCCGTCGTATGGACCGCAGTGGCAAGTATTCCAAGCAGAGGGCTGGCAACGACCGCCATATGATGATGCGCTGCCATCTGACCTGCCGCTTCAACCGTGCTGCTACCCAGTAACACGGGCAGCACCATCAAACCTGCACCGTGCGCCCACGCCATCAGAAACGACCAAACCGTGAGGTCTCGAAACCCCACTTGCATGCGGACCCATCGCGGATGCCGATGCCGAACCAAGCCATAGATTCCAAGCCCCACCAGAAGCACAGCAACCGAGTAACGGATCACAAGAAGCGGCAACGCCATTCCGAGAAACACCGCAGCCAAGACCACGATGCCGATGGCCAGTGCGTGGCCAAGCGCGATTGGAACGAGTGCCTTAGCAACGGCGATTCCCCTCCCTTCCTGTAACCCCAGCGCCACCGCGAATAGCCAGCCCATCCCAGGGTTGAGCCCGTGGTAGGCGCCGAGGAGCAGCATTAGCCATAACGCGCCCGAACTCAGCACTGCATGGTTCATTTCGCATCCGAGAAACAATAGGAGTCCGACGAAGCGTCGCCACCTTCAAGCCGCACCTGGTGTGCACGCAGACCGTCGAACTCGACGAAAAACTTTTCATCCAGGCTCATCCCGCCCTTTGGGTGTGCGTCGACCTTTACCATCCAACTCTTCACCCCATCGGGATAGAACTGCTCGTCCCACGGTGAGTACAGCGAGTTGGTGAAATAAATGCGCTTGCCGTCGCGGCTGATCTCGACCATTTGCGGCGCACCATTCAGTTCCTGCTTGGGCTTGCTCGGATGAGACGCGCGGCGCACGATGCCACCGACGTGGACCGACCCTGTCTTCTTCGGGTTGGCGGGGTCGGAGACGTCGTATTGGATGAACTCCCCGGTGCCCCAGCACGAAACGTAGAGGAAGCGGTCGTCGAGCGAGAGATTAATGTCCGAAACCAGCGGCGGCACGGCCTTGAATCCCTTCAGCAAAGGCGGCAGCTTGTCCGGATCGGCCGGTTCGGCGGGGATCTCGATCACTTTACGAACCGCCCACTTCCCTTTCTTGCCATCATCTTCGCGGTACCACATCCAAATCGAGGACGAAAGGTCTTTGAGCGAAATCACGACCCCGACGAACCCATACGTCTTTTTAGGATCGTGGGAGGGCCGCAGCTCGAGAACCATCTGCTGCTCTGCGCCCAGATCCACTTCCTGCAAGTGCCGGCGCTTGTCCAGATCCCAGATATGTATCTTGTGACCGTACTTACCGGCCAGCAGCAACTCCGCGTTGAGGCCGTCTTTCACCATGTTGGGCGTGCCCCATTCGGAGGTCACCATAGCGTCGTGTCCCAGGTGCCACCAGAAGTCATAGGCCAGCTGCTGCGGGCCACGATCCTGCTCCCATTGACCCTTCAGTTCGAAGGTGTTGGCATCCATCAGAAAAATTCCGCCGGGGCCGTCTCCGTTGGCTGCACCTAGCGCGCTGCCATAAACGCCGTCGGGTCCGCAATGGATTGTGTGAGGCGAGGTGTAGCCCGTCTTCTTGATGAATTCCTCGGGCTCGATCACCTTCACGATTTTCGGCCGCCTGGGATTCGCTTTCGTGTCCAGAATATGAATTCGGGACGACCCGATGCCGGGCACGATCAAATAGCGACGCTCCATATGCGGATGCGGAGCCTGCGGACAAAGGCACGCGCTGCAGGCATTCCAACCGAAATGGTGCAACTCATTATCGCCGCGGGGAAACTCCACCTGTCCGACGAGTCGACCATAGTCGGCAGAATTCGGGTCGAGATCGACGACGCCCATGGCATCACGTTTTCCGTTGTTCCCGACGTTGAGCAACGCGACGTAAGCGAGGCGTTCGGGCGGCGCCTGCATCGCCATGCCTGGGGAAGGATAAAAGGTAGGGTCCGGCATCAATGCCATATCGAGGTTCTCCGTTCTAGTTTTCTACTAATGAGGAGTTTTTGACCGGCGTTTTCGCAGTTTAGCGCAGGAAGGAAAAACAAGCTATGGCGGATTTCGCTATGTGCCAAAAGCCGGAAATCGGGTCAGGACCCAGTCAGCTGATTTGGATCGTGATAGCGCACACTTCGCTCGCAAACCCGGTTTCGTCGGTCGATGAAATCAAAGGGCAGTCCCTGAAATCTGGTGAGCGCGGCAGGATTCGAACCTGCGACCCATGCCTTAAAAGGGCATTGCTCTACCAACTGAGCTACGCGCCCGCCTTGCACCAAACTAAGATCTTAATTTACAAAACTCAATTCTGACGCTACGGTCGATTCGGAGCTGGTGGCATTTGCTCGCAAATATATGGCGAAACCGTACCTCCCCGAGATCCGGATTCCGGAGGTCAGCTTCCGCGACGGTCCGATCGAACCAATGTTCGTAACCTCGTAAGGGCTGCCTCTGCATGTTAACAAAAAACCGGCCTTCTCTGTTGAGTGCGACCGATAAAGAGGACCCCTCATAGCAAATCGCCTCTCGAGGTGTTCACAAAAGTATCGAAAGCAATTTCAGGTTCCACTTAAATTGGAAAAGAAATCTTGCGCCGGTACCGCCGCGAATCGCGTGCTCATGGGCCCTGCCGAACGTCGCTTTTCTTCGGTCGATATAAAACCACGCTCGATCTCGGAGCCACTCACGGTCTTTCTCTCTCTATCATCCACCCAACCGCTGGTCTTCGCTTTCAATGCGGTAGCGCTGCAGCTCCGGCAAGTTGCGGCAACGAACCGAGCAGTTTGCTCGCGCCGTTCCACAAGATCTGCACTCCAATGCACACCAGCAGGAACGCGGTGAGCTCAAAATTACGTTTGTCCCCGTGGGGCCAATTTTGTTCGCGAGCAGATCGGCGTAGCCGTAGCAGAGATAGATGGTTACTGCAATGAAAGCGGAACCGATCGCCGCCGCGAGAATTACAAGAAGGTTTGGGCCCAGGTGCTGCGGCGCATTCGCGCCCAAAGTGATGGCAACCGAGATGGAACCGGGACCAACTGTCAAAGGAAGCGTGAGCGGGTAGAACGCCTGGCTCAAAGCATCAGCGCAAGTGACCGTTCGGCTGGCCGGCCGGTCGGCCGCGTCCTTCTGGTTCAGCATCGCCCAGCCCGATGAAATCACGATCAGTCCACCGCCGACCTGCACCACCGGAAGTGAAATCCCAAAGAAGGAGAGCACGTGCGCCCCGAGGGTAAAGGACGCGATCATTAGTATGAAACTATCTACCGCAATGCGGCGAGCCAGCACTCGCCGGGTCTCGGCCGCGTAGTCTCGCGTGAGCAGCAGAAAAACCGGAGCGTCTCCGATCGGATCCACGATCGGAAGGAGCGCGCTCACGACCAGGAGAATACTCTTGGCAACTTGAATCACCAGCTAACCTTCCGTCTATTACGAGATTTGAACGCTCGCCCATCCGCGGTCCGCTTGTGCACTGACGGATGTGACGTGTAACCGCAAGCTAGAAGCACAATATTTAGGCGCAACAGTGGGTGCGCCATCGCCGCTCATGTCCGGTCCCTAATTTGCAACGGCTCCGGACGAACCAAGCGCATTATTCACTATCTCCTGCGCCTCGCGAAGGATTGCGTTCAGATGGGTCTGGCTCTTGAAACTCTCGGCGTAGATCTTATAAATGTTCTCGGTGCCGGAGGGTCGCGCCGCGAACCAACCGTTCTCCGCCACAACTTTCAGCCCGCCGATTGGGGCATCGTTGCCCAGGGCTTTCGTCAGCTTGGCTGTGATCGGCTCGCCCGCCAGGTCTGATTCCTTCACCGCGTCCGGTTTGAGTTTTCCTAACTTCGCTTTCTGCTCGGGCGTTGCGGGCGCGTCGATGCGCGTGTAATACGGAGTGCCGAACTCCGCCGTCAGTTCGCGGTAGTGTTCTCCGGGATTCTTGCCAGTGCGCGCCGTAATCTCGGCCGCGAGCAAGTCCATGACCGGCCCGTCCTTGTCAGTTGTCCATGCTGTGCCGTCGAGACGTAGAAAACTTGCACCCGCACTCTCTTCTCCGCCGAAACAATACGAGCCATCGACCAGACCCGACACAAACCATTTGAATCCCACCGGCACTTCGCTGAGCTTACGGCCGAGTTTCTTGACGACCCGGTCAATCATGCTGCTGCTGACCAACGTCTTACCCACCGTAACTGTGTCACGCCACTGGGGCCGGTGAGTGAGTAAATATCGGATGGCGACGGCAAGATAATGATTCGGGTTCATCAAACCCGAGACTGGAGTTACAATGCCGTGCCGGTCAGCGTCGGTATCGTTGCCGAAAGCCAACTGGTACTCATCTTTCAGGCTGACCAGCCGGGCCATCGCATAGGGACTCGAGCAGTCCATTCGGATTTTGCCGTCGTGGTCAACGGTCATAAACGAAAATGTCGGATCGATTTTTGTATTGGTGACGACGATGTCCAGCCCGTAAATCGAGTTGATCGGCTCCCAGTACAGCAGCGACGCGCCGCCCAGAGGGTCAACGC
>Ga0207074_1111_pt1 | contig 13458 bp, 14 predicted proteins | sample Alteio_BWMinHeat_66_FD_153567 | JGI IMG/M metagenome (GOLD analysis project Ga0207074, IMG submission 153567) | Enriched cells from forest soil in Barre Woods Harvard Forest LTER site, Petersham, Massachusetts, United States -... | ecosystem: Environmental > Terrestrial > Soil > Temperate forest >...
CTGGAGGTGTTAAAGACCATCAAGGCCGACAGGCATTTGAGAATAATTCCGGTGGTGGTGCTCACTTCCTCGCGCGAAACGTCGGATTTGGTTGAATTTTATGAACACGGCGCCAACGCCTACGTGGTGAAGCCCGTGAATTTTCCCGATTTCATGAAGGCGATCAAGCAACTTGCCATGTTTTGGGCCACCCTCAACGAGCCGCCGCCGCGGATGGGGAGCGAAGAAACATCAATTCAAAACGGGTCCGAATGAAAACCATGGCGCCGACGGTTTTTTTGCCGTCGGCACAGGGAGAGGTCCGACGGTGATTTAAAAGATGAAACGCAGGCCAAACCGGCCCAGGCAGTGATCCCTCGTTCTCTGTGTCAGCACGTAACGCGCATCGGCAAAGAGGCCGATATGCGGGGTGAACCGATATTCCAAACCGACCCCGGCATGACCAAACCAATCATACAAGGGATCGAACTGGCGTCCGCCACCGCCGAAGGCGCAGGGTGCAACCCCGCTTTGACCGAGGGGAAGGCGCGGCACGAGGCTGCCGGAAACACTGTCCACGAAGTTATGTGCTGTGTTCTCAGTGAATGCCTCCCCTACAATCCCGACATAACGGGTGATGAAGTAGTTCAAGCCCGCGCCAGCGCCGAGCCGGCCATAGCGAAGAACCCTGTCTCCCGAATGGTGATTGATGGTGTTTTCCCCGAGCGTGGCCCCGCCAAAGGCCTCCAGTCTGAAGGTGTAATAATCAACATCAACTCTAGTTCACACGCGGGGGGCCGGGCGCGGAGCCGCCGCCCAGACCCGGATTCAGCCAGGGCGTCCAATGCCAGTACCACTGCGATGACTTCATGGCCTCCGAATGTCCATCGAGGAAGCCCACCTCGCTCCTGCCTCCGTGCCGGATGCTCGGGCCGCCCCAGTTGGGCGAGTCTGGGTTGAGAACATTGCCGCTGCCGAACCCCCCGGTGTCGTCCACGATCCAGACCTCGGTCTTTTCCGGCGAACTCGGCGTGACACACTTTGTCGGATCGGTCGTGTCCTGGGGGGCGGTCCCGGAATCGGCGAGGTAAACCGTGGCCGAGGGATGCGCCACTGCGGAGTCAATGATGGGCGGAACGTGCCAGCCGCCAGCGTTGAATTCACAGCCCCCGATCTGGAAATTCGCCCCGTAGCCGGAAACCATTTTGTTTGGGTCATAGATGTAAGTGTAATTGAGGCTGGGGTTCCGGAGCTTCGACGGGCACAGGAAGGCGTTCGTGTTCGGCACATAGGCCAGGATGAATTCGTACCAACCGGCCCCCACGCCGCCGGTGGTCGAGACATCAATGAATGTCAGGGGCCATTTCTGCAGGTTGTCCGGCGCATACATGGTGGCGCCAAGACACATCTGGTGAACATTGCTGAGGCACTGTGTCGCCTGGGCCTTTTCCTTCGACTTCGCCAGGGCCGGCAGGAGCAGCGCGGCGAGGATCGCAATGATGGCGATCACCACCAGCAGCTCAATGAGCGTGAACGCTTTTCGTGAATCGAAAGACTTCGCACTCGCGCGCATAAAGTGAATGTAACTCACCTTCCCACCACCTCAATGAATTACAAGCTTAAAAGCAAAAACCCCGCAACCGTGAAGCTGCGGAGCGTGATGGCGTCAGGTTCGATTATGCCGGTTTCCAAGTGATGCCGCTTCCGCCACTCGCGCAGGGTGAAAACTGCGGTTGGACAGCCTTTGAGAGAGGGCGGCGCCACACTGAGCGCATGGAAACAAAATTCGCTGAAATCAAGGTTGGAAGCCTCTTCACATTCTGCCAGCAGACGTTTGTCAAAATTGCCCTGGACAGCTCCAAAGACGATGAAGGCCTCGAACATGTTTTCGACCACGAGACTCTGGTCAAGGTTGTCGCTGAGCCGGACGGCGCGGACGGACCGGCATCTGACCCGCCGGTGGCCCGGCTGGCACCGCTTTTGCGCATGCGCGATTGACCTGCGCACGGCGGGATGACATGGCGCGAAGTGTTAGGTAAACTGGCGAGGTGTTCGACCGGGACAAAATCAAGAGCCCGCTGGCATCTCTGGCAGCGAGGGGCGCCTTCGTCGGAACGTCGTCATGGAAATACCCCGGCTGGCGAGGGATGCTCTACGACGAGCAACGCTACATCACGCGGGGCAAGTTCTCCAATCCTCGTTTCGAGCGGGATTGCCTGAGCGAATATGCCGACGTGTTCAAAACGGTTTGCGTGGACGCCAGATATTATCGCTTTCCCGAACAGCGTTATCTGGAAGGACTGGTTTCACAGGTGCCTACCGATTTCCAGTTCGCGTTCAAAGTCACCGATGAAATCACAATCAAGAAGTTCACGAACCCGCCGCGGTTCGGGGACCGGGCGGGCAAGCCCAACGAGCACTTTTTGAACGCGGACCTGTTCGCAGGCGCCTTTCTGAAGCCGTGTGAGCCGTTCAAGCGCAACATCGGCCTGCTGATGTTCGAGTTTTCCAAGTTTTATCCGCGCGACTACGAACATGGGCGGGACTTCGCCGCCGAATTGGACGTGTTCCTGGGCAAACTGCCCAGGGGCTGGCCTTATGGGGTTGAAATCAGGAACAAGTATTTTCTCAAGCCGGAATATTTCGCCATGCTCGCCCGGCATGGAGTGACGCACGTCTTCAATTCCTGGGCCGACATGCCGCCCGTGAACGAGCAAATGGCCTTGGAAGGCAGCCAGACGAATCCGAACCTGAGCGCCGCCCGGTTCCTCCTCAAACCCGGCCGCAAATACGACGAGGCCGTCAATCTATTCCAACCTTACGACAAGGTGACGGAGGCATATCCCGAAGCCCGCGCCGCCGGTGCCGCGCTGGTCAAGGAAGGCATCGAAGCCGGGCCAGACCGCAAGACGATGATTTACGCCAACAACCGCCTTGAAGGGAATGCTCTAATCTCGATTCGGGCGATGATGGACCTTGCTGCCTCGAGAATCCCCGTAAGTTGAGGCCACAATCAAGCCGGTGAATTGGTCACGCGATCAATCGGCCAGACAATATACAGTTGGAAATCGGACTCAACCACCGTGGCCGAAACTTTAAGTGCGGGCCTGGATTCGAGGACGGTTTCGGTTACTTCGATATTTTTGACCGCAAGGTTGGATTCGAGGCGGGCGATCTGGCGGTCCGCCGCTTCGCGGTCTTCGACCTCCAGCCGAGGAATTGTCCCATTCATGTAGCTGTCGTGCACGGCTTCATAGAGATCTTCAATCATTTCAACCATGGATGCAGATAACCGGCGGGAGAGCGGCATGGCAAGGCATTTTAGTTGGGTCCCTACCAGCCATCCTTCCCGCCATCAGCCCCACACGCTGCGGCCTGCGCAAGGCCGGAATAAAAACCCCGCAAGCGACGGCAGGGGATCACCACGCATGCCGGTAATGAAACTCCTCACCGCCCTTGCCTTGTCCTGGGGATTGTCCAGACGGCTCACCGCGGGTCAGTCAATGGTATTGTCATATTGTTTCCGTCCGGTCTTGCCCTGCCGGCAAAGCGGCCAGGTCAACCATCTCCGGGCGGCGGCTCTTTTGGCGCTGGCCCGTTTCTCACAGCCACCCTTCTCATCTTTTCACACTCTTTACAATCTGCCATGCTGGCACCCGTTGAAGCGGCGGAAATGAATACACGCATATACTACAAAACTAGGAACTGACCCCTTCACCGCCGCCGAATCCCCCTGCCGGATCCCTTTCAATTCTAAAGCAGGCGCTATGGCACAACGAAGCGAAAATACTCCCCCGGAACGGCCGGATGATTCACATTCGTATAATGGAACGCCCTGGACTGGTCAAAATGATTGGTGAACACCGGCGTCCACGTCGTGAGGTTGGTGGATGAATACAGGACCAGACTGGCATTGGTCGTGCCGCCAGCTCCCGTGAGCACTAGATTTGTGCTTGAAACAACCGGCGGGGACAAACTCAAGGCATCAAAAACCCCGTTGACGGCAAGGCCGTATGTGCCGGCGCCACCACCGTAACCGTCGCTGACCAGCACGGTGAAAGTGCCGCAATTCGTCGCCGTGTGGGAAATAACATCATCCGTGACAGGGTAGCCCCCGACCGCGTCCAGCAAGGCTCCGTCCGGCCCATATAGCTGAAGATTGCCAATGAAATTCGTGGTTTTTAATTCCAGATTAATCACGTCACCTTTGCAGGCCGCGCAGGTGTACATGTCCAAATCGCCCAGGGTGATGGTTCCGGCATAATTCCCGCCATTGGTCATGGCGCCGCCCTCGTCACCAGCCGGCACAATGAACGCCTCGGGCATCTGGGCCAGATGCAACGCGTAAGTGCCGGTGCCGCCCCCATAACCGTCGCTGACCAGCACGGTGAAAGTGCCGTTGTTGGTCGCCGAGTAGGCGATCAGATCATCTTTGACCGGGTAGCCCCCGACCGTGTCCAACAACGCCCCGGTCGGCCCATACAATTGAAGCCTGCCGGAGAAGTTCGTCGTCCCCAGCCGCAAGTTAATGCTGTCGCCCGTGTTGGCCGTGAAGGTGAACATGTCCAAATCGCCCAAGGTGATGGTTCCGGCATAATTCCCGCCATTGGTCATGGCGCCGCCCTCGTCACCAGCCGGCACAATGAACGCCTCGGGCGCCTGGGCCAGATGCAACATGTAAGTGCCGGTGCCGCCCCCGTAACCGTCGCTGACCAGCACGGTGAAAGTGCCGCTGTTGGTCGCCGTGTAGGCGATCAGATCGTCTTTGACCGGATAGCCCCCCACCGTGTCCAATAACGCCCCGTTCGGCCCATACAATTGAAGCCTGCCGGAGAAATTCGTGGTTCCCAGCCGCAGGTTGATGCTGTCACCCGTGCCCGCCATGAAAGTAAACATGTCCAAATCGCCCAAGGTGATGGTTCCGGCATAATTCCCGCCATTGGTCATGGCGCCGCCCTCGTCACCATCCGGCACAATGAACGCCTCGGGCATCTGGGCCAGATGCAACGCGTAGGTGCCGCTGCCGCCTGTCACAGCGCTGCTGACCAGCACGGTGAAAGTGCCGCTGTTGGTGGCCGTGTAGGCGATCAGATCATCGTTGACAGGGTAGCTCCCGACGGTTTCCAGCAACGCCGCGTCGGGCCCATATAATTGAAGCCTGCCGGAGAAATTCGTCGTTCCCAGCCGCAAGTTGATGCTGTCCCCCGCGCCGGCCGTGAAGGTGTAGGAATCTGCAACTGTATTGGTAAGAATGATTCCCGTCTGATTGGCTCCGTTAACAAGCACACTCGCGCTGGCAGTATGGAGGCACAAGGCCGGCAGAAACAGCGCCGTGAGCAAGCAGGTCTTTTTCATATCAGTTTAATATTTGTATTGGAGACTGAGCGCGGAAGAGGAGTGCTTTCATCGCAAACCTCTTTTGGCATGGGACAGCCGATTTTTTGCTCCATTTAGCTTCTTCCATTTATTAAAAATTGGAAGCAAAAAGTGCAACTATTTGTGACGTAACCAACCGCCTGGATCGGGATGAGTCCCAGGGACTGCCCCCTACGCTAAGGCAATTGCAGCAGGCGAAAGAAATGTGTTCCGCCACCGACCGCGTTGGTAAAGGAGGCGGTGCTGGCGCTCGAGATGTTGGTGGCAATGGAGACCCAGTTGGTTGGATTGAGCTGGGAGCACGTTTGCAGAACGTTGGTGCCGCCGATGGTCAAGCCGGTGGCGCTAAAGACGAACAGGCCGTTCGTCAGTCCCGCCGCGCCGAGCATGGGCAGGGAGTCCACGCGGTTGAGCGTCAAGACGCCGGAAAGATCGATTTGAGCGCTCTGGCTCAATGTGGCGGTGTTCACAGCATGGCCCAGGCTGCTCTCGGTTGCGGCCTGGCCATAAGCGGTGACCTGGACCCGGGCTCCGCCGCCATGGTTGGGTGAGCTTTGGTAAATCCAGCCATCGGGGGTCACGATGGCTTGAATTGTCTGGCCGGAGATTTCGCCACTATAGGAGCCGGAAACTGAAAGAAAAGGGCCGCTCGAATCCCGGGAACCCGCCATTTGGAAAGAATAGGACCCGTCATCGGCGCTGCCAAGGAGGTTGACCGAGCCGTTCGAGGATATGGTGAAGGAGGTGTTGATGCCGCTAATGTCGGAAGATCCGCCTCCGCTGGCATTGACCGTGCAGGAGCCATAGAGGGCGTCGCCATCGTCGTCATTGTAACGATAACCGCCGATCAAAAGAGCATTCTGACTCGCATTGACAAACAAGGCAAACCCTCCCAAACCATCGGCCGTCTGGCCAAGATAAATGCCCGAGTAGGAAGTGGATTGCGCAGTCAAGGAACCAGGCACGGCAAAAAGCACGGCCAAGACAGGCAGAAGCGACAAAACCCGGCATTTTCTCATGGAATTCATATAAGTGGGTGTTAGTAGTTCAGTTCATTGTATCAGTCGATGGTTGTCATACCATTAACTAATTTCGTTTGTCTGTCTTTTTTCCTCGGCCGCACGGTCCAGGACGGCGGCATCGTTGTCTCGGTCCGCAGCGCGCCGGGCGGCCATGTCATCCCCACATTCACTTCGCACTTGCAGCCCTTTGCAATCCCGCCTTTGGTTGCCGCTCATTTGCTTAAAATGGCACTCTCCTGTTTACCATTAAGCTTTTGAAGGTCAGGGATCCGGCAGCCGGGCGCAAACAACCGTGCGACAAAATTAGTCCGGTGCGCGGTTCGGGGCAATTTCAGCCGTGTTCTTACGAACGCAGCCACTTTGCCCAGGAGAGGCAAAAGCTTTGCATCTCAGAATATGCGCATCCATTTCCGGGACAAAGGTTTACAATGATACCGCAGGGCATTTTGGCTGGAGGGCGGATTTTACTGTTTTGCAAGTGGCTATGGTTGAATAGGTTGGGAGCTTGATCGTGATGATTCGGGCTAATTCGGCTTAGCTAATTCAAGGGCTGGCGGTCGGGTGAGGGAGATTCCCGGGAGGGAGCGTGGGGCGGCAGGATTCAATCCATTGACCCATCAGAGCAGTTCGAGGAAACGGTGCAGTTCGGCATCGGTGTTGTAGAAGTGGGGGGAGAGCCGGAGGTAGTGGCGCCCCTGGCGGTCGGCACGGAGGGAGGTGATGACGCCGGCGGCCTCGAGCCTTTGATGCAGGGCGGGGAGGGAGGCATCGCCGGGGCGGTCGAAGGCAATGATGCCGCTGGCACTTTCCGGTTTGGCCGGAGAATTGAGCACGCGGCAGCCCTTCGCCTCGAGGGCGGGCACGAGCCAGGCGCGCTTGCGCAGCAGTTCGGCGGCGATGTTCTCGACGCCGAGCTCGAGGATCAATTCGAGCGCGGCATGCAAGCCGACGAGGCCGGGAAAATTGTGCGTGCCGGGCTCGAAACGCCGGGAGTCTTTGCGAAATGCGATTTGCTCCTGGGCGACGTAGTCGGGGCAGCGGACGTTGTGCCAGCCATAGACGGCCGGGCGCAGTTTCTCCTGGAGGGCATGGCGCACATACATGAGGCCGGCGGCGCAAGGCCCGAGCAGCCATTTGTGGGCGTCGGCGGCCAGGAAATCGACGTGCCCGACGGTCGTTGGAAAGGCGCCAAGGGTCTGGATGGCATCGAGAGAGAAAAGGATGTTTCGCTCGCGCAGAAATTTGCCGATGGCCTGGTGGTCCAGGCGGCAACCGGTGACGAAATGGCAGGAAGCCAGCGCCACGAGCCGCGTCTGCTCGTCCACCTGCCCCATGACATCAATCGGACGGATGGCCCCGAGCTGGCGCACGTTGATCAGGCGGACTTGGACGCCTCGCTCCGCCAGCGCCATCCACGGATAAACATTGGACGGGTAATCGTCGAAGTAGATGAGGATGTTGTCGTTCTTTCTCCAAGCCAGGCCGCTGGCAATGAAGCTGAGAGCCAGCGAAGTGGGGCCGACGAAGGCGACTTCCTCCGGTTTGGAGCCAAGCAGGCGGGCGGCGAGGCTGCGTCCCGTTTCCAACAGCCCGGGAGGCACGAGTCTTTCCTGATCTCCAAGGGTGCATTGCCGGGTGTAATCGGCGATGGCGCCGGCCACGCGACGCGGCAGCGGACAGACCGCCGCATGGGCGAGGAAAATTTTCTCCTGCACCACCGGAAACTCATGCCCGGCGAGAGGCCGATCTCGGAAAGCAGGTTCCTCACGCATTGGATGGTCGTTTTATCATTGGGATCATTCAACCCCAGGGCGATGCCCACGCGGCGATAAACGCCGGGGAGCCGGGCGGCATTGAATTCCATCACAAACGGCGTGCAGAGGGCGTTGGCGGTCCCGTGGTGGAGACCGCAGAAAGTGGAAAGTGGATGGGCCAGCGAATGGATCGCCCCCAGATCCTTTTGAAACGCCACCGCGCCCATCATGGCGGCCACCTGCATTTTACCACGCGCTTCGAGGTCGTCGCCCTTCTTCACGACCCGCGCCAGCGATTGGCCAATCAGATGGATTCCTTCCAGGGCGATGCCGTCACACATGGGGTGAAACTCCGGCGAAGTGAATGACTCGATGCAATGAACCAAGGCATCCGCGCCCGTGGCAGCGGTCAGCTTCGGTGGCAGGCCGCGGGTCAGTTCGGGATCAAGGATGACCAGGCTCGCCAGCAGCGAGGGATGAAAGATGACCTGTTTGCGGCCGTCCTTGATGATAACCGAACTCCGGCCCGCTTCGCTGCCGGTGCCGGCGGTGGTGGGAATCGCGACACAGGGAGCGAGGCTGCTCCAATCCGCGTCAAAGTCAAAGGGGATCAGCGGTTGGTCCGGTCGTTTGACGCAGAGACGGATGACCTTGCCCACGTCGAGCGCGCTGCCGCCGCCAAAAGCAATCACGGAATCGCATTTGCCCTCGCGGTAGGCAGCGGCGGCGGCCTCCACATCCTCGATGACAGGATTGGGATGAACACCCGAGAACACCGTCCATTTTTTCTCGGAGACTTTTTCCAACGACTTGAAGGCATCGGTTGCCATCAATCCCGGATCGGTGACAACCAGCGGCTGGCGCGCGCCCAGCGCGGCCAGGTGCCGGGGCAATTCTTGCAAAGCGCCGATGCCGAACCGGATCCGGGTGGGAAACGAAAAATTTGAAATCATAGGGACTCTTGGTTGCGGCCCAGCCGCTCTGAGTTCTTACCCAACGGGCGCGCTGGCGGTCAAGGCTGAGTTCAGAAATTCCCGCATTTTCCGCTCGCTTTCATATTTACCATCCCACAGACTTGAGCCTAAAGCATGGCGAATCCAGAATGCATTTGTTAAACCAGATCGGTTTGGATCTCTACTTCACCCGGGAGTATCTTAAAGCGGGAGTGCTCGTTTCCCTTGTCAGCGTCTGGGTGCTTGTCATCCTGTTTTATTACCTCAACCGGTACACCAAGCGGCGCTATTTTACCATCTGGACGGCGGCCTGGCTGTTTTACGCTTTGTGGATCACACTGAGTTTCGGGGGGCAAGGCGATGGCGACCGGCCGCTTTTGTTGATGCTGCAACAGTGGTGCGTGGGTGTCTCCGCCATTTTTCTCCTTTGGGGCGGTTTGCAGTTTCTCGGCCAGCCGATACGGCAATCCTTGCTCGGCTGGTTCATGGCCTTTCTGTTGATCTGGAGCTATATCGGCGCTTTCCATTTGAGCCAGCCATTGGAAATGCAACTGCCGGTTTTCTCTCTGATTGCGCTGGCCAGCATCGTGACTGCCTGGAGCTTTTTCCGCTACCGCCAAAAACATCCCTACGTCGGCGCGACTCTGCTGTCGCTGGGCTTTTTTTTATGGGGCGCGTACATGGGGTGCTATCCGTTTTTGGAGAACTCCGATGATCTCACGAGCGTGGCTTTGTTCCTTTCCGCGGGCCTGCAACTGATGCTCGCCGTCAGCATGATCATTCTCGTCCTGGAGGAAGTCCGGCAGGTGCATCAACTGGCGGTGGAGCAAGCCCAGGCACGCGCGACGGAGCGGGATGTTCTTCAATCCAAGGTGCTTTCGACGGAGGAGCGTTACCGCAAACTCTTCGATCAGGCCAGTGAGGCCATCGTCATCGCCAGCGCCGGAGATTTCCGCCTGCTCGAGTTCAACCAGGCCGCCGAGCGGCTGTTGGGGGTCTCCCGGGCCGAGGGGGCCCGTCACAGCCTGACCGGGTTCTGCCAGGTTAAAAATTCCGGCGGCTCGGCGCCCCTGGATGGCGACGGGTGGTTCCAGGCGCTTTGCCGGCAGCGCCCGCTGAATTTGGTGCGCAAAGACGGCGGCCTGACGCCGGTGGAGATTAATGGGACGCGGGTCGAGTTTGACGGCAAGCCGGCCTATCAGTTTTTTCTGCTCGAACTGACGGAGCGCGCCCGGCTCGAACAGCAGTTGCGCCAGTCGGAGAAGCTTTCCGCGCTCGGCCAGATGATTTCCGGCGTGGCGCACGAGTTGAACAACCCGCTGGCGGTGGTCAAGGGCTATCTGGAGTTGATTCTTTCCCATCACGAACTGGCCCCGCGCACCCGCGCCGACCTGGAGAAAGCGGCGCACGAGAGCAACCGCGCGGCCAAGCTGGTCAAAAACTTTCTTTCCTTTGCCCGCGAGCAACCCTCCCGGCGGGAATTGGTGGATTTGAACGAACGCATCCAGCGCCTGGTGGAACTGCGCCAGTTCGAACTCGCGCTCGCCAAGACCAAGCTGGTCCTTGAATTGGATCCGCAGTTGCCCCTCATTTCCGCCGACGCCGACCAGATCCAGCAATTGATCGTCAACCTGATGAACAACTCCCTCCAGGCGATGGTGGATTTTCCCCGGCCCGGCGAGTTGAAAATTCGGACGCGGCTCGAGGACGGCCGGGTGCAGGCGCTGGTGGAGGACAATGGCCCGGGAGTACCCCCTGATTTGCTCCATAGAATTTTTGAGCCGTTTTTCACCACCAAGCAGGTCGGCGCCGGCACCGGGTTGGGGCTTTCCATCGCCCACAGCATCATGACCGAGCATCAGGGCCGGATATTTTACCAGACTTCGTCGCTGGGCGGGGCGGGATTCGTGCTGGAGTTTCCCGCGGCGAAAGCACACGCGGGCGCGCGCGCCGCAGAATCCGGCAACACGACCGCGTTCGTGGCCCGGCCGGCAGGCACGGTGCCACTCGGCTGCGTGGGAAGAATTTTAGTGCTGGATGACGAAAAGTCGCTGGCGGAAATGCTGGGCGAGATGCTGGATTTGCTGGGCTACACCCCCGCCATCTGCCATGCCCCGGCGCAAGCGCTCGAGTTGATTGAACAGCGGGAGTTCGATTTGGTCATCTCGGATTTCCGCATGCCGGGGCTCAACGGCGAGCAATTCTACGCCCTGGCGACCAAGGCGAAGCCGGCGCTGGCGAAGAGGATCATTTTCGTGACGGGTGATGTGGTCAACGAAGAGACTCAAAATTTCCTCAAGACCATAGGCAACCCGCATCTCGCCAAGCCATTTCAATTGCGCAGTGTTGAGGCGGCCGTGGCGCAGGTCATCCAGGCCAATCTGCGGTCGGAACCAATCGCCGTCCTCCCTTGACAATATGTTTGCACATCGTTTCTTCTCGAATAAGAGTTTGACAGCGACCCGCGGCAACTTTAATTTGGCTTAAAATTAATTATGGCTGAGAACAATCCCATTTCACCCGGCGGCGCGACACCTCCCAAACCGTCGGACAGCGCCAAGATCCAACCCAAGAAGGAAACCGTCCGCATTAATTTGCCACCCAAGCCTTCGGCCGCACCAACCATTAAATTGCCGACGTTGCCGCCCGGCGGGCCCTCGGCCACCCCAGGCGCCGCGCCGTTTGCGCCACCCGCGGCTCATGCCGCCCCGGCGCCCGCGGCCGCCGCTGCTCCCCGGGCCGCCGCCGCGCCTGCCGCCGCCGCGCCACGCCCGGTGCAACGTCCGGTTGCCGCTCCGGCCGCGGCTTCCATCAGTGGGTTCGACAAGGCCCTGGCCATCGCCGCCGCCGTGGCCGCGCTGGTGGCGGTCGGGAGCACGGTCTATTGCATGACTCTTTTCGACAAGTAGCCGCCGCGTTCCGTGCCAGTCGTGCCACACTGTTTCACCCCAGAATTAAAACCATTAAAATGGCCTCTCCCAACATCACCACCCTGACCACTGATAACTTTGAGCAGCAGGTCTTGAAATCGATGACCCCCGTTCTCGTTGATTTCTGGGCCGAATGGTGCGGCCCCTGCAAAATGATCGCTCCCATCCTCGATGAGCTGGCGGACGAATACTCCGGCCGGGTCAGCATTGGGAAGGTGAACATTGACGATCATCAATCCCTGGCAACCGAATACGGTGTGCGCGCCATCCCCACGCTCCTGCTTTTCCAAAACGGCCAGGTGGCCGAGCAAATCGTCGGCCTGCGCAGCAAGCGCGATCTCAAGGCCAGCTTCGACAAGGTCGCGGTCTGAGCGACCCCGTGCGGGGGCGTTATGCCGCTTATCCTCACGCCCCGGCAGTTGATCCACCGCGCGCAGTTTTACCAGCAACTCGGCCAGTTGATCGCCGCCGGCATTGGCGTGATGAAGGCGTTGGAAATGACCGGTCGGAATCCCCCCGCCCGTTCCTTCCGCGAGCCGATCCGGCAGATGATCCTGGAACTGTCGCACGGCGCCACCGTTGCCGGCGCCATGCGCTCCCTGGGCCGCTGGATGCCCTCCTTCGACGTCGCGCTCATCGAGGCGGGTGAGCGCAGCGGACGGCTGGACGCTGTGTTTCGATTGCTGGCGGGCTATTATGACGACCGCGCCCGGCTGCTGCGGCAGATGATTTCGGACCTGGCCTATCCTGTGTTCGTTTTTCACTTCGCCATTTTTCTCTTTCCCTTCATCACCTTTTTCAGCGATGGCAACGGCAAGGCTTACCTGTTGAAAACCTTCGGCGTGCTCATCCCGATTTACGCGGTGATTTTCACGACAATTTACTCCGCGCAGGGCAGGCGCGGGGAGGACTGGCGGTCGTTTTTGGAAAGGTTGCTCAGGCCCGTTCCGGTGCTTGGAACTGCGCGCCAATATCTGGCGCTCTCGCGGCTGGCGGCCTCGCTGGAGGCTTTGCTCAATGCGGGCGTCACCGTCATCGAGGCCTGGGAAATGGCCGCGGCCGCCTGCGGTTCTCCCGCGCTCCTGCGGGCCGTCACGGCTTGGAAGCCCGAAGTCGTGGAAGGCCAGACTCCCGCCGAAGCCATCCGCGCCTCGAACCAATTCCCCGAACTGTTCGTCAATCTTTATTACTCCGGCGAGATCAGCGGGCAGCTGGACGATTCTTTGCGCCAGTTGCAGGCGTATTACCAGGAGGAAGGCAGCCGCAAGCTGCATGCCTTGGGACGGTGGTTCGCGCAGTTCATTTATCTCTGCGTGATGGGAATGGTGGCTTACTTGGTCATCGGTTTTTATGTTGGTTATTTCAACCAGATCAAGGCGATCACCGGCCCATAGCAAAAAAGATGTTGATCGTTTGAATGACCCGCGCCTGGCGTGAGGCCGGT
>Ga0207074_1106_pt2 | contig 13431 bp, 15 predicted proteins | sample Alteio_BWMinHeat_66_FD_153567 | JGI IMG/M metagenome (GOLD analysis project Ga0207074, IMG submission 153567) | Enriched cells from forest soil in Barre Woods Harvard Forest LTER site, Petersham, Massachusetts, United States -... | ecosystem: Environmental > Terrestrial > Soil > Temperate forest >...
GTATCCGCAACTGGACAAAGATCGACTGGGAATTTGGGGATGGTCGAATGGCGGTTCGATGACGCTTTACGCGATGACGCATTCGGAGCGCTTCCGCGCGGGAGTTGCTGTGGCACCGGTCACCGACCAGATCAATTACGACACGATTTACACCGAGCGTTATATGGGTTTGCTCAAGGAAGATGTGGGGGGCTATGCCGCGTCCGATGTGACGAGAGGGGCCGCGGACCTGCATGGCGCGCTTCTACTCGTTCACGGCACCGGCGACGACAACGTGCACTTCCAGAACAGCGTGCAGATGATTGATGCGCTGGTCAAAGCGGGCAAGCAGTTTCGGCTGATGATTTATCCCAACAAGACCCACGGCATCGCAGGGAGCGAAGCGCGCGATCACCTGTTCCACATGATCGAAGAACACTTTGAGGGACAGTTGAAGTAGGCAGGGAGGAGCTGGCGGGGAGTCGAGGCAAGTTTGACTTCGAGCCGGGCTCGATCGTTCTCAACTACGACTTTCGTTTGTCGGGCTTGCGGGACGAACTTACTCGCGTGTTTTCTCGAGAGGCGCTTTCTCTGGAGGAAGTTTCCTTGGATGAGCTTTCTTTGCTGGAACCTTCTTTACCAGAACTGTCTTTGGAGGCGCTCTCTTTCGAGGAACTGTCCTTCGAGCTTTCCTTGCCCGCGCCGTCAGACTTGGGCTTCTCGTCTTTTTTCGACGCCGAACTGCCCTCATCAGAAGAAGACGACGGGGCGTGAGACTTGTTGGCGTAGTCGGTGACGTACCAGCCCGATCCCTTGAACTGCACAGCGGGCGCGGAAATCATCTGCTCCACCCGGCCGCCGCACTCCGGGCATTTCTTGACCATCTTGTCGGAAAATTTCTGGATTTTCTCGAAGCGGTGACCGCATTTTTCGCACTGATATTCGTAAAGTGGCATGGGTTCAGAGACAGTTGTGAGGAAAAACTACTTTCCTATTGATTCTAGGGGTGAAGATTCGCTTGCGTCAATTCAGAGGCGGGGGCAGGTGAAGTGCTGGAAATTAGCAATTGGCAATTAACTGCGTCCGGGCGGAAGAGTTACCGCGTCCTCAGTGATAGACTCCGGCCATGAAGGATGCTGGCCGAGAACATGACTCCGAGACCGCCGAGCCAGAAGGAATTCGATCCGAAGTGCGGCCACAGACTGCGGCGCACGCCCTCGCGCCGGGACCGGCGCTTTATCTCGTAGCCACGCCCATCGGCAATTTGGAAGACATTACGTTCCGTGCGATACGCGTGCTGAAGGAAGTGGACGTGATTGCGTGCGAAGACACGCGCCAGACGCAGAAATTGCTCAACCATTACGGCGTTCGTACCCGGACGACCAGCTATCACGAACACAACGAGATGACCCGCGCCGCCGAACTGGTGAAAGAGCTGCAGGAGGGGGCGAGCGTCGCGTTAGTAACTGACGCGGGCATGCCAGGAATTTCAGATCCTGGATTCCGGCTGATTTCGCTGGCCATTCGGCATCATTTGCAGGTGGTGCCGATTCCGGGGGCGTCGGCATTTTTGGCGGCGCTGGTGGCGAGCGGAATGCCGACCGATTCGTTTCGCTTTAGTGGATTCCTTCCCGCGAAGCGTGGCGAGCGGCGGGCGGCATTGGAGGCGATCCAGACTTCGCCGCGCACCCAGGTTTTTTATGAAGCTCCGCATCGGATTGTGGAGGCGCTTTCCGATGTCTGCGAAGTCCTAGGAAACGCCCGGCATGTGGTGATCGCGCGCGAAGTAACCAAACTGCACGAAGAGTTTCTGCGCGGGCGGGCCGGTGAAGTGCTGGAGACGCTGAAGGGGCGAGATGGCGTGAAGGGAGAGATCACGCTGCTGATTGGGAAGGCGGAAGAAAACGAATCTCGTGGAGCGGCGGACGCTTCCGTCCGCCCTTCGATGCGCGAGAGGGTTGAGCAGATCATGGCCGAAGAAAAGATCGATGAGAAGGCTGCGCTGAAGAAAGTGGCGAAGGAGCGCGGGATTTCGAAGAGCGAGGTTTACCGCGAGTGGCAAAGGAGCAAGTAACAAGGTATGAATGCTATAATCGACATTGATTAACGTTAATCAATCACTGGAATTACAAGGTATCAGTCATGAAGAGCGTAGTGCATCGTATTCCTCTGACTAAGGCGCGCATCAACCTTGGGCAAGTTGTCCGGCGGGCTCATGTGAATCGTGAATATTTCATCCTCGAAAAAGACGGGATCCCCGTGGTTGGCATCATGCATGTCGATGATTTAGAGGATTACCTGGACCAGCAAGATGAAGGGCTGAAGAAACAAATCAAAGCCGGCCATCAGGACTATCTCGCGGGCCGAACTCGCGACGTGAGTGAATTCCTGGCGGAACTGCGTCGATCCTCCACCAAGAAAGCTAAAAAGCAAGCCGCGCGATAGCTAGATTCGAGGCGCTATTATTCGCGCAGCAGGGCAGCATAACGTAGTTCTCAGTCATGCCCGCAGATTCAAATCCTTTCAGGGTCTTAGCCACGCCCTTTTACGAACGGGACCTCCGAACAATCTCGCGTGGCCGTCCGTCTGTAGAGGACGCGATGGAGGAATTGCTTGCCATTCTTCGTCGTGATCCATACAACCGCAACGGACGGCACCAGATCAAGAAACTCACTGGATGCAAAACAGGCGAAGGGCAATGGAGGATCCGGTGGAAGGAATACCGGCTTCGCTACGACAGTGTAGAAGACGATGTGGTCTTGTATTCATTCCGGCATCGGAAGGAAGCGTATTAGCGCATCTCCCAGATCATGGCTCAGAGAACGCCGGCGTTGGCCCTGCTGAACAAGGTGGCGATGGAGCGGGGGACGTCGAAGGGCGAGGCCTACCGGGAGCTGCGGCAGAAGAAATGACTCACGTCAATTCCGCTTCTCAAGAGCGAGAAATTGCCCGTTTCCTACGGTAGTCTTCAGGGCAGAAACGCTGTCGACTGTGCGATTATCTAAAATTGCCCACCACGCCCCGCCGTTTGCATACGAGAAAACAGCGGCATTCAGCGTGGTAGCGTAACCTCCCTGCTCGTATACGAGAACCGCGGAATTGTCGCCGACGGCAGCAAAAACGAGACGCCGCGACGGAACGCCTGGGACGACGAAATCTGTGCCTATCCGCTCGCCCGGATCGTTCAAATCGAACGGCAGACCCGTAAAGTTAATGAACGACTGTTTTAGGGTGGGCGGTACCTGTCGCACCCTCCGGACAACCACGAAATGCGATCCGAGCAGGCTCTCCACGTCGTTTTGTGCGAGGATGCTTGCGTTTTTCTGGATTGGGTTGACGTTCAGAGCAGGAGCAGGGGTGTGAGCCCTGTAAAGGTGACCGCGAAAGCTATCGCGGCGATGACAACGATCGCTAATCCGAGTTTGATCTTCACAATTACTTTCCCGCTAGCTCGCGCTTCACCGCCTCGCTCACCATCTTCCCATCCACGCGCATGCCTGCAGCATTGAAGCGGGCCATGGCATTCTTCATGACTGTGCCCATGTCTTTCATGGTGGGCGAGCCCATTTCGGCGATTACGGCTTTCACGCCTGCGACCACTTCGGCGTCGCCGGCTGCTTTGGGGAGATAGGTTTCGATCAGGACGATCTCTGCCGCTTCTTTGTCGGCCATTTCCTGGCGTCCGCCCTTGGTGAACTGTTCGACGGATTCTTTGCGCTGCTTGATCAGCGTGCTCAAGACGGCCTGGGATTCTTTGTCGTCGAGCGGCGCCATTTTTTCGATTTCGCGGTTTTTGAGGGCGCTCTTTACCATGCGCAGCGTGGAGAGGCGCTGTTCCTCGCGCGCCTTCATGGCGGCGATGATGTCCTTCTGAATCTGTTCGACGAGGGTCATGACGGGATTATATCGAAGAGCAAGCGTCCGCCTTTTCCGCGACTTCGATGATCAGATCCCGCCAATTCGCAGTGACGAAAGTTGATCGCCGCGCATCAGATGCGGAGGAGGTTTCCTACTGTCATGAGCAAACTTGCGATTTGGGCTCAACTGGAAGCAAAACCCGGCAAAGAGAAAGAATTGGAAGAATTTTTGAAGTCGGCGCTGCCGCTCGCCGAGCGCGAGCCGGGAACGATCACGTGGTACGCCATCAAATTGAGTCCGGGAAAATACGGCATCTTCGACACGTTCGCCGATGAAAATGCCCGCACTGCACACATGAACGGCGAGATTGCCAAGGCGCTTATTGCTAAAGCAGGGGAGCTACTGGCGAAGGGTCCGGACATTGCGAGGCCCGAGGTACTCGCGGCGAAAACCGCATCGCGCTGAATTTAATTTCGCAATGTGTGTGAAGCAAAAATTGCCGCAGGCAAAACTGCATTCGAGAGCCGCGATCTGCCAGCTTCCGATAGACTAATAGAGAAGCAATATTTCTAATTTCCCCAAGGACTATCGGATGCTGCGCAAGAATCGTCTTTTTACTCCTGGGCCAACGCCGCTGCTGCCCGCCGTGCAAACGGCGATGGCCTCATTTACTGCGCATCACCGCACCGCCGATTTCCGCGCGTTGTTTCAGCGGGTGCTCGCCGACATGAAGGATTTCATCGGCACGGAAAACGACGTGCTGGTGCTCGCCTGCTCGGGGACGGGCGTGATGGAGGCTTCCGTTTCGAATTTGACATCACCCGGCGACAGGGTGCTGGTGCTCACCGCAGGGAAGTTCGGCGAACGCTGGACCGGCTTGGCCAAGGCATTTGGCTGCAATGTCGAGGTGCTGAGCGTTCCTTATGGCGATACATTTTCGCTGAATGACGTTCGCGCGAAGGTGACTCCTGAAGTGCGAGCGGTTTTTGTGCAGGCGACGGAGAGTTCGACCGGCGCGCGGCACGACGTGGAAGGCATTGCGAAAATCGTGCACGCCAGCGGTGGCGAGGCTTTGCTGATCGTGGATGCGATCACAGGCCTAGGAACGACTCACCTTGATGTGGATGGCTGGGGCGTGGACGTGATCATTGGCGGCTCGCAGAAAGCGCTGATGATGCCTCCTGGCCTGGCGTATTGCGCGGTCAGCGAGCGGGCGTGGAAGCGCATGGAGACAACTATTTCTCCGCGTTACTACTTTGACTTGCGAAAAGAGCGGAAGTCGGCGGCGAAGGGCGAATCGGCGTATACGCCAGCGACCTCGCTATTTGCGGCACTGGGAGCGGCGTTGGAGTTCATCCGCCAGATGGGAAATGGAGACCTGGCCAAAGGGCGCGAGGCACTGGTCGACAATGCCGAGCTCTGCGCGGAGATGACGCGGGCTGGCGTGCAGGCGTTGGGATTGAAGCTTTACGCCGCGTCGCCGGCTGCGGCGCTTACTGCGGTCAGCTCTCCGGCTGGGATCGACTCGGGAAAGATTGTAAAAGAGTTCCGTGAGTCGTTCGATGCGGTCGTGGCTAATGGACAGAGCGAAATGAAAGGTCAGCTGTTTCGTATCGCGCACATCGGCTATTACGATTATCTCGATACGATCGGCATCCTGGCCGCGCTCGAGCATGTGCTGGCGCGCTGTACCGGGAAACCCGTGCAGTATGGCGCAACGGTGCGTGCGGCGCAAGAGGTGTACGCACGCGCCCTGTCGGACAAGTCACAACTGGTAAAGGCTTGAGGAGCGTCGCGGAGAAGGCGCTCCTTGCAAGCTAGTTGATGGTGAACGTCATGCTGTTGGACGTTTCCGCCGCCGTTCCACCGCCGTAAAGGCCGCCGGGGGTGCCGGGGTTGGTCACCGTGACGGCTGCCGTGCCGGCTGAGGCTACGTCCGCGGCTGGGATGGTGGCTGTCAGCTGAGTTCCGCTCACAAAGGTGGTGGTCAGCGCGGTACCGTTCCAATTGATGGAGGCGTTGCCGTTGAAGTTGGTGCCGGTCACCATGAGCCCGTTGGCTCCCAATGAATTGCCTGTGGTGGTTGAATTGGGAACGAGGGCTGCGATGTTCGGCATGGTTCCGGCAGCCGGCGGAGTGGTGGCCTTCGAACTGTAGCCGCAAGCCAAGCCTGCCGCGAGAAGCGCAGCTAGAATTATTGTCTTTGTAATCTTCATGACCTTGTCTCCTAACGAGCCGATGGCCCGATCAAGAAAAGGTTAGGAGAAACGCGCGACCAGAGTGTCGTCAGTATGTAAAGTTCCTGTCAAGGTTTTGTCAGGGCCAAATCCTCACTGGAAGGATCAATTCTTGAAAATTGTGATCGCGGAAAAAATCTCAGCTGCGGCTATCGAGGAGCTTAAGGAGCCGGGTTGGACCGTTCTGACTCCCAACCAACTGGACGGTAAGCTGGCGGAGGAACTGGAGTCGGCTGATGCGCTGATCGTGCGTTCGGCGGTGCAGGCGGATGCGGCGCTGCTGGGGCATGCCAAGAAGTTGCGGGTGATCGGGCGGGCCGGCGTGGGTGTGGACAACATCGATCTGGACGCGGCGACGAAGCAAGGCATCGCGGTGATGAACACCCCGGGTGCGAATGCCGTGGCTGTCGCGGAGCAGACGTTGGGGATGATGCTGGCGATGGCTCGACATCTTTGCCGCGCCGATGCGCTAATGCACGCCGGTAGGTGGGAAAAGAAATCGCTGCAAGGGACCGAGCTGCGCGGCAAGACGCTGGGAATCGCCGGCCTCGGCCGTGTCGGCATGGAAGTCGCGCGGCGCGCGCGCGCGTTCGGCATGGAACTTGTCGGTCACGATCCATTTGTTTCGGTGAGTGTGGCGAAGGAACAAGGGATCCGCCTGGTGAGTCTGGACGAACTTTACGCCGGAGCTGACTACATCACTCTGCACGTTGGCCTGACGCCTCAGACCGCGGGCATGATCAACGCGGCTGCCATCAATAAGATGAAAAAGGGGGTGCGGCTGGTGAATTGCGCGCGTGGAGAGCTGGTGCATGAGGCCGATTTGGCCGAGGCTCTGAAGCAAGGGCACATTGCCTCCGCAGCGCTCGACGTTTTTGTGGAAGAGCCTTTGAAGAATTCTCCGCTGGTCGCGCTGGAGAATGTAATCCTGACGCCGCACATTGGCGGCTCAACGTTTGAGGCGCAGGAGGCTGTGGGCGTGCAGATTGCGCAACAGGTACGCGAATACCTCAAGCACGGCGTCATCCAGAATGCGGTGAACGTGCCTTCGGTTTCCGCGGAAGAGTACGCCGAGATGCATCCTTACATTATTTTGGCGGAGCGGATGGGGGCGTTTCTGGCGCAGATTTCCGAAGGATCGATCGAAGAGATTTCGCTGCGTTATAGCGGCCACATTGCGGAGTGGAAGACTGATCTCATTCGCAACGGGGCGATCAAGGGCATCCTCAACCAGGCATTGGAGGAGAAAGCCAACCTGGTGAATGCGGGGGCGCTGGCGGAGAGTCGAGGGCTGCGTGTCCACGAGGCCCACAAAGCAAAAGCCTCGACCGGCGGCGCGGGGAGCGTGCTCTCGATTTTTCTCAAGACCTCGAAAGAAGAGCACATGGTGAAAGGCGCGGTGCTGCGCGGGACCGCACCGCGGCTGTTGCACATCGACGACATTGATGTGGAAGCGCCGCTGGAACGCAATCTTGTTTATTTGCGAAACCGCGATGTTCCCGGCGTGATCGGCAAGGTTGGCACGATTCTTGGCGAAGGTGAAATTAACATCGCAGACTTTTCTTTGGGAAGGCGGAGCCTTGATAGGGGCCCAAGCCCGCCGCGCGAGGCGATTGCGGTTGTCCACGTCGATGGGCAGGTGCCAGACGAAGTGTTGAAGAAGCTGGAGGAGATTCCGGCGATGCAGAAGGCGAAGGCGGTACGGCTGTTCTGAGGTTTATTCTCGCCGCGGGATGAGGCCAGAAAGCGCCAAACCTACGATGCCGCGTTGTCTCTGCGCAGCTTGCGGCTCTCCGCCAGCAGAGCCATCGAGTGCATCAGGTTCTGCAGCGTGATGATTCCCACCAGGCGCTGATCTTCGACCACCGGGATGATGCTGAGATTGCGCGCGGTGAGTTTGCGAAATGCGGAAGCGAGAGACTCTTGCCGCGCGGAGACCTCGAAAAGCTTGTTCATCACAGCCTGGACGTAGCCGTTGCCTTCCACCCGCAGAGCCTCGAGAATGCGCTGCCGCGAAATCACGCCAACCATATCGCTGCCTCGAACCACGGGAAAATCATCCTGCAGCGAATGGACTGCCTTTTCGAGCGCGTCTTCGAGCGTATCCGCTGGTGACAAAGTCGCGAAATCGGTGAGCATCACTTCTTCGAGGCGGACGTTATCCAAGACTGACTGGAAGATGACAGCGCGTTCCTCGAGCTGTGCTGCGGAGAAGATAATGACGCCGACCATGGTGAGCCAGGTATCGCTGAACAAACCAGCAAGCATCAGCATCATCGCCAGGGCGTGGCTGATGGAGACGGCGCGTCGCGTGGCTGCGGATGGATCGATGGTTCGCGCGAAAAATGCCCGCAGGATTCGGCCTCCATCGAGAGGATAGGCAGGCAGGAGATTCAAACCGGCTATATAGAGGTTGGCCCCTACCAGGCTGCGGGGCAGGTTGCCCGCTAGTAGGAGCGGCCACTCCCACAGCTTCGCCCCAGGAACAACAGCGAACACGACGCCAGCCGCAATTGCCGCGAGTACAAGATTTACCAGAGGCCCGGTTAAGGCGATGCGAACCTCCCGCTTCCAGGCAGCTGCGCCCGAGGCCGGCTTCTCGGCATGGGTTTCATCGAAAACCGTGACGCCGCCGAGCGGCAGAAGGATCACAGCTTTCGGGATTAGTCCGTAGCGCCGCGCCACCAGCATGTGCCCGATTTCGTGAGCGGCGACACAGGCGAGGACAATGCCCACCAGCGCCAGATCGCGTGGCCCGTTGGCAGAGCCGTGGGAGTTATACTCCGTCCAGAAAACGAACAAAGGCAAAATCAGGAACGTCAGGTGCAGGCGAACCTCAACTCCAAACAACCTGCCAACGTGAATCGACCAGCTTCTCATGGGCCCTCAACTACTACAGTTATTTTACATGGTCGGATATAGTGGCTTCGATACTCGAAAGTACAAACGATGCGCGTGATTGCCGGCAAATACCGCGGACGCACATTGCGCTCCCTGCGCGGAGTGGATGTGCGGCCAACCTCGGACCGTTTGCGAGAGACTCTATTCGACGTGCTCACGGCCGGCAATCCGGCCGCGCTTGAGGGCAGCGTGTGGCTGGATCTGTTCGCCGGAACCGGCGCAGTGGGGATTGAAGCGCTCAGCCGTGGAGCCAGGCAGGTCTACTTTGTAGACACCTCGGCGGCGGCGACAACGCTGATTGAGCAGAATCTGCAGAGCCTGGGAATTGTCGAGGGCTACAGGATTCTGCGGGACGAGCTTTCGGCTGCGATCTGGCGTTTGCAGCGGGAGCATGTGGCCGCCGACGTGGTATTCCTCGATCCGCCCTATCGAATGCAGAATGCTTATGGAGAAACGCTCCTCGGGCTGGCCAATTCATCGTTAGTTTGGGCGATGTCAGTGGTAGTCGCGGAGCACGAAAAGAAGTTCGATCCGGACCAGGAGTTTGGATCGCTGGGCAAAGTTCGCAAGCTAATCCAAGGGAACGCGGCGCTGAGTTTTTATCGGATTGGGGGACGTCCCGACTTAAACAAGTGACGCCGTTAGGTGAGCAATTCGTTATCGCGGCGGACGATGGAGTGTTGCATCTCCTGCAGATCATTCTTGACCATGTTGAGGCCGTAAACGCAGCCCTCGAACTCGCGGGAGAGCCGAGCGAACAGCGGAGCCACTTTGGCGTATTCGAAGTGCTCAAACTTCGAAACGATGTAGTAGCTTTCTTTTCCGGCCTTCATCCATTCAACAAAATTTTCTACGCGCTGCCGGCGCAGGCGGAAGTGGTTGATGCTCTCGGGAAACATGCCGGCGAAAAACAACGCGTAATCGCCGATGTGTTTGCGGACCTGGCGCTCGCGATCAAACGACGCAGCCGGACCATACACAGGGTCGGATTCCACCAGCATCTCGCCCAAGTCGGTAATCGGGCGGTCGGTTACGTCGTGAATTTTGAATAGTTGATCAGTCTCGCAGAATTCGGCTAAGAGATGAGAAACGTAAGCAACGACCTCGGGATCGCGAATACCGATCTCTTCGGCGTAGTGGCGTCCAACCAATTCCTGGAACAGCTGCCGCAGCGGATGAGATTCCGGAATCATATATTTGGGCCCCCCGAAACCCGTGCTGGAGCGCGGGTCTCCGATACCGTTAGTAACTAGTTATCCCAGTTCGCATGCGAAAGCAAGTGACTTTTGTTTCTCTAACGCATCACTTTAACCAATCATTGGTGGTACGCAAGCTTTTTTAAGTTGCCCGGGATTTTTGCTGGCAGACGCGCGGGTTGGCTGCTAAAAGATAGGCTTTGCGCGGGCAGATTAAGCCCTAAGACGAAGGGTTTTTTATTAGAAGCAAACCCGGCGGCGCTGCAAGTAACCATCCGTGAGTTACTACTGGCTCGAAGTTTTGTGAGGATCCTTCCGCTTCCCGAGCACAAGTAAGGCCTTCTCTCGACTGTCTGAATCACCAACTGTCGCAAGATCTGTGCGTTCGTCAGTGGGCGGCGCTTCGATCGAAATCCCGGTCTGGGTAGATCGGAAAGAGAAATTCTTATTATCGGTTCAATTTGCTTGACATCAGCTTTAGGGTGAGCATAATGCATCCATCCGCAATTCTGGTTCAGACTGCATTGGCTCAGACGGGTCCCGAGCCGGAGGAGGCATTCATGAGCGTCCTGGAACTTTGTGACCGGGAAATCGCAGCGGTTCCGCTTGATGCCAGCGTAGCCGACGCCATCAACAAAATGCTCGACCACCATGTAGGAGCCGTGGCGGTGGTCGATTCCGAATACCGCGTTGCCGGAATTTTCACCGAGCGCGACGTCCTGCGGAAGATGTCGCTCAGCCGCACCGACCCGCAGACGACGCCGGTGCGTGAATTGATGACCACGCCCGTAGAGATGGCGACTCGGAGGACCGGGCCCGGTGAAGCGCTGACCACCATGCTGGAACGCCACTTCCGCCACCTTCCAGTCGCAGACGATAACGGCAAGCTGCTGGGGATTCTTTCCATTCGCAATCTGCTGGAGTGGCGAGTCGACGACCTCAGCCGTGAACTGGAATCGTTGGAACAGTATGTCTCGAACGATGGCCCCGGAGGCTAGCGATTTGCGGCATTGCCGCGCGCTGAGCGCTCGGGCTGTGGGTTCCTCCTCGAAATAATTTGTGTGCGGCGGTGTTTCCTCTCGACGGAGCGGGCCGTGCCTAGGCCAAAATCCTACGAGTAGCCCCCCTCCCCCCTTTTTTGCAAAATCTTTGGAATCATCACGCTAGCACGAAATTAACGGCAAGATACGGATGTAAAAGAACTTAGATCCTAGGATCGAGGTAACAAATAACTTGGGGGCGCGATGAGTTGGCTTGTGCCAACCGTCACGGTCTCTACCATGATTGCGCATGGGACGGGCTGCGGACAAGGTTAGGTGTCACAGTGGCGTTGTGGAAATGCTTGGGTAACGGCCCGATATTTTTCCGGGGGCTTCGCGAACACTAACGTCAAAATCCCCGCCCAAGCGAAGCTTGAGCGGGGCACCCTAGAAGTCGATGATTTGAACTAGGATGGGCCAGCCTCCCTTATAGATTTACACATCAATTTTCCACGCGCCACAGGCATAAATTCTCATTTTATTCATCGACGTCCATGAATACTCTTTCCACATGTTCGTTTTGTTAGCAAATTTCACAGCATCCATGATCCTGTCATAAACTGAGTCCGTTATCCATATCGAGAACTCATCAGATAGAGTGGTGAGTTTAGCCGCATAATTCGCAGCACGTCCAACCCAGACCAAATCATTATCGTTGCGAACACCGATTCGGCTCGCTAGCAGCTTGCTCGTATCGATCCCGATCACATGCTTCAAGACATAATTCGTGTGCGGGTATTGGACTTTCAGCGCTGGCTGGACAATGGTTAGGACTGCCCCCTTGATCTTCAATGCGGCACGGACAGCATTGGTACACATGGTGTCACCAATGAAGACAGCCATTACTCGATCACCGTCATATGCCGTGATGACGCCATCTTCGTTTTTAATGATCTTTGCAGCACAGGCCAGATATGCCTTGTAAACCTCGGCGGCGAAAGGCGGTGTCACGGAATCTACTAGTTGGGTCGAACTCGATATGTCGGCGTATAGAACCGCTCCGTTCAGGTTGACACCGTCATTCCCGAGTCCTAAGTTCTTGGGTTCTGGTACTACGTTGCCATCCCTAATGGTCCAGCGGTCGTCGGTGAAGATTTTCTTGACAGCAGATTGGAGATCGTCTTTGAGTGCCACTTTCGCCTCGAAAGTTGATGTGTTTGGGGAACACTCTGGTTGCCGCGTCTATCAAATCTCAGTCCAGTAGTAATTGGATCGGTAAATGGTCATTTTGTTCATGGCCGTCCAAGATCGAGATTCCCACATGTCCTCTCCAGCTAAAGCATATTTGACCTTATCGTGCATGTTGCCATACACCGAATCCGTAATATAGGTCGCGAACCCCTCGTTCAGGGCACTGAGCTTGGCTGCATAATTCGCCGCTCGCCCCACCCACACCAAGTCGTTGTCGTTGCGCACTCCTATGCGGCCTGCCAGAAGTTCGCTAGTGTCAACGCCCACAACGTGCTTTAGCACATAAGGCGAAATCGGATACTGTACCTTGAGAGCCGGATTCACAATATGCAACACGGCAGCTTGGATTCTCAACGCGGTTCTTACCGCATGGGTATTTTTGCTGCCGCCGATGAAAACACCCATCACCCGATCACCGTCGTACGCGGTGATAACTCCCGCTTCATCTTTGATGATTTTCGCGGCGCAGATTAGAAAGGTCTTGTAAATCTCAGCAGAAAACTGAGCCTCGTAGGAATCCACCAGGGTCGTCGAACCAGAAATGTCAGCGTAGAGTACGGTTGCATTCAACTTTACCGCGTCATTGCCAAGTTTCAAATCCTCCGGTTCTGGAACAACTTCACCATCTCGCTCTGACCACACACCTCCGAAGATGTCCTTAACTGCTGTGTCTAGCTCTGGTTTCAGTATGGTCAAGCCGGGCATGCTCATCTAGAAGTGCAATCCTTTTGATGGATAATGAATGGTGAGCCATACAAGGCTCCCCAGCCAAGGCACGATTGCCATTGCCATAAAGTTGAACGCGGAGGTGAGATGGTCGAACTTCATTTTCAGGATCTGCGAATTTCTCCACACCTGGCCCAGAAGGTCTTTTACATAAGCCTCTTCGGTTTGAGCGATAAAAGCGTCTATGAACGGCTGCTCACGCTTCTTGGCTATCTCTCGAAAGTAGATCAACGATTCTTCTCCGCCCTTGAGGCTAGGAAACGCGCCTAGGTAAAGGCGACAGAGGCTTATGCCAAGCAGCAC
>Ga0207074_1112_pt1 | contig 13431 bp, 10 predicted proteins | sample Alteio_BWMinHeat_66_FD_153567 | JGI IMG/M metagenome (GOLD analysis project Ga0207074, IMG submission 153567) | Enriched cells from forest soil in Barre Woods Harvard Forest LTER site, Petersham, Massachusetts, United States -... | ecosystem: Environmental > Terrestrial > Soil > Temperate forest >...
GAATGGGGGTGGTCCAGGATCTGAAACCGAATGGCCAGCATGCGCATCACGGGCGTCAGGATGGCGGAAAGCAGTAGTGATGTCGCAAAACAGACTGCATAAAGTAAGTTATCAGTCGCGTTCACGGGATCTCCAGAACCTCACAGGCGTTATCCTGATAAAGGCGGCGGGTCAGGCGGGACTCAAACGCTTTCCAGTTTTTTTCTCCCTTTTGGGAGAAGTCAAAGACACGATAATTCGCAAGCCGACGCATTTCGACGAAGTTGACCACGATATGCCGGAATCCCTGCGCCTTGATGCCGTCTGCAAACGCTTCCGGGCTGGCCGCCTGATTAGCCCAGGTCACGAAAGGATTTTCACTGAACGCCGAAGACACCATCACGCGCTTATTGTAATAGTATCCGCGCTGATCGCCCAGCACAAACACCTCGGAAACATCGGGCAACTGATTGACAAAGCGCGCCGCCGAATAATAGTTCAATTTGCGTGCGAGATAGGCGTCACGATCCACAAGACCTAAAGCCACCGGAAATTGTCCGATGACGCTGGTAATGACAAAGAATTCCCCAAACCCCATGAGCAAAAGGACGGCGACAACGCCACCGCACGTCCAACGAAATGGCGGAGCCAAGGGAGCGATGCTTTCCGTCCAGGCCACGGCCGAAAGGAGCGCCAGCACCGGCGCCAGAGGGAGTAGAAATCGCAAGACCGGCCGGGTGAGAGCCCAGGGCAGGATAAACAGAAGCGCGTACGCCTGCAAACGGCCCAACTTCGCTGAATTTTTTCTGCGCAAGATACCCGCAAGGCTCAGCAGGATGAGCGGCGCCCAGCCGTAATCACCCAACACATCCATGCCTCCGCCGAAACGCAGGCTGCTGACGATGATATCCCAGGGCAGACGGAGTAATTCGATGAGGGAACGGGGCTCGTATTCAGCCAAGCCGTGGAAATAGCCCGCAGCGGCATTTTGTATCCAAGGATTTAATTTGGCGTTTCCCCACCCATAAAAAAAAGGGAACACGGGGTTGCCGACATAGATTGTGTTCTTCACAAGCCATGGACTGACAACGACCAGAGTCGATCCCCCAAATAAAAGGATGTGGCGCCATGCATGCTCGAGACGGTGGCGGTCATGCCAGAGGAGCAAGAGGCCGCAGACGGCGCAAGGGATGGCGCCCGTATATTTGATCCCCACAGCGATTCCGGCCAACACACCGGAGAGGGCCAGAATGCCAGAACGCTCTGTCTCCATCCCCACACAAAGGGCATAGAAGCTGAGAAAGACGTACAACGTGAGACCGATGTCGACATATCCTCCAGAACTTAGCAGAAGAAAAGCCGGCATCGCTGCCAATAGCATGACGGCGACTCGACCGGTCTGGAAGGTAAAAAACCGTTGGGCGAAGCTGAATGTCGCCGCCACAGTCAAAAAGGCCAGAGTCAAACTGATTAGATTCGCGACCGTCTGGTTGGCCAGCAGGAGACCAAAGGTCCAGAGCATTTCAAGATTTTGAGGAAAAGCCGAATAAATGAGTACCTTGAGGCCAAGCCAGTGATGGACTCTGGTATAAGCTGCCGGCATGGCGAAGTGATACACCAGGGAGTCATAGTAAGTAATGGGCGCTAAGGCCAGAAGGAATGCCCATACGGCGCACAAGGTCAGAAGAAGCTCCGGATAACCGGGTTGTAGGGGCATCGCGGGCGGGAGGCGCCGAAGCAAGCGCAGAAATGGACGACTCAAAAACAAACCCACCGAGAGAATAGTCCAGGCGCCTAAACGCGTCCAGGCGTTGACGACTCCGGCGAGAACCATCAAGAGGCTGATGCATCCGAATCCCAGCGCGGCTGAGAAAACCATTTCTTCCAAGGCGGTGCGCTTTTCGGGCCAAAGCGCCCGATAGATTCTCACCCCGTAGCCTCCCGCGCTGAGAAACGCGAGAACCGCCATGGTCAGGCCGCCGACGGCCAGGCCGACCGCTTCTATCGTGGTTCGAAGAGCGAACATCGCCAGAGCTTCCAGCGGTGCAGATGATAGAGCGCCAGGCTTTTTAGAGATTCCAAACCGTAACGGACGCTGCGCTGGAAATTGATGGAGGAAGCTTCTTCAAAATACCTTGCGGGCACAGGAACGTCACCCATGCGAAACCCGAACGCCGCCGATTGAACAAGAAATTCGCAGTCAAAGACAAAGTCGTTGGAATTTCGCTCCCAGGGGATCGTTTCCAGGACTTTGCGCGAGTAAGCGCGCAATCCGCTGTGCCATTCTCCCAGGTTTTGGCCCATCAGGAGATTTTCGAACACCGTTAGAGAGCGGTTGAAGAGGTATTTATAAAAAGGCATGCCGCCCTTCAGCGCTTCACGTCGCGTGCGGATCCGGTTGCCTAGAACGACATCGCAGATATCGTCTTTAATGAGACCGGTCATATAGGGAACCAGGCGAGAATCATACTGGTAATCCGGATGAATCATGACCACAATATCGGCGCCTTGGGACAGGGCGGCGCGGTAACACGTTTTCTGGTTGCCGCCATAACCCAGGTTTTTTTCATGCTGGATCACCTGGAGGCCTAGTTCTTTGGCCGCGGCCACGGTGTTGTCTCGGGAGCAATCGTCGACCAAAATGATCTGATCGACCACTCCGGGAGGAATGTCATGCACCGTACGGGCCACCGTCTTTTCAGCGTTGTAAGCGGGCATAACGACGATGACTTTCGGCTTCACCCCGCCTCCAGCTGCAACCAGGGGAGTCCAGGCGCTATCGGTTTGAGCTTATAGACGGAAAGCAAGGGACGCATGGTTTGATCTTGTACGAGCTCCGATTGTATAAAAACCGTCCGCCCTTGCCGATGGCGCGCGATCTCGTCAGACAACCGCTGCGCTGGAACCAGGTGCACATTCCAAGCGGAGCGGCCCGTGAAGTACAGCAGGTAGATCCATGTGATACCTCCTCCCGTAAGATACAACGAAGTGTCGGGCGTTGTTTTGGACAGTGCCAGGGTTTGCTGATAAAGAATGTTCTCGTTCGCCCGGCTCATGGGATAGGCTTGGGTAATAAAATTGACGGTCAGCGTGCTTCCGAGTAGAGTGGCCAGAAGTCCCCATCGAACGAAGGGTTCTTTCAACTCTTGCAGGCCCATCGCGATCAGGAGGGTGAGCGGAATGATCTCGGTCATTCGATAGCAGAGCGTGGCGGGTTCCCACGTCCATAGGAAAAGAGCGTATACGGCGATCCAAAGCAGACTCCACTTTCGGAGCTGCTTATTTTTGTCAGAACGCAGGGCCAAAACGAAGGCCAAGAGCCAAGCCACGATCGACAAGCCCGTCAACAGCCAAACTGTTTTTCCCAGAGCTGTGGAACCGTAAGTCCACCCCGTGCCCCAGAGCGCATAAACGGTTGTACGGCACCAAATGAGAGGACCTACCCAACCTGCACTGTGCCAATGCCAATGGCGATCAGCGGTCAGAGCCGCGCTGCCTTTCAGCCATATCCAGAGACGGCCTCGCTTTCCCGGGCCCGGCAAAATCACCGTTACCAGGACGAGCAGATAAGGGATGGCGACACTCGCCAAGAGCCAGGTTAAGTAGGTCCTGATGTCTCTCCGGCGATCCGCGGCTGGCCGTTCCTGACGAATCCAATACAGGGCGGGGATCAGCCATAAGAGATGCATGACATGACCCAGAACCGCCAGCCCGTGCCAGAGACCTACTTTGGCGTATTTCCAAGGGGTCCGGTCCTCGAGCAAAGTATAAGTTGCCCACGCCAGACCTAGAAATCCCAGCGCATAGACTTGTGCTTCAATACTCCATACCCAGAATGCGGCCGTCACCGCTCCACACCAGGTTATGCCTAGCGCTAATCGAGGATCGCGAATTTGTCGTCGAAGGAGCAAATAAAGCCCCAGGAGCCCTCCGGAGGAGAGCAGTGAGGTGAAGAATTGAAGCGCCGGCAGCGCGCGCGAAAGTCCGATAGGCAGGCCGATAAAATGCCAGAACAGGGATCCCAAAAACCCGTAGAGCAGATGGTTTGAATGGAACACGAAGTATGAACTTCCCAGTTCAAGCGCGATCGCGCAGGCGACCCCATCAAAGTTCCAAAGGCAGGAAGGAAGACCGAAGTATAAGCCGAGCGGGAGAGCGAAGGCTAGGCAGCCAAGCAGGGTCAAAGACGTACGAGATGATCCGCCGTTAACCCGCGCATGATGTTACGAGTGTCGATCACCAGTTTGGAATTATTCAATATTTCGTTCGGATTGAATGCGCTGTGCGCTGTCGTGATGACCACCGCATCCATGCTGCGAAGCAGCTTTGAAGAATAGGCCTTTCCGGTCAAGCGGTGGTTGCCCAGGGTGATCGAGGGAATGTACGGGTCATGATAAACCACATCGGCACCTTGTTCGCTGAGCAAATGGATCACGTCCAGGGCCGGCGATTCCCGCATGTCCGATACATTGGCTTTGTAGGCGACGCCCATGATCAGAATTTTCGAGCCGTTGACCGCTTTCTTGCGGGCGTTCAATGCGCGCACGACTTTTTCGAGAACGAATTCGGGCATATGCGAGTTGACTTCACCCGCCAGTTCGATGAAACGCGCCGCGAAGTTCAGGGATTTCATTTTCCATGATAAATAATGCGGGTCAATTGGAATGCAGTGCCCGCCAAGCCCGGGACCGGGGAAGAAAGGCATGAACCCGTAGGGTTTACTGGCGGCGGCTTCAATGACTTCCCAGACATTCAGATTGAGCCGATCGCAGATGAGCGCGATTTCATTAACCAACCCGATATTGACGGATCGGAAGGTATTTTCCAGGAGTTTCACAAGTTCCGCGCTTTCGGGCGATGACACCGGCACCACGCGCTGCACGATCTGGCCGTAGAGGAGCGATGCGAGTTCCCCACAGGTGGATGTCATTCCTCCCACGACTTTCGGGGTATTCGCCAAATGAAACTGCCGGTTTCCAGGATCGATCCGTTCCGGTGAGAAAGCCAGATAGAAATCTTTTCCAATTTTAAGCCCTGTGGCTTCGAGCAGGGGAAGGACAAATTCACGCGTCGTTCCCGGATAGGTGGTGCTCTCTAGAACGACCAATACCTGCTTGTGGAGATATTTGGCGATTTGTTGAGCTGAGGAAGAGATGAAAGAGATATCAGGATCTTTGGTTTTATTGAGAGGCGTCGGAACGCAGATAATGCAGACGTCCATCGTCTTCAGTTTGGAAAAATCGGTGGTGGCGGTGAGATGCTTGCTGTCGACGAGGTCCTTCAGGATCGCAGAGGGGATGTCCTCAATATAAGAATGTCCCCCCAAGAGGTGGCTGACTTTCCGGCTATCGACCTCAAAACCGGTCACCAAATAACCGACCTTGGCAAATTCGCAGGCTAAGGGAAGACCGACGTATCCCAGCCCCAGAATTCCGATTTTGGCGTTATGCGACTTAATTTTATCGTGAAGCACATGACCTCCTTACGCTGAAAGAATGGGTATTGTAGCCAATGCGCGCCCTACGCTACAACCGTTCTTCGCTGGGTTTGCGAGCAGAGATGTGAGGGTTCCCCTCTAAGGATTGAGCGAGGACCTGTTCCGGTAAAACCAGCGGCGTCGTCACGAACATGATTTGGTAGGCAAACAACGAGCGCCGGATCTTAATCAGTCCTGTGTTACAGACTTCGGCGAGGCGGCAAAGCCAGCGCGGAAGGCCTAATGCCCGGTACGGCAAAGGGAACCCTATACGCTGCAGGATGACAAATCCCGTCTGATCAAATAAATTCTTAAAGGTTCTGAAAGAGAATAACCGTTTATGCGTGATGTCCAAAATTCCCTTTTCGCCGTAGTTGAAATGACCCAGCAATAGCATCAGACGGATGACGAGGAAAGCGACATTGCCGGTGCTGAAAATAAAAATGGGCGGTTTTCGGTAGCGGATGTGGCGAAGGTGGAGAAGAAATAATTCCGGCAGCGCGAGGTGTTCCAGAACATCCAGCATCAAGATCACGTCGAACGACTCCTGCTCGAGGATCTTTCGGAGGGCCCCAAAATCCTTCTCGAGGTCGACCTGATGATAAACGAAAGGCTTTCCCCGCATCATCGATGGAGGCAGCTGATCGATGCCGACCACGTCGCACTGTCTCGATCGAACCAAATGTTCCGCGACGTAGCCTGTCGAGCAGCCAATGTCCAGAACGCGCGATCCCGAAGGGATTAAACGAGGATGGCGGCAGACGTAAGAGTGGGGACTGTTCAGATCCAGTTTTTGGCTATAGGCCGGTGGCGGAATTTCCGCTTTGCGAACGTCGGATAATGCGTCCGGGTGATATCGGAAATCATAGAAGAGGTTGTAATTTTGCAGCCGATATTTCAAAGACGCTTTCACATGCTTCCACGCCAACTGCAAATTTTGTCTCTGCTGAGCCGGCCAACCTGCTGGAAGGGACAAGTGGACCGGGGATAAGCGGCACTTCTGATCGATGAGCTGCAAGAGCAGCTCGGTTTCGAATGAGGGGTCATTCGTATCCAGCTCGAAAGCGACTCGCGACAACGCTTGGGTCCGATATCCCTTGTAGAGACTGTGCCAGCCTTCCAGGCGTACGCCCGACAATCGACTTTGCAGCTTAGAGACCAGATTCCATGGACGCGACCGTCTGGCGAAACCCAAAGCGACGTCGGCATCCGATCCTTTCAAAGCCTGGGCCAGAGCGATTAAGGCGGGCGGCGAATAGATCCTCTCACCATGCAGCACCAGGACGGCCTCAAATCCTTTGTCCAGGGCATAACGGAAACCGACCTTCTGATTTCCTCCCTCCCCTTGAACGTGCGGTACGCGAATGACCTTTAGATTGGGAAATTTGTGATCCCGGCGGAATTGGTCGGCGATTTTAAACGTATCATCGGTGGAGGCATCATCAATGAGCAGAAGCTCTGTCGCTGGATCGTTGACGAACTGGGTATGCAAGGTGGCCAGGGAGCCTGCAATGGAAGGGCCGACGTTATGGCTTAAAATGAGAATGAGGACACGCATTCTAAAGTCTCGGGACGGACAGACGTTGCTGGTAGAGCGCTTCGTAAGCGCCGACCATTTGGCTCATAGAAAAAATCTTTGCTTTTGCCTGCGCCTGTCGGGCCCGCAGCCCGGATTCATCGGGGTGCATGATGGCTTTCTCGATGCCCTCTTTCAGGGCCATGACGTCCTCCGGGGGAACGAGCCAACCTTCTTTGGGATCGGATAGAATTTCGGATACCCCTCCCACTTGGGTCGCCACGACCGGACATCCAGCCATCATGCTTTCAAGAACAACATTCGGCGTTCCCTCCCAACGGGAGCTGAGCACGAACAACTGGGCGAGACGAAGATAGGGCGATATATCCTTTACTAACCCGATCAAACGCGCTCTGCCTTCAAGCCCTTCTGCGCGAATCTGCTGTTCTAGCGCCGCTCGTTCTTCCCCTTCACCGGCGATGAGCAGTCCGACGTCAGGGTATCGCTCGGCGATGGGGCGAAAGGCTTGAAGCAGGATGTCAAATCCCTTTTGCCGATGCAAGCGCCCGGCACTTAAAATAAGTCTCGGCTGATCCAATCCCATTTGGTTCCGAATCTCTGAGAGCTCCCTATCGGGGACCGAACGCGTCGGTTCAATGCCATTAGGAATGACGTGAATCTGATCGGATTTCAACCCCATTTCTTGCATGGCAAATTCTTTCAGGCGTTTCGAATTGACTGTAAAAAGAGCATTTTCTCGAAGACACAAGCGCTCCGCCCATAGATGGAATCGTTTTTCTTTCTCCATCACCCGCACACTGCACACGACGCACGGAATACCCAGGTCGCGCGCCGCCATGCGCGTCAAGACATTGGCACGTGTCAGAAAAGATTGCACAATGTCAGGCTCGAATTTCTTCAAGGCGGCCTTCAACTCGCGCAGAAGCCGGGGGGCATCGAAGAGGGCCGCCAGAGACCTTGCTGGAGTCTTCATGGCGATCACCTCGATTCCGCCGGCCTGCAGCAGGTCCGCCATGGGGCCGGAGCTTTTTAAACAGATGACCTGAAGCGCGTGGTTTCTTTCTTTAAGACCACGGGCTAAATGGAGAACCATTTTTTCGGTCCCACCAATGGACAGCCCAGGGAGAACGAATTGAATCCGCACCCGTTTAGTATACTAGCAAAGTCAAAAAATAATTCATGACGCAAGATCGGATTTGCACTGTTTCGGACGCGGTGCTGGACCGGCTGGCCCCGTATCAACGTGGCCGGCCAATTTAATGTCCCGTCCTTCAAAGACATTACGGGCTTGTCGCATCTGTCACGCAAAGCGCTTGGCTGTCTATTTAAATCTGGGCCGTTTGCCGCTCGCCAATGCCTACCTGCGCTCCAAGGATCTAGGGCAGAACGAATTTATAGAGGAGTTGGCTCTCCAGCTTTGCCGGCAATGCGGTCTCTCTCAGTTAACGAAAGTCGTTCATCCGGATCGGATGTTCAAAAACTACCTCTATGTCAGTTCCACGCCGTCCACATTTCGCGAGCATTGTGCGGAACTGGCGCGCAGCCTGCAGACATCAGCGTCACTCCGGCCGGAGGATCTGGTGCTCGATATCGGTTCTAACGACGGTTGTTTGCTCCGATGCTTTAAGAAAAAAGGCATGCGGGTCGTGGGCGTGGATCCTGCAAAGAATCTGGCCGCTGAAGCGAACCAGCAAGCGATCCCGACACTTTGCGCTTATTGGTCAGAAACCACCGCTGGGAAAATCCTTCAGCGTTATGGATCCCCGCGATTGGTGACCTCGCTCAATGTCGTGGCGCATGTCGATGATGTGCACCAGTTTGTGCGGGGTGTAAAGAGATGCCTTGCTCCGGATGGCGTCTGGCTGATTGAAGTGCCCTATCTCCTCGATTTTATTGAGCGTAACGAGTTTGATACTGCCTACCACGAGCACCTTTCCTACATGAGCCTCCATCCCCTAAGCGCTTTGGTTAGCCAATACGGACTCGAGATCTTTGATACGGGATATTTTCCAAAGCTCCATGGAGGAACGATCCGGGTGTTTGTCGGTCGAAAAGGACGCCACCGGGTCCACGCGCGTGTTGGGAGGTGGCTAAAAAGAGAGCGAGACTTCGGCGTCAAGCAACTGTATCCCTATCGGGCTTTTGCACACCGGGTCCTGGAGAACAAATCTTCACTTTTGGCTCTGATTAAGAATATTCGGCGGCGGAAGCAGCGGCTCTGGGCTTACGGAGCCAGTGCCAAAGGGAATACCCTGATGGGATTCTTTGGTCTTTCCCGCCGGGACGTTCCCGTAGCGATTGACGACAATCCAAAAAAATGGGGGTTTTACACTCCCGGATCGCATTTGCGCATTACCGGGATCCAAGAGTTGCGTCAATCGTCCGTCGATTATCTCTTGCTGCTGGCCTGGAATTTCAAAGATGAGATTATGCGACGTTGCAAAGCGGTCGAGTATCGGGGGGCTTTTGTCATGCCCATTCCCCGAGCGAAAGTCGTTGCAAATACAATGAAAAGAGGCTAGATTACGAACGATGAAAACAATCTGCGTGACAGGCTGTCTGGGGTTTATGGGGTCGCATTTTACGCGCATGGCGCTGAAACAGGGCTGGCGCGTCTGGGGTATTGATAAGAAGACCTACGCGGCCCGGCCCGAATACCTAAACGAATTCGGCCGCGATAAGCGATTTGCATTTCTGGAAGCGGACATCGCCCAGATGAACCATCTGTACGAAGTCGATTATGTGGTTAATTTTGCAGCCGAAACGCACGTCGACAACAGCATCATGGACAGCGCACGGTTTTTGCGCTCCAATATCATGGGCGTCCAGAATGTACTCGAATTGATTCGCGCCAAACGAAACTACGAAATGCCCCTGCTGGTGCAAATCAGTACCGACGAAGTCTACGGCGACATCAAGAATGGCAAGCACAGGGAATCCGATAACTTCCGGCCCTCCAATCCGTACTCTGCCAGCAAAGCGGCCGCGGATCTTCTGATTATGGGGTGGCATCGCACCTATGAAGTTCCCTACTTGATCGTCCGCCCGACCAATAATTACGGCATTGGGCAATATCCGGAGAAATTGATCCCGAAAGCCGTCAAATATCTGACCTTGGATAAGAAAATCCCGCTCCATGGCGACGGCTCCTATATGCGCAGTTGGCTCCATGTCGAGGATACCTGCTCAGCGATTTTTCATCTGCTCAAGCATGGCGAGCGGAATCGCATTTACAATATTTCCGGGGACACGGAAGTTTCCAATCGCGACGTGGTGGCCCAGATCTTACGGTGCTACTTAAAGAAACGGACAAAGCTCGAAGACCATGTGAAATTCAATTATGTGCGCATGGGAGAGGATGTCCGGTATTCGCTGGATGATTCAGCCCTGCGGCGTCTGGGGTGGACAAATCGGCATCGATTTGAACGCGAAATCCCCAAGCTCGTTGATTACTACAGCAAGAGATTCGTCTGGTGAAATTGTCTGTCATCGTGCCGGTCTACAACGAGAGGGAGAATATACCTCCTTTTTACGAAAGAACCCGCAAAGTCCTCGAAGCGATCCCGGCTCTAGAATCCTGGCAGATTGTTTTTGTGAATGATGGCAGTCAAGATAATTCCCTTGAGCGCATTCTAAAGATTAGAGCCCAGGATCCGCGCGTCAAAGTCGTTACTCTATCACGGAATTTCGGTTACCATGCGGTTTTGGTGGCAGGTTTAACACTGACGGAAAGCGATTTGTACGCCATCATCGATGTGGACGGGGAGGATCCGCCGGAGTTATTCACTTCGTTCTACCAAGCCATTCAAGCCCACGCTCAGGTCGTTTACGGGATACGATCACAGCGGGACGAACCCCGATGGATTACGTCTTTCCGAGCGCTCTTCTATCACATCAATAACCGGATTGCGGACAGTCCCACCGTCCTTTGGATGGCGGAGTTTGGCATGATCACGAAGGAAGTTCGAAACGCGATTTTGGCACCCCGGACGACGTACCCTTTCCTGCGCGCTGAGTTGGCTTACGTCGGATTTCGTAGGGTCGGGATCCCTTATCAGCGGTCCAAACGCATGCACGGAGAATCTCATTATCGTTTTGGTTCAATGACGCGTTTTGCCGTCGCAGCTTTTTTGGCCAGTTCGACATTCCCGCTGCGTATGGTCTTGTACCTGGCCGCGGGGTTCGGTTTGGCGTTGCCGATCGTGACGTGGCTGAGAAAGTTGTCCATGGGCCAAGCGGCGGCCGCCGCTGGTTTGTTTATGTATTATTTCCTACTCTTGACCGTACCGATGATTGCTCTGTATTTGGCCAGAACCTACAAGAATGGTGTCGCGCGCCCCGTATTTATTGTCGATGAGGGGCAAACCCACTTAAGCTGACGAGATTCTCCCCGTCGTTTCCGCCCACCTGACATAGCCGAAGGCCGCCACCAGGACCAACAGCGGAGATATCGCTTCTCGGAATCGAACGACCATATAAAATGGTAAATGAATCAAGAAAATATAGGCAATGACCGAGAGAATCAGCATCCATGCGCGGGCATCGCGCAAAGTGAAAATGAATCGAGTTCCGAGTGCAAAGAACGATAGCAAGAGAAATGAGAAACAGGTATACAACAGATTCTGAGGCCAGGAGACGTAACCCGGAGTTAGATTCGGGCGCCAGAAAACCAGCGCATTCACCAAGGTCGTATAGAGGGTCAACCAAGGATGAGCCCGGATAAATTCTTTGCCGGTCGCCACATACAAATCTTCAATTTGACGTTCATCCAAGCCTTTCATCTGCAAGGCCTTATCGGCAGGAAGCGCAAAGGCTTCGCCGCCAAAGTGGTAATACGGGGAGTGCGCGAAATAAAAATTTTCTCCATAATTGGAGGCGGTGACCACCAACCGCTTGAATATCATGGCATTTCGGATCACCCACGGAGCCATGCCCAGCGTAAATCCGAGGAATGAGCAGGCGACCCAACGGACGGCCGTTGGAGACCGATAGTTCCATAAAAGCCAACCCGTAATCACTAGCACGAAAAGAGAAAATTCTCCACGCCCCAAGGCGCTGAGAGCACACAGGATGCCGGCGGCGATGAATCGTATCCCTTTCGATTGTGATGAGGCTGTCAGAACTAGATAAAGCGCCAGCGTATAAGACAACATGACGTAGCTCTCAGCCAGCAGGCGAGTCGACCAGATGATATGCCCTGGGTAAAAGGCCAAGGCCCAGCCCGCCCATGAACCTCGGGGGTGACACATGAGGTGTCGACCGAGACGAGCAATGAGGACGCACGTCAGGGCCCCGCATAAAGACGCCAAAAGGCGCAGGACGAGGAGGGCGTGTTCGCCGCATACGATTGTTGCGCCCGCCGCCAGGACCGGAAACAAGGGAGGCAAAAAAGCGTAATAAGGCGTAGGAAAGTCGGAACGGTAAGAGACATACCCACGACCGCTCAAAAGATTATGAGCGATTTCGAGTTGGGATCCATCATCATCGCCCATCGTGATGTGAAAGACCGAGAAGAATAGAATCCTAAGCGCTAAGGCCGCGACAAACAGAGTGACGCCGGAATCGCGGATTTTTAGCCAATTTATTTTTCGGTACAAAGGCCTAACCTCGTCGCCATTATAAGACTTTACTTATCGCAACAAAAATGTAAACCTAAGAGCATGAAAAAAACTCGGCTCACTTTGCTCGCCCTGGTCTTGATCTTTGGTCTGGGATCTTACCTTCGCTTGACAGGCCTGACCTGGGGGCTGCCTCGATATGATCGGTTCGCGCCGTTGTACGGGGATGAGTACAACGTCTTCAATTTTCTGCACCGAATGAATCCCAAGCAGCTCGATCCCCTTTTTTTTATTGATCCCACATTCATCTATTATCAGCTGGGCGCCGTACTTGAGCTTGCATCCCTTGCGCATCTGGTGACGCTTCATGGCAGTGAAAAATTCTATTACAAAACGAATGATCCCGAAGGCAAAGCGTACTATCTTCAGCACCCCGACCAATACGGCCGTCTCTTCGTGGCGGGGCGCATCCTCATCGTGGCCTACGGCCTGACCGGAATTCTAATTTTTTATCTTCTGGGTGCCACGGTTTCGCATTCGCCCTACGGCGGCCTCTTGTCGGCGCTTTTCTACGCGGTTCTCCCATTGCCCGTCATTTCAAGTCACGTCATCGACGTCGGAGTACCCGTATCCGTCTGGCTGGCGGCGGCTTTTTTTTGCTTTCTGATCAGCCTGCAAAAGAATAACCGCCGATGGCTGATGCTGGGCGCCTTCACGGCGGGGTTAAGCTTCAGCTCGAAATATACCGCCTTTCCTATTTTCCTCTTGATGCCCTATTGTTTCTGGCGACTCCAGAGCTCCATCAAGACCATTGTCGCCTGCTGCGGCTTATCGGCCGCTGGTTTTGTCTTGGGAACGCCATTTGCCATTCTGAATTGGCC
>Ga0207074_1113_pt1 | contig 13410 bp, 9 predicted proteins | sample Alteio_BWMinHeat_66_FD_153567 | JGI IMG/M metagenome (GOLD analysis project Ga0207074, IMG submission 153567) | Enriched cells from forest soil in Barre Woods Harvard Forest LTER site, Petersham, Massachusetts, United States -... | ecosystem: Environmental > Terrestrial > Soil > Temperate forest >...
TCGTATAATCGAAACCAGGCATGACACACATCAAACGCCACTTTGATCCCGGCTCCATCGCCATTATTGCGATCACCCTCGCCCTGTCTATTGTCGCACTGGTGACAAAAGGCCTTACTCACGACCTCTTGCTGGGGGCGGGAGTTTTTCTTGTTTCCGCCAAGCTCATCATCATTTCGTAAAAGAACAGTCTCGGTCTGAAGTCGCTTCACAAAAAATTGGATGAGATTCATGACGCGATAGGAAGAATGGAGTCGGAGCATCTCACATGAAATTGCGAGGTCATGGCCGTGACGGTCTGTGCGCTGAACGACTGCGCACCTCTCCGCCGGCCGCCACTCAAGCTTGCTCCGCACTCCCGCCATCAACTGCGTCCTCAGCCTCACCGCCCATTCCACCCTGTGGGACGGAGTGAGAGACAATTGAAAATCACGCCGTTGGATGTGTGCTGTCTCACTCTCGAACATCGCGCGGATCAGGACCGCTTTCTCTAAGCCGGCCCCACTTATTTTGTTTATCAAGCCACTGAAGTGTAATCCGCCTGTCGAGAAGCTGTCCCCCGCCAAAATAAGTGACAACCATAAACGCCTCCTTGCTTGACTCGTAATTGGGGCGAACAATCAGGGTCGCGAGCGCCGTGCGGCTTCCATAATGAAGGATGTATGGCTTTCCGAGATCTCTTTCCTCAATGCCAGCCTTTCCTTGCCCCGACCCTATGACGATATGGTAAGAAAGCTGGTGGAAGCTTTTGCCAGGGTTGTTTGTGGCATCATTCAAAACCCACAATAAAAGACCCGAAACCTTCGGGGCGCCACCCTCCGGGACGTTGTTCGTCAATTTCGGAAATGTGAACATGCCATCGATGGCCTCATTGACCATCCTTGTTAGCACGGGTGCCAATGGGTTGTTGTTGTTCTGCCTTGTCTTAACCGCCACGGTGACGGTTCCAACAGCCAGCAACACACCTGCGCCGGTGACAATTGCCATTTTCGCCTTTGACCAAGCCATAAGTTTCAATGCTCCTTGAATGAGAACCAATGTCGAACTGCTGGCTGCCGCGCCTTTGGCAATCGCCACGGCGGTCACAGTTTTTGCCAGTGCCGCAGGCGGTGCTTGAATGGCATTGGCAGAAATCGCCCCGGCAGTGACAGCGGTTGTCGAGGCCACGCCCCGTTTTGAGAAAAATTTTCGCAACTTTTCCAGCGCGCGCCCAACCCGCTTTTGCGCCGCGGCATCATTTACATTGAGCGCCGCGGCGACTTCACGCAGTTTCTTATCTTTGAAGAAGCGCAGCACCACGGCTTCACGGTCCTTTTTTCCAAGGCGCGCCATCGCTTCGTCGAGTAACGGCGCGAGTTGTTCCCAGACCGAATCGGCGACAGATTCCTGGAGGTCGGATTGCATGCAGGACTCCTGTTCGCGAAACTGACGACGGCGTTCACCACGCATATAACTGATGGAGGCCAGCCGGGTCGTCTCGTAAAGCCAAGCTTCGAGAACGGTGTCCGCATGGAGTCCGCCAGCTTTTCGCGCGAGGATGACAAAAACCACCTGGGTGATTTCCTCGGCTTGAGCAGGAATGCCGGCGTGACGAAGCGCAGCCGAATAGACGAGGTTTACGTGCCGTTGGACCAATTCGGCAAAAGCCGGCTCCGACCCTTGCCCGGCATACTCCCTCAACAGTTCCACGTCAATCGAATCTCGCATTTAACTATTTACTGCCGCCGAATGGAAAATCAGACAATTATTTTGCTTTAATCAGACTCACAACGCCGCCTCTTTTACCGGCGACCGCCGTGCATTTTGATACCTACGGTACGTTTGACGGATTTGGGCGGTTGTGATTGAATAGAGGCCGCAGGATTGGTCTGTGAAACGAGGAGGAGGCAGAACTTGGATGCGAAACGCCACGAAAGGGCAAAATCAAGGAGAGGATTGCCGAACACAGAATGACAAGGCCGAATTTGCGATGGAGATGTCCGGTAATTCGTTTTCCCGGCACTCCGCGCCAACCCCACAGCGGTGTCCCCCGAAAGCTTTCGGGGTTGCCACTGCCAGCTCCAAATCGCTCATGGCGCATGATCACGAGAGGCGCGAGGGCGGCAATTTTTGCCGGATTGGTTCGGTTTGTACCGCTTTGTACCGCTTAAATTCGCTTAAGCGGGAGCGCTGTCCTGCAAAGGGAGGCGGTGGCTGGCAAAATACATTGCAAAATGCACGATTTCAAATGAGCTGGAACCAACCACAAGAGGCTTCGTTTTGGGCAACCTGGCTTGAGACTTCCGCCAGACGGATGAAACGGCCCAAGCTTGGACGCTTACTCGTTCCCGGCAACCCTGCTTTCCACTTGACCCTCCTTCAACCGCGTCCTCAATCGCTGGCCCGGTTTCACCTCCACCGCGCTGCGGATCACCCGGCCCGTCACGGCATCCGTGGTGATGGAATAACCGCGTGCCAGAACCTGTTCAGGCGCCAGCAGTCGCAGCCGCGTTTCGAGCGCGGCAAGCCGGTCCTGCGCGGACGTGAATCGATGACGTACGTTTTCCCGCAAACGGCGCTTCTCCTGTTGCAGCAATTCGCCGCGCTGTTCCAAAAGCCGCCGGGGCCGCACCCGCATCAGGCGCTCGCGCAAGTTTCGCCAGGCTGTCTGCTGGCTCCGCGTCCCCTGCCTCGCGCAACGCCACAAACTGCCGCGCAAATCGTCCAGCCGTTGCAGCCACTCGTTGAACCGCCGCCGCGGATGCACCCGCGCGAGCCGTTGCGCGCACTGTTCCAGTTGAAGCCCCTTCTCGCCCAGCCGCCGTCCGAACAACTGCCGCATCCGGTCCCCGGCCCCGGACAAAAACTGGCAACTGGCGAAAACCCCCTCGGTGATGATTTCCGCCGCCGCGCTCGGCGTCGCCGCCCGCGCGTCCGCCACGAAATCGCTGATGGTGAAGTCAATCTCATGCCCCACCGCCGACATCACCGGGAGCGCCGATTCAAAAATCGCCCGCGCCACGACCTCTTCATTGAAGGCCCACAAATCCTCCAAACTCCCGCCCCCTCGCGTCACCAAAATCAGGTCGAGGGGGGATTTGGTTTTGGCGTTGAATTCGTTCAGCAACCGGATTGCCGCCGCGATTTCCTCCGCCGCCCCCTGCCCCTGCACACGGCACGGCGCGAGCGCCATTTCCAATCCCGGATTGCGCCGCCGCACCACATGGAGCACGTCGCGGATGGCGGCGCCCGTGGGCGATGTCACGAGGCCGATGCGTTGCGGATAACGCGGCAGGGGGCGTTTGCGTTCCGTGGCGAACAGACCCTCGGCGTTGAGCTTCTGCTTGAGCTTTTCGAAGGCCAGTTGGAGCGCGCCCACCCCTTGCAGCTCAACTGCGGTGACCCGCAATTGGTATTGTCCACGCGGCTCATAGATCGTGAGGTCCCCCTGCAAGACGACCTTCCGCCCGTCTTGCAGCAAGCCGCGGCTGTCCCGCGCCTCATTGCGAAACAGGACGCAGTTCAACTGCGATTCGGCATCCTTGAGCGTGAAATAAAAGTGGCCGGAGGCTTGCGCGCGAAAATTCGTCACTTCCCCAGTCACCCAAACCTGGCCCACCTGTTTTTCCAGCAGGCGTTTCACCTGCGCGGTGAGCTCGCCCACCGTCAGCACCTTGCGCGCGGGCGCTTCGGTGGGAAACAACTCGCCAAAATTCCATTGCGATTTGACCGGTTTGGCCATGCGATCCTACCCCGCCTTCTCCACCAGCGCCTCCGAAACCCTCTGGATGTCCAACGCCCTTCCGGTGTGAGCGTCAATCTCCACCACGGCCCCCTGCAACAATATCCGCCCAGTGGCCACGGTGAACCGCTGCGGCTGCAAGGTCAAAAACCTTTTGACGACCGGTTCGACCTCGCGCCCGATCACACTCTCATGCGGTCCGGTGAAACCGGCGTCTGTCAAAAAAGCCGTGCCGCCGGGAAAAATCTGCTCGTCCGCCGTTTGCACATGCGTGTGCGTGCCGATCACTGCGCTGACTTGACCGTCCAGCATGCGGGCCAGCGCCGCCTTCTCGGAGGTCGCCTCGGCGTGCAGGTCGATGAAAATGATGCTGGTTTTGTGGCGGAGCCGTTCCACCTCGGCGCGGGCGGCGATAAAAGGATTGTCAAGGTCCGGCATGAATGTCCGGCCCTGCAAGTTGAGGATCCCCACGGGCGCCTGGTTGTTTGCCTGATAAACGACGCTCCCCTGCCCCGGTGTCCCTTGCGGATAATTATACGGCCGGAGAAACCGGGATTCGTTCTGCAACAGTACCAAGACCTCCTTCTGATCCCATAAATGATCTCCGCTGGTGATGATGTCCACCCCCGCTGAAAAAATTTCCGCCGCTGTGTTGGGCGTGATGCCCGAGCCGCCCGCTGAATTCTCCCCGTTGGCAATGACCAAATCCATCGCGTGCTGCCTTCGGAGACGGGGGAGCAACTCCTTTACCGCGCGCCGCCCCGGCTCGCCCACGATGTCCCCGATGAACAGGATTTTCACCACCCCAAGTTACTGTGGGCAGCCCCGCTGGCAAGCCGGGAAACGCGCCCCGTCAGTTTCTAATTGCCTTGGGAGGCGGTTTTCCGCGACCTTGAGTCCATGAAACGCTTCCGACCACTGCCCGCGCCTCTCGCAATACTGCTGTTGTTGCTACCCTCCGCATTCAACGCCAACGCCTCGACGGCCGGCGAAGAAATGGCCGATGCCGCCAAGAATTTCCTCCAGGCCCTGTCGCCTGACCAACAGGCCCAGGCCACCTACGCGCTGACGGATGAGGAACGCTTCGACTGGCATTTCATCCCCAAATCGCGCAAGGGTGTTCCCTTGAAGGAAATGTCCCCGACCCAGCAAAAGCTGGCGCAAGCCCTGTTGAGCAGCGGACTCAGCCACCGCGGGTACGCCAGGGCCGTCACCATCATGAGCCTCGAACAAATTCTCGCCGACCTGGAGCAAGGCAAAGGCCCTCGCCGCGACCCGGATCTTTATTTCTTCACCGTCTTTGGCAAACCCGGAACCAAAGACGCATGGGGCTGGCGCGTGGAAGGCCATCACCTCTCGCTGAATTTTGTCGTTCGCGGCGACAGTGTGTTGTCCGCGACCCCCACCTTTTTCGGCTCCAATCCCGCAGAAATCAAGGACGGCCCCCGCCAAGGGCTCCGGGTGCTTGGCTCCGAGGAAGACCTGGGCCGGCAGTTTGTCAAATCCCTTGCCGGAGACCAGTTGAAAGCCGCCCTCATTGCCATCAAAGCGCCGAGCGACATCATCACCGGCAACTCGCGCAAAGCCCAGCTTCTCAATCCACCGGGGCTGCCCGCCGCCCAAATGACCGGGGAACAAAAAGAACTGCTTTTGAATTTGATCAAAGATTACGCGTTCCGCCACCGCGCGGAAGTGGCGTCTGAGGATTTGCAAAAAATCCAGAAGGCCGGATTCGACAAGGTTCATTTCGCCTGGGCCGGCGCGCTCGAACCCGGCCAGGGGCATTATTACCGCGTCCAAGGTCCCACCTTCCTGCTGGAATATGATGACACCCAGAACAACGCCAATCATATTCACACCGTCTGGCGCGGTTTTGAAAACGATTTCGGCGAAGATCTCTTGCGCCGCCATTATGAGGAAGTGCCCCACGGAAAATAAAGCGTCCTGACCGGGGCTGCCACGTTTGCAGAATGACCCCCATGCGTGGACATTGCGCCCACTGCATTTTGGCATTAAAGCAACCTGTGCGGCAACCATGCAAAATGCAAGCAACATGAACCCTCCGGCTGAAACGGTTCCCTTTTCCGTCGGCGCGCATTGCACCGTCACGATTAGCGACATCGCATTTGGCGGCGAGGGAGTCGCGCGCGTCGAAGATTTCGTCGTGTTCGTGCCGTTTGTGATGGAGGGCGAGGTGGTGGAGGTGGAAATCACCGAGTTGAAGAAGCGTTTTGCCCGCGCGCGGCTTCTCCGTGTGCTCCAGCCGTCTCCCGAAAGAGTGCAACCACCCTGCCGCTATTTCGGCGACTGCGGCGGATGCCAGTACCAGCACATTGATTATCCCGCCCAGCTCCGGCTCAAGCACAAACAGATTTGCGATCTTTTCCAGCGCATCGGCGGCATCGACGCCCGGATGGTTGAACCCGTGATTCCCAGTCCGCAACCTTATGGCTACCGGAATCGCATCATGATTCGGAGCCAGTGGGACAAGTTCAAGCAAGGCTTGAACATCGGATTCATCCGCGCCGACAACCGGCTGGTGGTGGACATTGAAGAGTGCAAAATCGCCGAGCCGGCCCTCAACGCGCAGATCACAAACGTCCGTGCCCATCCTCCGCCCAAGGGCGGCATCAAGGTGGTGCTGCGCATCGCCGCGGAAGATTGGGAGGTGCCGCGCGATTCATTCTTTCAGAACAACTTTTTTCTGCTGCCAAAGCTGGTCGAAGCCGCGCGGCAATGCCTGCAGCGCAGCCGCTCCCGTCATCTGGCGGATCTTTATTGCGGCGTTGGTTTTTTCAGTGTGGAGCTGGCCGATTTGGTGGAGAGCTTTGCCGGGGTGGAATTAGATCAGCTGGCCGTCAAAGCCGCCCGCCGCAATGCCGCCGCCCGCGGGCGGACCAACGGCGAGTTTCTGGCCGGACGCGCGGAAGACCTGCTGCCGGGACTCATGGACCGCTTTTCCGCCGCGGCCACCTCGATTCTGATTGATCCTCCGCGAACGGGGTGTCCGGCCGAAAGCCTGGCCTGCCTGCGTCGCACGCGGCCCAACCAGGTCATCTACGTCTCCTGCCATCCCGCCACCATGGCGCGAGACTTGAACATTTTATGCGCGGAAGGTGTCTTTGATTTAGTGAAAGTAATCCCGATTGACATGTTTCCCCAGACCGCGCACGTCGAATGCGTGGCCGATTTGCAGTTGAACTCCGGCGCCCCTCGCGATTAGTATCCGCTTTCCGGCAATAATCTTGTGCTTGCCAAGCACGCAACCATGATCTCAACTCTGGCAGCCCGATGACAACCAAAACGGAATCAACTCCGCAGAAAAGTTTCGTCACCTCACTCCTGCCCTGGCTTCTCACGGCGGGAATGTTCCTCCTCTATCTGCTCACCCTCGATCATTGGGTGTCACCGGACAGCCTGTTCCGGGTCGGGGAAACGGCGGGGTGGAACTGGCGCCCCTCCATCTGGGCTCCAGTGACGTTTTTGTTCACCTGCCCCTTTCGCTTGCTCCCGGCAAGTTCGCTGCCCGTGGCTTTGAACTTGTTTTCCGCCGTTTGCGCCGCCCTGACGCTCGGCTGCCTCGCCCGCTGCGTTTCGTTGCTGCCCCATGACCGCACCTATGACGAGCGGCAGCGGGAACAAAGCGAATCCTCCCGCCTGAGCATCCCGACCGCCTGGGTGCCGCCGCTTTTCGCGGTGCTCGTCCTCGGCTTGCAAATCACCTTCTGGGAGAACGCCATCGAGGCGACGAACGAGATGTTCGACCTGCTGCTGTTCGCGTACGTCATCCGCTGCCTGCTGGAATACCGTCTTGAGCACCGTGAATCCTGGCTGGTGCGTTTCGCCCTGGCCTACGGACTGGCGATGGCAGATAACTGGGCGATGGTCTGCTACTTTCCGGCCTTTCTCGTGGCGCTGGTCTGGATCAAAGGGCTGGCATTTTTTGACCGGCGCTTCCTGCTTCGCACAGCCATTTGCGGACTGGCCGGGTTTTCCTTGATTCTGCTGCTCCCGCTGACGGCCAGCCTCTCCGACGTTTCGCATCTGGGATTTTTTCAATCCGTGGGTTCCATTTTCGGCGTGCATAAATACATCATCACCAGTTTTTCGAGGAGCATGCTGTTGCTGCTGAGTTTGACCTCGATCCTGCCGGTTTTCGTCATCGGGATTCGCTGGCCCTCTTATTTCGGAGACCCCAGTCCCATCGGAACGTTCCTCGCCACCAGCACATTCCATTTCGTCCATGGACTTTTTCTTGTCGCTTGTCTCTGGGTCTCGCTGGATTCCCCCTTCAGCCCCCGGCACTTCGGCGGCCTGCCCTTTCTTACCTTTTACTTTTTGGGTGCGTTGAGCATTGGGTATTTCAGCGGTTACTTCCTGCTCGTCTTCGGTTCCCGGGTGGCCAAATCTCGCGAGCGGGTTCATCCCGTCGTCCTGGCGGTCAACCGCGCGGTCGTGGCAGGCGTGTGGTTTCTTGTAATCGCCGTTCCCTCTTTGCTTGTTTATCGAAACCTGCCGCGCATTCAGTCGGATCGCGCGAGCGTTTTTGCCCGCTACTTCTCGCGGATTGAGGCCGCGCTTCCGTCCGAGGGTGCCGTCGTGCTGAGTGACGATCCCAACATGCTGGCTTTTCTGCGGGCCGCCTGCAATCGCACTGGGAAAGCCTGGAACAATCTTCTGATCGAAACCTCCTCGCTCACACAAGACCCGGCTTACTTTCATTACCTGGATCAGCATTATCCTCAATACCGGCTGGCCAGCCTGGCTGGCGGCAATTCACAACTTGTCACCAACGCTGTCATCCAACTGGGCCTGCTCAAAAACCTCTCCGATAGTCATGACATCTATTATCTGCACCCGAGTTTTGGCTATTATTTCGAGGAGTTCTACGTGCGGCCGCACGGCCTGGTTTACCGGTTGAAGCTTTACCCGCCAGACTCAGCCCTTCCGCCGCCGTTGAGCCCGGAGGAGATTGACAGGAATCTGAAACTCTGGAAAGGGATCGACGCCGAGGAATTGCCGCGGCTGACCCATGCCCTCAAAAAGACCGCGGGCAGGACGAAGCCCGGCGTCATGGAACGATTCTTTGCCTCCGCCCACCTCGCGCCGGAAACCGACCAGCGCGCGCTGATGGTGGCGGGCTACTATTCCCGCGCCCTCGATTACTGGGGGGTGGAGCTGCAGCAAAGCGGCTTGAAGAACGACGCCGAGAAATGCTTTGAGCAGGCGAAGTTGCTAAATCCTGACAACGTGGCCGCGCAGATCAATTATGACTTCAACCAGGACATGCGCAAAGGCGCGGCACCGGTCGTCCTGACTCCGAAGGAGGTCGAGGAGAAACTCGGCAAACATCGCACCTGGCTGCAAGCCATCAATGAGGACGGCCCGGTGGATGAGCCGAATTTTCACTATGAGCTCGGCTCGGCCTTTGAAATTGGCAGCAACTACCGCCAGGCCCTGCAACAGTTCGAGAGAGCCCGGATTCTCCAGGCGCAGAACACCAATGCATGCCTCAAGGCCTCGCAATCCTATCTCCGAATCCGGGATTATTCCAATGCCCTGGCGGCTGCGGAGCAGGTTTTGGAGACCGCGCCGGACAATCCGGACGGGATTTTCCTCAAGAGTGTCTCCCTGATCCAGTTGCAAAGGTATGACCAGGCCATTCCGCCATTGAACCGCCTGCTGGAGTTGCAAACCAACCATTACGCCGCGCAATTGAACCGCGCCATCGCGTATTTGAAAGTGGGCAACCTGGATGCCTCGCGGAAGGACTATGAAAGCGTGGCCCGCGTCGCTCCGAAGGCCTACCAGGTTTATTACGGTCTGGGAGAAATAGCCTACCGCCAGAAGGACACGCCGGCGGCCATCAAAAACTACCAGCTTTACCTGACCAACGCTCCTCCCCAGAACCCGGAGGAAGTTAAATTCGTCAGCGATCGCTTGAAGGAGTTGAAGTCTGGCGCGCCTTGAATGGGATGCGCGTCATCCATGTCATCACCCGGTTGATTGTAGGCGGCGCGCAAGAAAACACGATTGCCTCGGTGCTTGGACTCCGGCAAAAGCCGGGCATGGAAACAGAGTTGATTTCCGGTCCCGCCACCGGGCCTGAAGGCTCCCTCGAAAGCTCTTTTTCGCGTTCCGCGGACTCACTCACCTTTCTCCCCGAACTGGTGCGCCCCATTCATCCCTGGAAGGATTGCCTTGCGATGCGCCAGCTCACACGAATCTTCCGGGCCCGGCGCCCCGACATTGTCCATACCCACAGCGGCAAGGCCGGCATCTTGGGGCGAATAGCCGCCTCGCGGGCAAAGGTGCCCGTCATTGTTCATACGATTCACGGCCCCTCTTTCGGGCCGTTCCAGGGACCATTGGCCAACCTGACTTTCCGTGGCGCTGAACGCGCCGCCGGAAAGTTCACCACCCATTTTGTGGCCGTGGCGGATGCCATGAGCCGTCAATATCTTGCGGCCGGCATCGGACGGCCAGAGCAGTACACCAAGATTTTCAGCGGTTTTTCCCTGGCGCCTTTCCTGTCAACGGCCAATGATGCAGCGCTCCGCGCCCGATGGGGCATCGCCCCTGGGGACCTTGTCATTGGAAAAATTGCGCGACTCTGCGCGCTAAAGGGCCATGAGGATTTGTTCCGCGTTGCCCCGACTTTGATCCGACTATTTCCGCGGATAAAATTCCTGTTTGTGGGTGATGGCCCTTGGCGCGAGCGATTCGAGCAACGGGTTCGGGCGCTCAAGCTGGAGAATAGTGTTGTTTTCATCGGCCTCGTGCCGCCGGCTGAGGTGCCCGGCTTGGCCGGCATCATGGACCTGCTGGCACATTTGTCCAGGCGGGAGGGCCTGGCACGCTCTTTGCCCCAGGCGATGGCGGCCGGCCGGCCGGTGGTGGCGTACGATTGCGATGGTGCGAACGAAGTTTGCCTGGACAATGAAACCGGCTTCCTCCTGCGCCCGGGCGATCTGGACGGATTGACGGAGCGTCTGGGCTGGCTGGCGGGCGATCGCGGTTTGCGCGAACGACTGGGCCAGGGAGGAAGGAGCTTTGTCCGGGAGCGCTTCGCCGTTGAACGGATGGTTGATGATTTATATGCTCTTTACCAAAACTTGGCGCTGAAAAGGTCATTCCCTTCCAGGTGAATTTTCCATTCAATGTTTATCTGCCGGCGCTGGCGGGCGCATTCCTCGCCTCGCTGCTCTCCCTGCCCGCTTGGCGCGCTTGGTGCCGGCGGGCCGGCTTGGTGGATGATCCAGGCCATCGCAAAATTCACACCGCCCCCGTTCCCCTCGCGGGCGGCATGGCGGTCCTCACCGGAATGGTGATTCCTCTGTTGATGGGCATGGTGGCGGTGCATTGGACCGTTCCCAGTCATGATTTGGAGAAGCGGCTTCTGAGTCATGGCTTCGACCGCCGGGCGGGCGAATTGGAAGCGATCCTCCTTGGCGCGATTGGCATCGTGGTGCTGGGCTGGCTGGATGACCGGCATGAATTGCCTCCGCTCGTCAAATTTGGAGGCCAACTGCTAGTGGCTGCGGTCGTCGCCTTGGCGAAGGTTCGGATTACCTTGTTTGTCCACAACCTGGCGTTCAGTTATGCCATCACAATTCTGTGGATTCTGACTGTCATCAACGCGTTCAACTTCATGGACAACATGAACGGGCTTTGCGCCGGTTTGGGGGCGATCAGCGCCTGGTTCTTTGCACTGATCGCCATGATGGAGGGCCAGTATCTTGTGGCCTTGCTGGCCCTGCTCGCCTGTGGCGCGCTGCTCGGTTTCCTGCCTTACAACTTTCCCAAAGCCAGCGCCTTTCTCGGTGACGCCGGCAGCCATCTGGTCGGCTATCTCCTCGCCATCATGGCAATCCTTCCCCACTTTTACACACCCCAGCACCCGCGCGTCTGGGCGGTGTTCATTCCGCTGCTGGTGCTGGCCGTTCCCTTGGGCGACCTGGTGTGGGTGGTCGCGCTGCGTTGGCGGCTGAGACGGCCTTTTTACATCGGGGACAACAATCACCTGTCTCATCGGTTGGTAAAAAGTGGTTGGAACCGCGCAAGCGCCGTGCTTTTCATCTGGCTCCTCGCCACGATGTCCGGCGCGCTTGGTTTCCTACTGATCCTTCGCGCTGGTGGATAGCTCCGTCGGGGGTTTGACCGGTTCAGCCCTGGCCGCAATGGCCTCGGAAAGCATTCCCAACACCTCCGCCCGCGCCACCGCGCCCACCAGCCGGTTTTCTGAAAGTGAATTGACCACCGGCACATTGCGTTGCTCGCTCGACAGCATGATCGGCAGCGTGTCCAGCAACAATTGATTCGGAGTCACGCATGCCGGCGCCGGCCTCATCACATCGTAGGCGATCACCGCGCTCAACTCCGCCCCGGCGGTGAGGTACTCCTTCAAGTCCTGCAAGGCCACCATCCCGATCAACTGGTATTTTGCGTCCACCACCGGCAGGAAATTATTCGGGCTGCTCAGAAACCGTTCCCCGATTTCCTGCAAGGTCGCTGTCTCACGCAATGGCGGCACCGGAGCGTGCATCAAGTCGCCCACGGTTTGCTCCGTCGCCGATCCCGGGCGCAGACTTTCCCGGTCTACCATCAGGCCCTTGTTCCGCAACGGCTGGGTGTAAATGGACTCGGAGTGCAATCGCCGCGCTACAAGGGTGGAGATGACACACGCGAGCATCAACGCCGGCATCAGCGAATAATTGAGCGATATTTCAAATACCATGATCATTGCGAGCAAAGGTGACCGCGTCGTGGCCGCCAGCATGCTCCCCATCCCCACGAGGGCAAACACACCGGTCGGCAGCATTGCCCCCTCGCCGCTCCGGTGCAGCGCGATCCCGAAAATGCTGCCCAAGGAAGCGCCCAGGAACAGCGTGGGAGTGAACACGCCGCCGACCGCGCCAGAGCCCACCGTCGCCACCGTGGCGGCCAACTTGGCCAAAAACAGCCCCAGGAGAAACAACAGCGGGGCCTCGCGACTCAAAAATCTCTCCTGCAAAATCTCGTTGGTGACCCCATAGCCATTGCCCCAGACATCCGGATAGGCCAGGGCAATCAGTCCCACAACCAACCCGCCCAACGCCACTCGCACAAAAAGTGGCGCTTTCAGCTTTTGAAAGAGCTCTCCTCCGCCTTGCAGCAGTTTCAAAAAGGCCGCTCCCAGCGCGCCCGTCAGGATTCCCAAAACCAAAAACCAAGGCAACTGGGTCAGGCTCGTGAACTCAAAGGGCGGCACAACATACCACGGTTTCATGCCGAAAAAACTGCGCGACACGGTCGAAGCCACCACGGAAGCGATCACCAGCGGGGCGAACAGGTTCATGGAAAAGTTGCCGACGACAATCAACGCGGCGAAAACGGCCCCGGCGATTGGCGCATTGTAGGCCGCTGAAATTCCCGAGGCCGCGCCGCAGGCCACCAGCAGTCGCAGGCGATATGGCTGCCAATGCGACCATTGCCCCCACTTCGAGGCAAAGGTCGCCGCCAGTTGCGTGATGGCCCCTTCGCGCCCGATCGATTCTCCGCTCCCGATGCTCAAGAGAGAGGACGCGGCCTTGACCAACGAGGTGCGCAACGGCAGCCGTCCGTCACTCGACACCACCACCTCCAAAATGTTGCTCGATCCCTGCTTGCCCACCAGTCGCAACCCCCAAAACAGGGCTATTCCCGCGGCC
>Ga0207074_1114_pt1 | contig 13315 bp, 10 predicted proteins | sample Alteio_BWMinHeat_66_FD_153567 | JGI IMG/M metagenome (GOLD analysis project Ga0207074, IMG submission 153567) | Enriched cells from forest soil in Barre Woods Harvard Forest LTER site, Petersham, Massachusetts, United States -... | ecosystem: Environmental > Terrestrial > Soil > Temperate forest >...
TAGTGTTAATGTTGTGAGTGGCAGCAGCGGTCCCGGCCGCGATAAAAGAAGAGATGGAACCTGCTTCATTGATGCCTTCTTCCAATATCTGGCCATCTTTGGCTTCTTTATAATACATCAGGCTGTCCGCGTCCACAGGCTCGTAGAGCTGACCGACGTGGGAATAGATCCCGCATTGACGGAAAAGGCCTTCCATACCAAAGGTACGCGCTTCGTCGGGAATGATGGGAACAATAAATTTACCGATGGATCCATCCCTCAGTAGTTGGGAAAGGATGCGTACGTAAGCCATGGTCGTTGATACGGCCCGGCCCTCAGTGCCTTTATAGAATTCTTCGAAGATTTCTTCTGAAGGGGTCTTTAATGGTGTTGTCTCTGTACGGCGAAGAGGTAAAGAACCCCCCAGGACGCTGCGGCGTTGACGGATATACTGCATTTCCGGGGAATCTTCCGCTGGTTTGTAAAACGGTGCTTTGGCAACTTCTGCGTCAGAGATGGGGATGTTAAAGCGGGAGCGGAATTCCTTGAGTTCCTGGTCGTTGAGTTTCTTCTGATTATGGGAGATATTTTTACCTTCACCGGATTCGCCCAAACCATAGCCTTTGATGGTATGAGCCAATACCACTGTTGGGGCACCTTTGTATTCGACTGCGGCTTTATAACCAGCATAAACTTTTTCAGGGTCATGGCCGCCGCGTTTCATGTCGCCGATTTGTTCATCCGATAAGTGGGCGACCATCTCCAAGAGGCGGGGATCTGTGCCAAAAAACTTTTCACGGATATAAGCTCCGGAGGAGACGGAATATTTTTGGAATTCACCATCAACGACTTCACCCATGCGCCGGGCCAACAAGCCTTCGGTATCCTTTTCGAGCAACTGGTCCCACTCGCTACCCCAGACGACTTTGACAACATTCCAGCCGGCGCCACGGAACAGGGCTTCTAATTCTTGAATGATCTTACCATTGCCTCGCACCGGACCATCCAAACGTTGCAAATTACAATTGATGACAAAGATCAGATTGTCTAACTTTTCTCGGGAGGCCATGGTCAAGGCGCCTAAGGATTCAGGTTCGTCAGATTCCCCATCACCCATGAAAACCCATACCTTATTGTCATCTTTGGGCTTAAGCCCCCGGTCTTCCAAATAACGGTTAAAGCGGGCCTGGTAAATACCCATAATAGGCGCCAATCCCATGGAAACCGTGGGGAATTGCCAAAAGCTGGGCATCAGCCACGGATGGGGATAGGATGACAGGCCGCCGCCTTCAGCAAGTTCCCGGCGAAAATTACGCAAATTGGTTTCTGACAAACGGCCTTCCACAAAGGCACGGGCATAAATACCAGGTGAGGCATGGCCTTGAAAATAAACCAAATCCCCGTTGCTGGTGTCCGTGCGTCCACGGAAAAAATGATTGAAACCGATCTCATAAAGAGTAGCGGAAGAGGCATAGGTTGAAATATGCCCACCGATGCCATCGGCTTGTTTATTAGCTTTTACCACCATGGCCATGGCATTCCAGCGGACAATGGATTTAATACGACGTTCCAAATCACGGTTGCCTGGAAAAGCTGGTTGCTTGTCTTTGGGAATAGTGTTTATATAGGGAGTATGGTAAGTAAAGGGAAGGGTGACGCCTGATTCCTGGGCCCGGATTTGAAGCTGCTGTAAAAGATATTGTACCCGGTCAGGCGTTCCACTATTAAGGACATAATCAAGAGAAGCTAACCACTCTTTGAGTTCTACTTCATCCATCGCAGCATTTTTCTTAACATTTACATCATCACTCATAAAAAACTCTCCTAACAGGACCCCGCTGTTTGGCCAACTAGCCAAGCGGGGCTATTTTAATGCATCTATAATGGTGCCGGAGGAGAGATTTGAACTCTCAAGGCTTTCGCCATACGCTTCTGAGACGTACGCGTATACCAATTCCGCCACCCCGGCAAACTTTCTAAAAGAATTTTGGAAGTTGGCAATGGGAAGCCTTCCTTGTAAGGTTTTTAGTATAGCGATAGGAAATAGTGCTGTCAACAAGAAGCCGCAACTGTTATAATCTCCACTTATGTTTCCCATAACTTTTCAAACATCTGCTGTTGCTGTGGCCCAGATATTTGCCATGGGAGCCATGGGTTTTTATTTGGTACGAAGCGGGATCATTCATGAGACCGGCCTTAAGCTTTTGTCCCATTTAAGTGTTAATCTATTCTTTCCTTTGTTTATTTTTTACCAGATCATTAAGCATTTTGATGCTGTACGTATGCCTTTTTGGTGGGGGTTTCCCCTTGTTAATATCAGCCTGGTCCTGACAGGTTTGCTCATTTCTTCTCTAATGGTCTTGCGCCATCACAGTCCACTTAAAAATGAATTTTTGGCGGCATCGTCCTTACATAATGCCGGGTATATTCCGTTATTGATAATGATGTCCCTGCCTTTAGGGGCATGGGCTGGGCAAATATACACCTGTGTGATCCTTTCCATTATCGGCTTTGATCTCTGTTTGTGGTCGCTGGGGGTATGGCTTTTAACTAAGGGCAAATCTTCGCGGATGGATTTAAGAAAAATGATCAATCCTCCCTTATTGAGCATGTCAGCGGCATTAATCATTGGTTTAATCTTTGGACCTAACATCGTACCAGAGGCAGTTTTAAAACCGATAAAAATTTTAGGGGATGCGGCGATGGCCGTGGCTATGATTGTCATTGGCGGTAATTTGAGTCTGTCTAAGTTAAACCGGGTGAATTGGGTCCAGGTCACGGGTGTGTCGTTGATCAAATTAATTGTTTTGCCTCTGGTAACTTTAGTTGTATTATCCATTTTAAAATTAAACCCTTTGATCAGTTTTGTGGCTATTATTCAAGCCTGTATGCCCAGTTCCATCACGCTTTCGATTATCGGCCGCAATTACGAAACGAAAAACCAAGATTTCATTAACCAGGGTATTTTTGTTACGCATCTTTTGAGCATCATAACCATACCAATTTTTTTAGCGCTTTATGGAAAGTTGATTAATTAAAATGACAGTCATCGCAACGAATAAAAAAGCGTATCACAATTATTTTCTCCTTGATAAGTGGGAGTGCGGCATTGCTTTAAACGGCGGTGAGGTCAAGTCCATCCGCGCCGGCGGGGCCAGCTTTACCGATGCTTTTGCCCATATTGATAAAGGAGAGTTGTATCTTTATAATTTACATATCAATCCTTATGAGCAGGCCAGTTACCTGAATGAAGCGCCTGCCCGCCCGCGCAAACTCCTGGTGCATGCTAAAGAACTTGAGAGAATCAATGGGAACCTGACCCGTAAAGGACTGACGCTTATCCCAACCAAGATCTATTTTAACAAGCGCGGCTGGGTCAAGGTAGAAATCGCGGTAGGCCAGGGCAAGAAACTCTATGACAAACGAGATGATATCAAAAAGCGTGATATTAAAAGAGAAATAGACAGATCTGTCAAGCGTAGTAAGTGACATTTGCTCAAAATTGAATCTTGCGTTATAATATAAACGTAAATGTTCTTTCTAATGGGGGTGATTGGTTTCGACTTGTGTTAGTCGGGTATAGGTCGCGTGTCGAGGAAGCTTGGTTGGCCTCGTAAAATACTCTAAGCACAAATTAAACGCTAACGAACAAACGTTAACGCATGACATGGTCATGGATCAATTCGCTAAGAGCGTTGCTCCTATCGAACCCATGCCTGTCGCAGTCCCAGTTATCTAAAATAATTGGGCCCTTTTACTTGTCTAGCCTGTAGATGGGATAAAAGGTCATGAACAGGCTGGTTTCAATGTTCGCCTTCAGCATTGGAACAAGATCATAGAAGGCTGGTCCTGAAACAATCCTGTTTGCCGGAGGGTAAGGGATGAGAGAAAAGTAGACAAAATACACACGTAGACGCTTATATTACGAGACTCAAGGACGGCGGTTCAATCCCGCCCACCTCCACCAATTTTTGTTTATTGATTGGTCAACCTAGTGCTCAAATTACGCCTATAATTACATTTGCCCTTCGTAGCTGAATAAGTTACGGAGGGTTTTTATTTTAAAATTTATGGGCAAGGCAAGGAGGGAAGTTCATAGTTATGGATAAAATATATTATCCGTTAGTAAATATTGAAGAAGTTAGGCCTCTTTTAAGCAAAATCTCTATCTTTGGCGGCTTAAAAGGCACGCAGATTGATGAGATACTTAAATTATTAAAGACCGTTAAGTATGAACAAGGCGAGTACATATATAAAAGAGGAGAAGCTCTCAGCTATATTTATATCATCATGGAAGGTGAAGTGAAGATGATGATTGAAGATAAAGGCGTATTTATAGAATTAATTTCTTTTAAGAAAGGTGACTGTTTTGGGGAGACCTCGGTCATTGGCATTCAATCTCATTCTTCAAATGCACTTGCTGTAAAACCAACTGAATTAATTGTATTGGAACCAAGTAAATTATTAAACATCCATGAAACAGATAAGGAAATATTTGGTTTACTGATTCTTAATATTGCCAGAGAAACTGCTAGACGATTACACCAATCTAATGAAGCGCTTGTCCAAAACATGCTTAAAAAAAATAGGGCATGACGCTATAGAAAAATATTTCTCACATTGCAATTCCATCTGATAACTATTAATATAAATGTCATTCTTATTTTTAGAGAAGATCAGACAAGTGAAAGGATGAGAAATATGAAAAAGTTTGTTTTAGTTATGGCTGTATTTTGTGTTTTGGCTGTTGTTTTTACTGTGAGGGCAACGGCAGATGGTATAAAAGAAGGTAAATGGACCATGACCATGGTTACAAAGATGGATGGTCTTCCCCCCGAAGCTGCTGCCGCGATGAAGCAGATGCAGAATTTACCTCCTGAAGCCGCGGCTATGATGCAAAAGATGAATGTTCAAGTTGGTGCGGGCCCAGGAGGGGGAATTTCAACCACAGTGACTCAATGTATCACCAATCAAAATCCGGTTCCAAAATCAAAAAGAACAGAAGATTGTCAGGAAACCCACGACAAAAACGGTAATACAGTCAATTTCCATGTCACTTGTAACAAGCAGGATTTTCAAATGGATTCCACAGGGAATGTGACATATACTGGAGATTCAATGGTTGGACATATTAAGTCTCATGAAACAGCTAAAGGCCGGAATATGGATGCTACTATAGATATATCTGGTCAATATCTAGGGCCTTGCTCATAAGTAATATAATTTATGCCGTCCAAAAGAAAAAAAACGACTATTTCAGGACCCCGGCGCGTCTATACAACTAGACAGATCATGGAGCTTACTGAGCAGCGTAGGTTAAAAGAGGAGGCTGCTAATAAGGTAAAAGAGCCGGTCCCTGTCGCAGAAGATTTAAAACTTCCTCCAATTTTACCGGTTGCTTCTCCTCAAATTATTAAAGAGGTCGAAACATTTGTTTCCCAGGTCAATGTTAGGCCTTCTCAAGAAAAAGTCGAAAGTAAGAGCCCCTTTTCAGTCTTTGTTGCCAAGGGACTTTTGGTTTTTAATTTATCTTTGACAGCGTTCCTTTTAATGGTTTCATTAAGGCTTCCGGAGTCTTGGGTGAATTCAGTGGCGGCAAAGCTTAATTCCCTGATTGTCTATGGAAGTTTTTATGTTTTTCACTTGGCTCAACTGCCGTGTATTTTAGAGGGATCAGCTTTAAATATACATTTCTATAAATTGTCTCTGCATGGTGATTTAGTGGCACTTTATTCGTTAGAATTGCTGACTCTTTTCGCAGTGCTTTTTGCTTTTATTCAAAAGGCGATCTGGGTTAAAAGAGCAATGATTTTTATTTCCCTGATTCCTTTAGTGATCGTTGCTAATATTTTTCGTGTGCTGTGGGCCTGCGGATTAGCATTGAATTATGGCACAGTATCCGCTGACCGGTATTTTCATGGTGCTTTAGTGGATTTTGTTTTTGTTTTTGTTGTAGCAGGTTTAATATTATTTGAATTTTTGGCGTTCTCTGATTGAAATAAATAGAAGGGTTAAGATCATATGTCGATAAAATTAAAGAATAAAATAGAAAATAAACAGGCCCATATCGCGGTGATAGGATTGGGGTATGTTGGTTTACCCCTGGCATTAGCATTCGCAGAAAAAGGATTTAATGTATTGGGCATTGATACTGATGCCCATAGGATAGAGCGGATTAAAGGGTTGAAAAGTTATATTACGGATGTGCCCAGTGCCCTTATAGCTCGTGTGATAGGCAAAAAGCTTTTTAATGCATCTACGGATTTTAATTTATTATCTAAGATTGATGTTGTTATTATTTGTGTACCAACACCCCTTAAGAGAAAATACACCCCGGACATTTCCTATATTGTCAGCGCCGTCAGAAGTGTGACTAAACATTTACATAAGGATATGCTCGTTGTTTTAGAAAGCACCACCTATCCCGGAACAACACAGGAACTCATCAAGCCGGAGCTGGAAAAAAGCGGTTTAAAAGCAGGGAAAGATTTTTATGTTGCTTTTTCACCAGAGCGCATTGATCCGGGCAATAAACATTTTGATGTGACAGAGATCCCAAAAGTGGTGGGAGGACTGACTAAGGTCTGCACACAATTATCAGGATTGCTTTATAGTCAGATCATTAAGAAAGTGCATCAGGTTTCTTCCTGCGAATCCGCGGAAATGACCAAACTTTTGGAAAATTCTTTTCGTATTGTCAATATCGGGTGGATCAATGAGATTGCGCAAATGTGCCATGCGCTAAATATTGATGTTTGGGAAGTCATTGACGCAGCTAAAACCAAACCATTTGGTTTCATGCCGTTTTATCCGGGGTTGGGGGTCGGCGGGCATTGCATTCCTGAAGATCCATTGTATTTATATTGGAAAGCCAAGCATTATGACTTTAGCTGCAAGTTTATCAAATTGGCGGCAGATACCAATCATAATATGCCAGCCTATGCCGTAACTCGGATGAAGGAAATGTTAGGAAAGTCTTTTAAAAATGCCCGGGTTTTAGTTTTGGGGGTGACCTATAAAAAAGATGTTAAGGATCTTAGAAAGTCGCCATCCATAAGGCTTGTTGAACTTTTAAGAAAAGAAACCCGTGTGGATTATTATGATCCATTAATCCCGTATTTGAAATTAGATGGGTTGGACCTAAAAGCCATTGATTTAACGCCAGCGAAACTTAAAGGGTATAATGTGGTGGTGGTGGCGGTAGACCATTCATCAGTCGATTATAATTTCATCTACAAACATGCCCGGTTGATTTTTGACACACGCAATGTGTATAAAGACAAAACAGATAAAAAAGTGGTTAAATTATAGGGCCTTCCGGATAAAAAATATCCTTCCGTAGATTGTTATTTCATCAATAAATAATCTTAGAATTTTTTATTTCATGTGTTAATCCACAATAAATATTGACAAATAATCAATATTATGCGATACTTATTTTGTTTAAACATCAAAATTAATATTACGGAGTCAATTATGAAAAAGCTACTGTTAATTATTTTTTTCCTTTTATTATTTTTACCAATCGCACATGCGGAAATAAAAGACTTTCTTTACGATGGAAAGGAAATATATGTGCGTGTTAAAAAAGATCATATAACAACAGTCGTCTTTCCTGAGACTATTATTGCTGTGATTAGGGGATTTGCGGCAGATAGCTATATTGTTCAAAGGGATGATAAGAAACCCAATACGTTGGAGCTAATGCCCACAGATTCAGAAACCGCTGAAATGACTATGAGTGGCATTTCTGGGGAGGATTACGTACTAAGATTCGTAGCAAATGATAATTTTTATACAAAATTAACCATCCATAGGATGGAGACTTTAATAAATAAAAATGGAGAAAAAACGATAGTTTCTAAAATGGATATCGTTCCCGAAACCGTCGTTGAAAAGCCAGATCCCATTGCTCAACCTAAACCAAGAACTTCAGATCTCCCGCCTGAATTAAATATTAAGATCACTTTAAAAGGAAATGATTTACCTCTTAAAATTTATCTTTCTACCATTTCTCAGGTTACAGGGTACAACATAATTACAACCCCTGAAATTGATTCTCAAAAGACATCCATCAATCTTGAAAATATAGAGGTATGGAGAGCACTCAAAAGTCTTCTGTATAAGTTCGGTTTTGGGTTTAAGGTGTCACAAGAGGATTTGATAATCACAGAAATAGAGACGAGAATTTTTAATATAACCATGCCTGCGGTGGATCAATCATTCACAGACCAGACTTCCAATGAGTCTTTTACGGTTAGCAATAATATAAATAATAACAGCTTAACAAGCAACCAGCAAGAGCAGGATATTAGAGTAGGATCAAAAATTTATTATGAAAATAGTTCCCCTAAACTTTCATTATGGACTGATCTAGAAAGTAACGTTAAGTCAATGATAACTCCTCAATTGGGCACCTACTCTATTAATAAGGTAAGCGGATCAATTATTGTGACGGATAAGCCTGGGGTGTTAGACAAAATAAGCGATCTGGTCTCAACCATCAATGAGAATCTTAGCCGTCAACAAAGCTTCGAAATCCAGATTATAGAGGTAACTTTATCCAGTGATCATGAAGCTGGCATCGATTGGAATGCAATAGCTAAGAGTTTAAAAGGAAACGTCACGTCAGCTACTAATTTTTCTTCAGCAGGGTTTTTAAGCGGGCAGTTATTTACTTTAACAGCCACAGGCCCTGATTCAAACAGTGGAACGACTAACGATGGGGTTTCGATGGTACTCAAGGCCTTGGATTCGATGGGGGATGTAAATGTAGTTAGCAGGCCTTCAATCACAGTGTCCAATAATTTTCCCAGCGTCATACAGGAAGTAACCAGTATTCCTTTTATTTCAGGAACAGGACAAACTATAGGAAACAATGTTACCCAATCCAACGTAACAACATCCCAAGTATCAGACGGTTTAACGATGAGATTGGAAGCAAAAATAGAAAAAGATAAGACTGTGTTAAATATTTCTGCGGCGGTAAACACCCTTGATTCTATGACTAACGTACCGGTTGGTAATGGATTGACCATCCAAGAGCCTCAGGTTTCAACCAAAAGCATTACGACCAATGTTGAGGTAGTACCTGGAAAAACCCTGATTTTAGGGGGCCTTATCAGTAATACTCATAATAATTCAATGAAGGGTGTTCCCTATTTGGATAAAATTCCCTTTTTGGGCAACGTTTTTGAGTATAAAGCTAAATTGAATCAAAAGACGGAATTAGTCATTGTCATCACGCCCAAAAGTGTAATAAAAAATATTTAGAGATAAGCGTATATATATGAACTACCTATTATTTAATAATGAAATTTTGATCAGTGATGGGCGAGTCGTCAGGAAAATGATAAATGGCCCTGGTTTAAAGAAAAAATTTGATTTTATTGAAAAGGCACGTCTTTGTTATGTGGATGTTGATGTGATGGTCGCATCCGCGCCACAGGATTATCTGGATAAAAAAGACAGTATATTAGCTCAAAAATTTGGAGAGTTATATTCAAATGAATACATCACTCTCAATGAAAGGATTGATAATAACATATTTCAAGTGGTCGGTATAAAAGCCGAAAAGGTTAAGGAAATATATTCTTTAATTCCAAGTATAAAAGTTGATGCTTTTGTTCCTTATGCGATAGCTATTAGGGGTCTTCTAGTCGACAGACAAACAGACATGACAAAACCGATCGTTTTTGTCGATGACTTGGGAAGTGAGAAATTAATAACTGTTTTTGATGGATTAAAGTTTAGTCGAACAAGGACGATTTATACCGGTATTGCAGAAGACATTTTACCTGATATCAAACGTTCAACTATAGATTTCAATAAAAAATTAGGGGAATTTGTAAGTAATAAATTTACAGGAGGTTTCACGCTCATCACCAATAGTATTCAATTAGCTCAAGGCATCAAACTTTTAGAGCCAGACCTTACCGTTGATTCTTTTGATTGCCAATATCCAGCACTTGAGGGACTAAAATTTATTGATTCACAGATTAAATACAGGCTTCACGAAGAGATCATTCTCGAACGTAAAAGAAAAGAATTACGCTTAAAATTTATGTATTTGACCATCTCTCTCAGTATTTGTTTGGTGGGGGTAGTTTTTTTTGGATTTAACCAAATCGTTTACTCTTTTAATTCCCGTGGGTTTGAAAAAGAAAAGTTTAGAAATTTTGAATTAAAAAATGCGCTTAATAAAATAGACCGGCACATATATCGGGATGCATTAAAAAAATCAAAAAATTTGAATTATTCAAGCGTATTCTTTGCAGTAACAGGCTTATTGCCCAGTACTTACGACATTTCATCTTTTAAGTTTACCGAAGCTAAAGACCTTTGGTGTTTTGATACCTATATTTTTTCCCAAGATGATCAATTCTATGATGAGATTCCAAGGATCAAAATATTGAAAAATGCTGAGATAAAAGATTTTTTTATTAAAAATCGTCCAGGCAAATATTTGAAAGTGACCATATGAATAAAACAATGATCGTCATTGCTGTTGTGGTCACGGTTTTTTTTATTAATTTAGGTCTTACGTTGAGAACAAAAACAATGCAAACAAAAATACAGATAAATGAAATTAAATCTGAGAATTTATCCCTTTCTGACGAAGTTGACCAAAAAGAAAGATTAAAGAAAAGTGAACCAATGCCCATCTCTAATGCGTTCACTTTGTTTGTTAATGCAACAAAGATGTACGAAACATTCAGTGGAACGCGGATGGGCATAGTTTTTATAGGCAGCAAGGAAAACGAAAACATTGAAGATCATTATGTGAGCACAGAATTCCGGAACGTCAAGGGGCTTCCTATAACTATTAACGTAGAAAAGTTCTCGAATGAGACAGATATGGCTGAAGTTTTAAATGATATTCATTTTTTGGAAAATCAAACTGATTTTAAAGTATCAGAAATCTCAACCGAAAATAATGTCCTCATCGTAAAAGGAGAATTATATGGAATTTAAGAAAATAAATATGGGGGGAATGGTGTTGATTTTAATCATTTGTTTTTTGATATTAATGACTATTTTCTTCAATTTTAAATCTAATAGCGCTGATGTTCCTGATAATCAAATCCATGAGACGGTTTTGCCTCCATCTGTTTTTAATCGTCCAGAAATAATCGAACAACATTTTAATAAAGTTATTTTATCCAATAAATTAATAAGGCCAATCAATAATTTGAATGCAGTATCTGAAGATGAAGCTATGCAAAAGGAAATGAAGGATCAAATGGATCGCGACCGTAATCAGCAAAGACAAATAAAAATTCTAAAAATGCAGTTAGAACAGATTAATCTTCAATTAGAGAATGAAAAAGCCTCTACAGAAATTAACAAATTAAAAAAAGAAAACGCAGAGTACATTAAGGGTTCAAGCTCACAAGACGGTACAGGTTTCCCAAGCATAAGAGTTATTTATATAGGAGGAACAGATTCACAAAAGGAAGCCATACTTTCAATCGATGGTACTAGTTACTCAGTTAAGGAAAAAGATAAACCGGTTTCCAATGTTGAGATTCTTAGCGTTTCGGATAAAAGCGTGAAAGTGCATTTTAGCGCTCCCCAGAACCTGATTACAGTTATTAATTATGTTCAAGAATGAACTTATTATAAAAGAGAGGGGTATTGATCAACTACATGTGCCAGGGGTGCCAGGAATAGAACTAGAGCATGACTTTTGATCAGAACAAGCCCCGCAGGATATTCCACAATCGTTGGTACTGCAATTAAGGCGCGCCGAACAAGGACTTAGCGGTATGCATGAGGACACTACAGATCCCCAATGAGTGCCGTCAGAGATATATAACGAATGGGTGTCTGTGTTATAAAAAATTATCCCTGCTGGGCAAGACGGCAGACGTAAGAGTGGTTCATAGGAACATTTATAATGCTCTTGAACAGCACCGAGTGTGGTTGCTGTAAACTGCAGAAAGTTTGTTTGAATTTTATTATAGTTACCCGAAGGAGATGGGTAATAGGTGGTCAAGGTTTCGGTTTCGGCATACAAAGGAGTTAATACAAAAAGAAAAGAAAGAAAATAGAGCGTAGAGAATCTCATAATCACCTCATTTGATTTAAATATATACAAGTTATGTTGCAAAAGCAAATGTATTTTGTCATTTATGAATCAAGCCAGCACCGAAGGACTAATAATGTCTAAAATTGGTGAATTGCTGATCAATAACAGGCTTATTACCCAGGAAGAATTAAACCTGAGTGTTGAAACTAAAATGATAAATCCTAAGGAGAGGATTGGGTCTATATTGAAACATTATAATTTTGTTGATGATCTACAAATTGCCCAGATGTTGTCCCTACAAATACGATGGAAGCTTTACACAGGGGAATATGTGCCTAATTATGAAATTCTTAATCAAGTTGGCATTGACTTTTTAATAAAGCATCAGATCTTTCCATTAAATAATAAGCATCAAACAGTTTTTGTTGTTTCTTATATAGACAATGTGGACATGACGGATCTCCTTAAGAATATGCTTGGGTCCCGGGAAATCTTGTTTTATATAGGTCTTGAAAAGAATGTTCGTGATGCCTTGGATTTACTTGTCCTTGAAGAAAGCCGTAAAAATTTAACATCAAAAGTTGTTGCGATTGAAAACCTTGATGCAATTCCGCATTGGCTTGATAGTTTAATCCGTCTGAGCGTCATAACACGCTGCAGTGACATTCACGTCCATCCTTCTTCTAAGACGACGGAGATTAGATTTCGAATTGATGGCATATTAACTTCGGTTTGTTGTGTCAAACAGGAATATATCAAATCGATCGCGAATATCATTTTAACCAAATGCAAGTCAAATCCGGGAGATTATCAAATTCAGGATGGTAGTTTTGAATTTGAATATATAGATTTAGGAAGAAAAATAGACATTCGGTTTTCACAAATTCCCAGTATTCATGGTCCTTCCATAGTTTTAAGGCTTTTAGATAAGGCGCGAACATTAATTCCTCTTAAAAATTTAGGATATTCTGAGCACAATTGGAAGCTCATTAACCAAACCCTAAAAACTCCTCATGGGATAATCCTAATCACCGGACCCACTGGCTGCGGTAAATCAACGACCCTGTATGCCATGCTTAATCACATTAAGACAATGGAAAAGAAGATTTTAACTGTTGAAGATCCGGTTGAGATGAACCATTCCTTGATGACCCAGTTACAGGTCAATATAAAGCAGGAATTAACTTTTAGCAAAGCTATCAGGGCATTTTTAAGACAAGATCCAGACATCATTCTTGTAGGTGAAATCAGGGACAATGAAACTGCAACTGAAGCAATGAGAGCTTCAATCACAGGGCATCAGAT
>Ga0207074_1115_pt1 | contig 13169 bp, 10 predicted proteins | sample Alteio_BWMinHeat_66_FD_153567 | JGI IMG/M metagenome (GOLD analysis project Ga0207074, IMG submission 153567) | Enriched cells from forest soil in Barre Woods Harvard Forest LTER site, Petersham, Massachusetts, United States -... | ecosystem: Environmental > Terrestrial > Soil > Temperate forest >...
GATTCTGTCGCTCCACCACCGGCAGGCGCCCAATGTTATGCCGCAACATCCGGTTCGCCGCCTCATGCAATGATTCGTCAGCATAGATGGCGATCAACTCTCGCGTCCCTGCATCTAGCACCGTCGTGTTCTCGTTCACATTCCGTTCCATCGCTTTAAGCACATCGCCGCGCGTGATGATCCCGACAAGTGAATCGTCGCCATTGACGATGGGTATGCCCTGGTGCCGCATCAGGCCACTGTCATGACGGGAGATCTTGCCCGCCAGCTCGCTTAGCAGCATCGTCGCCGGGATGCGCGGAAACTCTTCTTCCATGGTGTCGCTCACGTTCATCTGTTGTAGCACGTCCGGCTCGTAGTCAGCATGCACGCGATATCCCCGACGCACTAGCTTCTCCGTCATGATGGAGTTTCGCATCAGCAATACACCGATGCCGTCCGCGATCACTGACACCATCATCAGAGGCAGCACGGAGTTGTAATCGCGCGTGATCTCGAACGCGAAGATGATGAACGCGAAGCTCGCGCGCGCCGCCGCGCCAAAAACCGCTCCCATCGCGCATAGCGCGAACGCTCCTGGCGATAGATGCGCGCCCGGGAAGATCATGTTGATCACCACAGCGACACTCGCGCCCAATGCTGCGCTCACCATGAACGTCGGCGCCAGCAATCCACCCGACATCCCCGATCCCAGCGTGATCAATACCGCCAGCGCTTTGAAGACCAGTAAACCAAGCAAGACCTTCAAGGCCAGGCTTCCCGCCAGGATGTCAGAGATATTGTCGTAGCCCACGCCCAGCACTCGCGGATTGAAGTATCCGATCACGCCCAGCACCAATCCCGCCAACGGTGGCCACCACAGTTCGTCGAAGGGGAACTTTTCGAACATGTCCTCGAACCAATACAACGCATGGCTATAGGCGGCAGCGCCGACTCCGCAGATAGCTCCCAGCAACAGGTACGCCGGTAGTGCGTGAGGTATACCGAAATCCATCGCGCCTACGTCAAAGAGTGGTCCCGGCCCCATCAGCACGATGTGGATGCTCGTTGCCAGTGTGCTGGCGATAACGAGGGGAATGAATGACCGCGTCTTGAACTCGAAGATGAGAAGTTCGACGGCAAGGATGACCGCTGCGATGGGCGTACTGAAGATGGCCGCCATGCCGGCCGCTGCGCCGCACGCCAGCAGAACCTTCCGCTCCGCTGCCGTCACGCCAATGGCCTGGCCGAAGATCGACCCGATGGCCCCGCCCGTCTGAATGATCGGTCCCTCCGCGCCGAACGGTCCACCGGTGCCGATCGATATCGCCGCTGACAGGGGCTTAAGGATTGCCACACGCGGGGCGATGCGGCTCCGGTTGAACAGCACTGCTTCCATCGCTTCCGGGATGCCATGCCCCCGGATCTTTCGCGAGCCGTACTTAGCCATCAAACTGACGATGAACCCGCCAACAGCCGGCAACACGATCACCCAGTATCCCAATTGGTGAAAGCGTAAGCTGGGCAAGTCGAACCGCACACGCTGGAAAAAGAAGAGATTGGTAAAGAGCCCGATGAGATGGTAGAGCCCATAAGCAGCGAACCCGGCCAGTACCCCGATCAGCGCCGCTAATAACGCGACGGTCACGATACGGAACTGCACTATCTCTTGGTCAGGTTTTCTTGCGGGCGTGGCGGGAACAGTTCCCGCAGACGAAACGTTCACTAAGAGACTTCCTTCGCTGGCTACTTCGATTTTTCTAACGGTTGCGGGCGGTCATCTATGACTCTTTGCAGCGCATCCATCAGTTCTACGAACTTCGTCTGGATCTCCGCGTATGTCAGCACCGAAAGCTCGCCCAACACCTTTGCGCCCGCGGGCGTCAGATGCACCAGCGTGCTGCGACGGTCGGTGCTCGAAGGCTTTCGCTCCGCAAGCCCTTTTTCCACTACGCGGTCCACCAACTCCACCATAGTGTGATGCGCCAATTGCATCCGCTTCGCCAAGAATGCAATGGTCGGCTCTTCCCCCGGCGGCGCGCCTTTTATTGCCAGAAGCGTCTGGTGTTGTTGCGGCTCCAGGCCGCGCGCACGCGCGTTATCTTCACTGAAACGCAGGAAACGGCGGATCTGGTAGCGGAATTCAGAGAGCTTGCGGTACTCGCTCAGCGTCAGGCTTTTCCGCCGCAAGGTGCGGGACTCGTTTTTTGCCATACCTAGGCCAGCCTCGGCACATATTTATTATATCGCAACGCGATATTCACTGCCAATAAGTATGAATCGCAAGAACGAGAAGATTGGCTATTTTCGCCTGAACCGCGTTCAGGCGCAAGCCGCATGGTCATTTTCTCGAATCCCTCCGCCTGCATTTACAATGAATCGTTCCCTTTCTTAGCAGGAGAGCCGCTTGATCGCACGATATACCCGCCCCCAGATGGGCCGCATATGGAGTGACGAGAACAAGTACCGCATGTGGCTCACCGTGGAGCTGGCAGCCACGCAAACACTGGCTGAGAGTGGCATCGTCCCCAGGGCCGCGGCGGAAAAACTCCTCCAGAAAGCCGACTTCGAACTCGACCGCATTCGCAAGATCGAGCTTGACGTCAAGCATGACGTCATCGCATTTACTACCGCGGTAGCAGAGAAAGTCGGCGACACAAAGATTTCCCGCTGGTTCCACTACGGACTCACGTCAAACGACGTCGTCGACACCGCGCAAGCCCTGCAGGTCTGGAACGCCTCAGAGATCATCGCCGCCCGCATGCGCGAGTTGCGTGACGTTCTCAAGCAGCGCGCGCACGAATTCAAGCACACGCCCATGATCGGTCGCACGCACGGCATCCACGCGGAGCCCATCACCTTCGGGTTGAAGCTGGCCAACTGGTATTCAGAAACGCTCCGCAATCTTGACCGCTTCCGCCGCGCCGCTGAACAGATGCGCGTGGGCAAGTTCTCCGGCGCGGTGGGAAACTTCGCGCACCTCGAGCCAGAGTACGAAGAACAGATCTGCGCGCGGCTGGGTTTGTCCCCAGCGTCTATCTCCTCGCAAGTCATCCAGCGCGATCGCCACGCATACTACGTGGCTACGCTCGCCGTGATCGCGAGCACTCTCGACAAGATGGCCACTGAGATACGCCACCTGCAACGCACGGAAGTCCGTGAGGTGGAAGAATTCTTCAGCGAGAAACAAAAAGGTTCTTCCGCGATGCCGCACAAGCGCAATCCAGTGAATGTAGAACAGATCTCCGGGCTCGCTCGCGTCATCCGCGGCAATGCGCAGGCAGCGTTAGAGAATGTAGCTCTCTGGCACGAGCGTGACATCTCCCACTCATCCGTCGAGCGCATCATCCTGCCCGACTCCACCATCCTGTTGGACTACATGCTCGCCAAGATGACTGACCTTATCGCCAAGTTGATCGTCTATCCCAAGCGCATGTTGAAGAATTTGGAGAGCACCAACGGCCTGGTCTATAGCGGGCAGCTTCTGCTCGACCTCGCCGAATCCGGCATGTCGCGCGAAGACGCTTATCGCCTGGTGCAAGGCAACGCCATGCGCGCATGGAGCGACGACCTCAATTTCCGCGAGATGATCTACAAGGAAAAAGCCATCACCAAACGCCTGCCCAAGAAGCAGCTTGACCGCGCCTTCGATCTCGATCGCCAACTGCGCAACGTCGACAAGATCTTCGCCCGTGTCTTTGACGAATCCAAAGCGCCCAGCCGTCGCGCCTGGGACACGAAAGCCGCAGGAAGCAAGTAAACGTGAAGCAAGGAGCCGTGCCAGGCGCGCCGCGCAATCTCATCATCGCCGCCACTGGCGCCAGCGGCGCAGTCTTCGCGCGCGAGATTCTGCGCGCAGTGGAAAATGATGCGCGCGTAAAGAGGGCCGACTTCATCGCATCGGACGGCGCACTGCGAGTCTTCGCCGAAGAACTCGACATCACCGGACGCAACGATCTGGTCCAACAACTGCTGGGCAAGAGATCAAGGAAGATCACGCAGCACTCGAATGGCAATATCGGCGCCACTATCGCCAGTGGCTCCTATCCGGTTGATGCGATGATCGTCCTGCCCTGCAGCATGGGCACGCTCGCGCGCATCGCCAATGGATTGGCTCTCTATCTGATCGAGCGCGCGGCAGATGTCTGCCTGAAAGAACAACGCAAGCTTGTGCTCTGCGTGCGCGAGACGCCACTCAACAAGGTCCATATCCGCAATATGCAATACGCGGCCGACGCCGGCGCCACCATCTTCCCCGTCGTCCCCACTTTCTATAACCATCCCATCGACTCCAATGAGATGGCGCGCCAGTTCGTCTGCCGCGTCCTCGGCCACATCGGCCTTCCGCAAAAGGACGCCTACGCCTGGTCAGGCAAAGCTAAAAAGAAATAAATGGAAGTGGGTGCCCCACTCTGAGCAAGGCGCAGGCCTAGCGAAGGGTGGGTTACTTTGTCATCCTGAGCGTAGCGAAGGATCCCTATCACGCCCGATTTTGCCAGCGCGGTGTTCGATCAAGTCGGGAGCGGTCCGACTGAGAGCGCCGAAGGGCGCGCAATAGGTTAGCCCGCCACGGAAGTGGCGGGTATACGATTCACAACGGCATCGAGTCCCGCAGGGACGACAGCACTTACTCACGTCCGGAGCACTTCCCTAACCACCCTCTCCGTCATCTCTGCCAACTTGAAATCTTCAAGCTCCGATTCACGCACCCACCGCACCTCCAACACATCACTTCCCGCCTTCAACTCCCCGCCAACAACCTTGCACACGTGGTCCACCAGCACATAGTGATACTGCGGCTTGCCTTTCGCATCCCTTAGGATCCGGTCATAGACCCCCGCGAAACGGACCGGCTCAACCCGCAATCCTGTCTCCTCCAGTATCTCGCGCTTCATTCCTTCAATGATCGTCTCGCCTGTCTCCAGCACACCGCCGGGCAATGACCATTCGCCTTGCATGGGCACACCGCCACGCAGCACCAGCAAGACTCGCCGCTCGTCATCGAGTACCACCGCGCCCACGCCCAGGTACGGCCTTTCTGGATATTCCCGGCCCATGCCCCAGTGTCGCACGAACGGCCATCGAAGGGTCTCAGTACCTCCGCGCCTCTGCGTTAAAAAAACTCAAACAAAAAGGCGGCTCGTAAGCGAGCCGCCTAAAACCATTCAATGAGTCCGCTAGATGCTAGCTGCTTGGTGCTAGCCGCTGCTTTACTGCACATCCTTCACGGGCAGCATGGAACCAAAGTCCTGCCCGCTGGGCGCCACCGCGCGTGCCACCAGGTTCCCATACACCGGACGAAACTCGGGATATTTCGCCAGGATCGCCTTCATCACTTCTTTATTTTCCAGGAAGGTCTTCGCCGTGTCAGAGACGTCCGGCGCCTGGTATTTCACCACCAGGTCCAATCCCTGCCCTTTGTCATTGGGGATGATGAACAGGTTCGTGACCTGATAAGTCTTCCCATTCGCCGCTTGCAGCGCTAGCGGTCTTTGTTCCGGAAGATCAGGAGGCATGGCGCTCTGGATCTCCTGGTAGAAGTTGTCGATCCTGTCCGTGGACATGAACGGCAACGGCGTCGCTACTTCTTTCGCGGCCAGGTAGTAATACCACGCGTTGTGTTGTTGCCCCTTCGACTCGAATTCGCGCGCTTGCTGCCAATACCACTGCGAATCATGTCCGGCGATCTGCCGCGGACGCGGGAACAACCCTGCGATCTTCCACGTCGGCCCCTGCTGCAGCAGCAGTAACGAATAGAAGTACGGGATCTTCGATCCCTGCACGTCCATGATCACCATGCCGTATTTGCCCGGAGGCAGGTTTTGCAGCGTGAACCCGACCTTCGTGGGAGAATTAAACACGCCGCAGAAAAAATCGGCGCGCTCCAACGGCGCGCTGCCGTTCGCGTCAAGGTAATAGACGTTGCGCACGCTCGCCGTCCCGCCGGCCAATCTGTCTTTATGCTCATTCAACAGGCCGCTCAGGCCCGCGGTATTGTTGGCAATGTCGGTTATCGAATTGGCCGCGACTTGCGCCGTGTTCGCGGAAACGATGTAACCGAAATCCTGTGTCGCCACATTCCGCAAAGTGGACTTGAGATTCGGGTCCATCTCCGTTGATGTCACGCACGACTCCGCTAGGGCGGACCCCAGGAACATGCAAAAGGCGAATAGATACATAACGCAGAAAGATTTGATTTTCATGGCTGATTGATTCGGTCGCACCTGGCCAGTCGAAAAGACTGATAAGGCGCAACTCTGGATTAGTATGATGCCCCATCCGCGCTCAAAAGATGCAAAAACTACTCGCCCTTACGCACGTTAAAGATACGCCACCTTAATCCTGATCGCCGATTCACGAGTGGTAAAATCGATGTTTAAGGCCATGCAACCACTGCTCAAAATCGCGATTTTAAGCCTCCTCGCCGGTGCTGCCTCTGCTCAGGCGCCGGCACAGACCGCTCCGTCCGTCGGCAATCCGCATCGCAAGATGCAGACCCAACAGCAGCAGGATCCCGCGACCCGACCGCAAGTACCGGCCGCCCCGCAAGCCGGTGCGCCCACTCGGCAAGGCATCGCTCCCGCGCAAGTAACCACGCCGCCCGCTCAGTCGCCATCAGTTCAACCAGCAGTTCAATCACCTGCTGTTCAGTCTCAAGTCCAAATGCCCACAGTTCAACCACAGGTGCAGTCGCCCGCGCCGGAGCCCAAAGTTCCCGTCTCCGCCCCTCGAGTCAGCTTTCAAAATGGACAGCTTACGGTCTTGGCGGAGAACTCAAGCCTTGGAGAAGTGTTGAACGCCGTCCGCGCAGCCACCGGCATCCGCGTTGAAGGCGCTAGCGGCGGAAGTGAGCGCGTTACCGCCAAAATAGGGCCGGCGCCCGTCCGTGATGTCCTTCTCTCCCTGCTGGAAGGTTCGCGTTATGACTTCGCGATGCTTGGCGCCGCCACCGATCCGCAGCGCGTGGAGCGCCTTGTGCTCTCTCCCCGCCTGGCGCCGGCCAGCGGAACATATGCCGCCGTGCCACAACAACCGCCGCAAGGCAACAGCGCCATCGCACAACCAGTCAGCCCAGGCGAAGAAGATGACAACGAAGGCTTTGCCGAGCCTGCCAAGCCGGCTCTCGCAACCCCTGCCGGCGCCAATCCCGCGAATCCGCAGGTGAAAACGCCGGAACAGTTGCTCGAAGATCTGAAGAAGATCGAAGCCGACAAAGCCCAGCAACAACAGCAACAGGTCCAGCCTGGGCAGCCCGTCGATCCGAATACTCCCCGCCCCACTCGCCCCGAGCGGCCTAAATAGATCGCAACGAAAAATCCCAGCGCTCAGGCTGGGATTCGTTCGAAAAAATGATTGTCTCTACGCGGTATGACTCGCCGCCACAGCTGTGGATGTCACCGCTCGTTGCGGCGCGACTTTGGCTTCCGCCGACTTGGTTGCAAAGAAGAGATGTAGCACGCCGGCCAGGACGGCCCAGCCTGCAAGTATTCCCAAACCTAATGCTGAAACGATCGTGACCAGGACGGTCGCACCGGTGAACATATGCTTACCCTGAGATTCCCTTCGTAGCCCTACTGTTGTACGCCTTTGGATCCAACCCTGAAAGATGTCCGGAGTGAATCCGCCTCTATTGGCCTTTGGTCACCGTTGATCCCCTTAGGCGACTTGCCGGTTCCCGTCTTAGCCTTTGCGCCCTTCGCGTCCTCTGCAGTGAAAAACACCCGCGCAACCGGAAGTTGCCACTCTACCCCCGATTGACCGTACGCGCAGTTAACTAATAAGATACGGAGTAGAGCTGCGCGTACCCGCTTCCGAACTCTTCTGTGCCGCTCGCCCTATTTTTGTGGCAATAACTAAGATCTCAGTCCGCGGCGCTCGTCAGCACAACCTGAAGAACATCTCCGTCGACATCCCCCGCAACACCCTTACCGTCATCACCGGACTCAGCGGCTCGGGCAAATCTTCTCTCGCCTTTGACACCATCTATGCCGAGGGCCAGCGCCGATATGTAGAGACTCTATCCGCCTACGCCCGCCAGTTTCTTGACCAGATGGAGCGCCCCGAGGTCGACGCCATTGACGGCCTCTCGCCCAGTATCTCCATCGAGCAGAAGACTACCTCGCGCAGTCCGCGCTCCACAGTAGGGACAATCACTGAGATTTACGATTATTTGCGCTTGCTCTATTCCTCCGTCGGCGTGCCCCACTGCCCCGACTGCGGACGCCCCATCTCCCGCCAGACCGCGGACCAGATCGTGAGCCGCGTGATGCAGCTAACGCCGGAAGACCGTGTGATGGTGCTTGCGCCCATCGTTCGCGGCCGCAAAGGTGAGTTCAAAAAGGAATTGGAAAAACTCGCGCAGACAGGGTTCACCAAAGCGCGCATCGACGGAGAATTGCGCTCACTCGACGAGGATCTTGATGACATCCGTCTCGACAAGCGCAAGAACCACACTATAGAAGTCGTGGTCGATCGCTTGCTGGTGAAGCCCGGCATTGAGAAGCGTCTGGAAGCCTCCGTCTCCACCGCGATGAAGCTGGCGGATGGCCTCGTGCAGATCTCCATCGTCAATGGCGCCGAGCATCTCTATTCCGCGAAGCTCGCCTGCCCCGATTGCAACATCAGCGTCGCCGCTCTGGAGCCGCGCAGTTTTTCTTTCAACAGCATTTACGGCGCGTGTCCGGAGTGCAACGGACTCGGTTACAAATACGATTTCGATCCGTCGCTCATCATCGTCGATTGGTCCAAACCCCTTCTCGATGGCGCCCTCGGCCCCGGCTCTGGATCGACTTACTTGCAACGCATGTTGGCGATCGTCGCCGAAGCCTACAAGATCGATCTCGATCAGCCATTCGAAAAACTTTCGCCAAAGACGCAGAACCTTCTGCTCTACGGCCCGGCGGAGAAAGAAGCGCCGCGCACCGGCTTTCACGGCATCATCGCGTTCCTGCGCACCAATCTCGACGAATCCAGTTCAGACAGCTATCACGACTGGCTGATGAACTACATGTCCGGCACGGAATGTCCAGCGTGCCACGGCAAGCGGCTCCGCCCGGAAAGTCTGGCTGTGAAAGTGAACGGTGTCTCCATCGCAGACTTCACTGCGTTCAGCGTTGGCCGCGCCATTGAAGCCGCCAAGAAGATCAAACTCAATGAGCGCGAGACGCAAGTCGCCGGACGCGTGCTCAAGGAGATTTGCGAGCGTCTGGAATTCCTCAACGCAGTCGGCCTGGGATACATCTCTCTCGAACGTTCCGCCGCCACTCTTTCCGGAGGAGAAGGCCAGCGCATCCGCCTGGCTACACAGATCGGCTCACGCCTGCGCGGTGTGCTCTACGTTTTGGACGAACCCAGCATCGGCCTCCATCATCGCGATAACGACCGTCTCCTGAAAGCTCTGGAAGCTCTACGCGATCTCGGCAACACTGTGCTCATCGTGGAACACGATGAAGAGACCATTCGCCGCGCCGATTACGTCATCGATCTCGGCCCCGGCGCCGGACGCCATGGCGGCGAGGTCGTGGCCGTCGGCACTCCGCAACAGATCATGGACAACGCCGGCTCCGTCACCGGCCGGTACATCTCCGACGCATTGAGCATTCTTCCCACCAAGGCCCCGCGCCCGGTCGAGCTCAACGGAAACGGCAAGCGCTCGCTCGCCATTCTCGGCGCACGTGAGCACAACCTCAAGAATATCGATGTCACGTTTCCTCTCGGCGTCATGACGGTCATCACAGGCGTCTCCGGCAGCGGCAAGTCAACGCTCATCAATGACATTCTGTATCCCGCGCTGGCCCGCCAACTGTATCGCTCGCGTCAGGAGGCGGGCACGCACAGATCCATCGTCGGCATCGACAATCTCGACAAAGTCATTCGCATCGACCAATCCCCCATCGGACGCACTCCACGCTCCAACCCTGCCACTTACACTGGCGTCTTTACTGACATTCGTAACATCTACGCCATGCTTCCCGAATCGCGTGAACGCGGCTACAAGCCCGGCCGTTTCTCCTTCAACGTCGCCGGCGGACGCTGCGAAGCTTGCACCGGTGAAGGCCAGCGCCGTATCGAGATGAATTTTCTTCCCGATGTCTACGTGCAATGCGAGGTCTGCGGCGGCAAGCGCTATAACCATGAGACGCTCGCGGTGAAGTTCAAAGGCCAGAGCATCGCTGACCTGCTGGAAACGCCCATCGCCGACGCGCTGCCTATCCTCGAAGATATCCCGCAGGTCCGCCAGAAACTGCAGACTCTGGTCGACGTCGGCCTCGGCTACGTTCAGCTTGGACAGTCCGCCGTCACGCTCTCCGGCGGCGAGGCACAACGCATCAAACTCGCAAAGGAATTGTCGAAACGCCAAACCGGCAAGACGCTCTACCTGCTCGATGAGCCCACCACCGGACTGCATTTTGACGATGTGAAGAAACTCTTGGACGTGCTTCACCGTCTCACTGACCTGGGGAACACCATCATCATCATCGAGCACAACATGGACGTGGTCCGCAACGCCGATTGGATCATCGATCTCGGTCCCGAAGGCGGCGAAGATGGCGGACGCATCGTCGCGCAGGGCCCGCCGGATATCATCGCGAAGAACAAAAAGTCGTACACCGGACAAGCCATCGTGGCGATGACTAGAATCGCGGCCGCCAAGTGAGTACGCCAGAGATTCCTCCTGGCGCAAAACATGAACCTCCACTCGCTGAGGTCCCTATCACGCCGTTGCCACGCGATCCCGCATGGAACCCGCTCGATATTATCCTGGTCGCGCTCTTCGGATTCGGCTCGCTCATGCTCTGCGGCTTCGTCGGACTCGCCATCGCGCCGCATCTGCCCGCATTCCATTCGCTCACACGCATTCAGGTCGCCGCGAATCCTCTTTTCCTCGTGCCTATACAAGCTCTCGCTTATCTCATCGCATTTCTGTTCACGCGCATGTTCATCACCATCCGCGCGCAGCAGGATTTCTGGCAAGCTATTAAATGGAATTTCCTCCCCGCCGGAGACATGGTCACCTTCGCCTTCAGCGGCGTGGTGCTCGCCCTGGTCACGCAAGTCATCTCGCACTTCATGCCCATCCCTAAAGAACTTCCCATGGACAAATACTTCGTCCAGCCAGCATTCATCTATCTCATGATGGCCTTCGGCACCCTGGTCGCGCCGCTCATCGAAGAGGTATTCTTTCGCGGACTCATCTTCCCAGTCGCTTTCCGCTATCTCGGACTCTCCTTTGGCACCGCCGTGACCGCCGCGCTTTTCGCTGTCATCCACCAGGGACAGCTCGCCCATGCCTGGGCGCCACTCTCATTGCTCTTCTTTGTTGGACTCGTCCTCACATCCATCCGCGCCGTCACGAAGTCTGTCGCGGCCAGCTGGATCACCCATCTCAGCTACAATTCCACTCTCTTCGCATTGCTGGTGTATGCCACCGGCGGATTGAAACACCTGGAGCGCCTGAACCAGTGATTTTGTCATTCTGAGCGCCGCCTTGCCGGGTGCCCCACCTGTGTGTTGTTCACAGGTGGGTTGACGTGCCGCGCAGCGGCATCGAACAAGATTGAAGGCTGAATGCTGAATGCTGAATGCTGAGTGCTGACTGCTCGCTACTTGATGCTAGATGCTAGGTGCTCTCCGCTCCCCGTGTTACATTTCTATCCCAACCTCATGGACACCCCTCGCCAAAGACTTCTTCATCTGCTCGCCACGCAATCTTTCAAGCTCGGAGAATTCAAGCTCTCCTCCGGCGGAACCAGCGACTACTACATCGACTGCCGCACGACGACGCTTCACGCCGAAGGCGCGCGTCTCGTAGGACAAGTCGTTACCGATGAACTGCGCGCGCGCGGATGGCGTCCGCAAGCGATTGGCGGCATGACCATGGGCGCTGATCCCATCGTCACTGCCGTCTCGATCCTCAGTGCGCAGAAGGTCCAGACCCGCGCTCCCGCCCGCACCAAGGATTTCGACATCGCGGGCTATTTCATTCACGGGTTCCTTGTCCGCAAGGCGGAAAAGGCCCACGGCACTTTGCGCCGCATTGAAGGCTTCCACGAAAAAGGCGCCAAGGTCGTCATCGTCGACGATGTCTGCACCACCGGCGCTTCCACCATCCAGGCCATTGAAGCTGCGCGCGAATTCGGTTTTGATGTCCTCGGCGCGCTCTGCCTCGTCGAACGCGAAGAGGCCAACGGACGCCACGCCGTTGAGAAAGCCGCCGATCCGGCCAAGTTCATCTCCATCTTCAAAGCCGCCGAAGTCCGCGAGGAGCACGAGCGACTTTTGCCATCCCGAGCGTAGCGAGGGACCCCTATTGCTCTGCAATCAAGTCGCAATAACCTGACTTTGTCACCATGGACGAGCCGTCGTCTTTGCGAGTCGAAGGGTCTATGCATTTAGAATGAATCTGCAAATGCCATGCGTTATCTCAAATGCACACTCGCCGGACTGGTAGCCGTTATCGCCGTCGCAGTTATCTCTCCGTTTATCATGCTGCCCATCGCCTCGTATCTACATCGTGATCAATTGCATGAAGGAGAGGCTATCGGCTGGGATCCAGTCCGCTTGCTCCGCACTTCATGGGTTCCATGGGTCATCCTATTGATCGCATTCGCGTTTGGCTTCTACCTGCAGTTTCGCCGCATACGAGATAGCCGGGAGCCGCGGTAGCGGCGGCGAGAGATTAACCCGCGGCGCAAGCCGTGGGGTACGGCGCGAAAAGCCACTCCAGCGCCAGAGGCGCGTTATCCATTGAAAATTGTCATTCCGAGAGCAGCGTGGAAACTGCTTTTCTCGTGTAACGTGCAACCGTGCAACGTGCAACGATTCGGTTAAACTACTAACACCCCATGATCAAGACCCTCGAATGGACTGACTCCGGTGTTCGCTTCATCGACCAGACGAAGCTCCCCACTGAAGAGGTCTACGTCACCTGCCGCACGTACCAGGAAGTCGCGACCGCCATCACCACGATGGTCGTGCGCGGCGCTCCGGCTATCGGCGTGGCTGCGGCGATGGGCATCGCCCTTGGCACGCGCGACGCAAAGGCGAATTCCGCCGCCGAACTCCGCCTGCAATTCGAAAGAATCTGTGACGCACTCGCCGCCACTCGTCCCACGGCCGTGAATCTTTTTTGGGCGATTCGTCGAATGAAAGACGGGTTTGCGGAGGTCTCATCGCAGCCCATCGCGCAG
>Ga0207074_1001_pt2 | contig 13085 bp, 15 predicted proteins | sample Alteio_BWMinHeat_66_FD_153567 | JGI IMG/M metagenome (GOLD analysis project Ga0207074, IMG submission 153567) | Enriched cells from forest soil in Barre Woods Harvard Forest LTER site, Petersham, Massachusetts, United States -... | ecosystem: Environmental > Terrestrial > Soil > Temperate forest >...
CTTTATCTTCTACTCCTATAACAATAATTCCGCCGGCGGTATTGGCAAAGGCGATAACAGTTTTTATAATACCATTTAAAGATTCTGCATTTTCTTTAAATTCTAATGTTTTGCCTTCATTTCTAGCAAGTAGCTTTTGTATCATAAGTCCTCTGCCTATATTAAAACTACTAGGATTTTAACACTGATAGTACTAGGATGTCAAAATGTATCCTAGCTTGCATCCTAGTTAAATGGTAGTGGGAGTTTAGACTTATATTGAGAGTAATTTGCGAAATGCAAGTACCAATTATTTATAAATTTTAGCTACCAACGATTTTTAAAACTGAAAATGCTGTCTTGATATTGGTTAAGCTAAAGTCAAATTCAATTTCTCTATTCCTAAATGCGTCAATTAGGTACCGCCATTCTTCGCCTTGAGGTAATACTATGAAGTTAAACTGCGGCTACGAATGGCTTCACCATAAAAATGAAAGAAGGAGCCTGTAATGGCACAAATTATAAGTAATGATAATGGCTTTATTTAGCCTATATTAATGAAGTCCCATATAAAATGAAATGCTTTTTGAATAATCGATTAAATTCAATTGAAGAAATATTGATTGCTGTTAAAAATAATGAATACGCACATCCTAATCCAAATGCATTCGGTCGATTACAAAAAACACTTGAGCATGATATTTAATGTACAAAAGAAATATTAATGAAAACCAATTAGTTAATAATCAACTATCTTGAGCGCGATCCCAACGGATGGTAGCTCGTATGTGCCGCCATTCTTGAATGAGCGGTACTTTTTTTAGAGAGAAAATATCGATGGCAGATTTTTCAATACAATGCAGAAGCCTTATTATGAACAGTTGCTGAAAGTTAGTCGCTATCGCTTCACAAATAGGATAGCCTCTATTAATATATTAAACAGAAAACCAAATATTTCGCGGGGTCTAAGAAGTGAGAAAAAAAGTTGTAAGTTTACCTCCATTTATTAATTTAGTTCTTGAATGGTTTGAAAAAGAAGGTGATGCTTTAATAGGGGAGGAATTGATTTTAAAATTTACAGCTCAAAAAGCTCACTCAATACTCGGGGTTACGGACAAAAGAGATTATTTTATATGTAATGCGTATCCTCTTAACATAGAAAAAGCATCCTTATTTCAAAAGTATGTAACTCATACAATTGACTTGGAAAAATATGAGTATTTTATTGTAGGAGTAAGAGATGAGGATATAGAATTATATAACCTACATTAATCAGCTTGCAATAACAAAAAAATGATTTATCGTTTTAGATAGCAGTAAAAAACTATCAAAACGAGATATGATCTTGCAACCTTTTTGTTCATACAGTGAATTTGAATTTTTAACGACCTCCATGGCCGATCAGGCTAGCTTCATTACTGACTCCTATTAATTTTAACCAATAATTCCCTATTTTGGATTATTGTTTTAGAATTTTTTTACTAAACAGGAAGTATTATCCCAATTAGGTATAAGCGAGAATCAATTTAAGTATCAAGCTTATAGGCTTTCCAAAAAAAAGGTGATTAAGAAAATCGTCAATGATTTTTTTATGATCATACCCGATGAATATCGAGCTATGGGATCGTTGCCAGTAAATTGGATATAGGTAAGTGATGAACGATTTGCAAACTTGTATATAAACAAGGATGATAGTTTGATATAATACAGCATCCTAGTTTCCGTCCAAGTCATGGTTAAAATTTTGAGTAAGTATATATCTACCTCGGGGATCTCTCAGGGCTGTTCCTATTTTTTTAATTGCTCCTTTATCTTCTACTCCTATAACAATAATTCCGCCGGCGGTATTGGCAAAGGCGATAACAGTTTTTATAATACCATTTAAAGATTCTGCATTTTCTTTAAATTCTAATGTTTTGCCTTCATTTCTAGCAAGTAGCTTTTGTATCATAAGTCCTCTGCCTATATTAAAACTACTAGGATTTTAACACTGATAGTACTAGGATGTCAAAATGTATCCTAGCTTGCATCCTAGTTAAATGGTAGTGGGAGTTTAGACTTATATTGAGAGTAATTTGCGAAATGCAAGTACCAATTATTTATAAATTTTAGCTACCAACGATTTTTAAAACTGAAAATGCTGTCTTGATATTGGTTAAGCTAAAGTCAAATTCAATTTCTCTATTCCTAAATGCGTCAATTAAGTAGCTCCAGTTTTCGTTATATGAGTTATGTCTGGCTTGTTCCCAGTAAATGATCGTAGCAATGGAACTTTTAAATACGAATTTTATAGCCAATATTCTGGTAATTTAAACTTTCAAGATTTGCAAAAATCACTCTTAAAATTTGTTCAATTTTATAATAATATTAGGCCTCATCAAAGCATAGGGTACTTGACCCCTTCCCAATTTTATGAGTCAATTACACTGGAGGCCAAAAAGTCTCATATATTATGAACCAGCACGCACTTGAGCTCTACTGGTTATTACGGTAAAATTAAAATAACTACCGTTACGTATTAGAAAAACTCTTGGGATTAGTGTTATGCTTAAAAAATTATTACATTTTCTATGTTTTACAGTGTTTATGGGTAGTTTACAAAGTATTGAAATTGTTCAAGACTACAAACAAAGTAAAAAATCAGATATGTGCCCCTTCAGCTTTGAAGAACTCAACATAATTCCTCGTTTTGAATTAAAAGCGCCCAGTTATTTAACATCTTCAGATGGTATAAAATTAGCGTATTACTCTTTTATTCCTGCAAAACCGTCAGCTTGTGTTATTTTTTATCCAGGTGCAGGGCTGTATGGTAATAAAACATACCAATGGTTAGCATTATCTTTACAAAAAGACTATAACATTGGCTGTTACCTTGTCGATCTTCGTGGTCATGGGCATTCAGAAGGAGCTCGTGGTGATGCGCCTGATGAAAAACAGGTTTGGAAAGATGTTGATACTGTTATTGAACATGTTAAATCTCTTCACCCAACTATTTCTCTCTATCTTGTTGGTCATTCATCTGGTAGTGGTCTCTTAATAAATTATAATAAGTATGGCCACCATTTTGATGATGTGAAGGGGTACATTTTTTTAGCTCCTTATCTTGGGCCAAATTCAGGAACAATTCGTGAACATATAAATCCGCAATGCAATTTTGTCAAAAAGGTACGTACATGGGTTTATTTGATTAATATTTTTATTCCTCTTAATTTTTTAAAGCACATTAATGCTGTATTTTTTAATTATCCTCAAAATCTGCTCAATGAAGATCCTTTAATTGTTGATGCATATACTTATTCGATGTCATCTGCGACAACTCCTTATGATGTCCAAAGCCTCTTTGCAGATTTAAAAAAAACATTTGCTTTATATATTGGACAGGAAGATGAACAATTTTTTCCTGAGAAGGTTATTGAATTTAAAAATTTAGCAACAATAGTCAAAGATAATTCTACTGCAGCAATTATTCCCAATGCTAAACATCTTTCTATTCTTTTGCGAGCTCCTGCATTGATCTCAGAATGGATAGAGAAAAACGATAAAGAATCTAGTTCTAGGTCTGAAGTCATGGCCATATTTTTTAATTATGCCAAGGAGCAACTTCAACAAATACCTCATGAGATTGAAAAACTTAAAAAAGAAGGACCAAAAGAAGAAGCTAAATTTGATTCTGTAATAAAAAAACTCAAAGACAATGGTACAAGCATTTCATCCGTGCCTAATACTGCAATGAAAATAAAACTTCTAGAAGAAGAATTAAATACTTATAAGATTGCTGAGTTAATTGCGGATAAAAATATTAACGCTCTTAAACAAGTGAATTCTAAAGAACTGCAAAAAAATGATTTGCAAATATGGGTAGAGGCAGATCGTTTTCCAAATAACTTTAAAAATTCTTTTGAAGGAAAATTGGCATCTATGATTATTGGTGGTGAAAATGCTCTTGCTTTTGTTTTGTTCCATTCAGCAACAAATAAAACTGAAGAAGATAATAAAAAAACATTAGAAATGCTTCGTGTTCTTTTAGAAGATAAAAAATTAAACCCTAATGCCATAGTTGGTATTGTTTATTGGGTAAAAGATAATCCAACAGACACACGTGCTCTAGATTATGTAAGTAATTTTCCACTAGTTGCATTAGCAATTGACTATAGTTTTCCTGCAGCACTTGAATTATTACTTAAACATGGTGCAACATTTTCTTCTAACATAGCAGCTGGTGTAAAAGAACGTCAAAATGAACTTCCTAATGCAAAGAGAATTCAGGAACTTTTTGCGAATTACAAATCCCAGGAAGTTAAATGATGTTTTTAATAGGAATATAAATACATTATTAAATATAAGTTAAATCTATGTCAATAAAAAAATCCTATTAATTGATTATCGAATTCGCGTAAGATACGAAGCGACGGCTTTTTTAAGCCGTCCCGAGTTTTCACTTAAACAGGAAGAACGAATGAAACATAGTACAATTATTATTGCATTGGCACTTGTTCTGGCTATTTTTTTATGCTTATTATCATATAGGTACTTTTTTAAAAGTTGGACGCCCTATTACCAAGAAAAACTTTATAAAGAACCAAGACCATTGCTTATTGAAGCTCTTAAACTATTCGAACAATTCCCCAATAAAGAAAAAAAAGCATTAGATTTAGGATCTGGGGTGGGTAATGATACCGCATTTCTGTTAAAAAATGGTTGGCAGGTATGGGCAAATGATGTAGAGCGCGAAGCTATCGACATTATTGCGTCTAGAAAAGATGTGCAAGATTATAAAGAGAAATTGATTTTAGTGCATAAAGATTTTGTTGATCTGCCTTGGAGGGACTTTCCTAAATTTGATCTCATTTATGCAAGCTATGCCTTACCTTTTGCGCGTCGCAATGATTTTATGAAAATTTGGGAACATATTGTGCAGGAATTGTCATCGGGCGGAATCTTTGCCGGCCATTTTTTTGGACCTGGACATGGCGCATTTAATTGGTGGATAAAAAGAAAAATGACTTTTTTAACAAAAGATCAGCTCCTAGAAATGTTCAAAGATTTTAAAATTGAATTTTTCAACGAGTTTTATGAAAAAAATAATAGCGGAATCTTTAATCATTCATTTGATGTTATTGCAAAAAAAATATAAAAATTGATTTTTTGCTACTTACTAAGCTTTGTCTGGCAGGCCACACTAATTGGATAATTATTTTACCGCACAAAACTTAAGGAATTATATCTTTCTCAAAGCACAAAAAGCAAGAATTAATTTTTGCAAGATGCGAGCTTTTAGACTCAGGTCATACTATAAATTCATTATTTGGTTTTCTACATGCCCTACTTTCTAAAAAGATGGAAAATTGAAGAGCTTATTATTTATGAAAATACGCAGAACCTACTCTTTTTTGCTTAATTACAGAACATCGCATTGGCTTTTACGGCTTTCTTTTGGTAAACTCATTAATAAAAAAATTGAGTCGTCTTTTCAGGAATAATAGTTATTAAAGATAAAAGGATATTTTTTCAATTTCATAGGTCCTAAATATGAATATATACTTCTATGTATTATTATCACAAACTATTTTTGCTGCATGGTTCTTTATTATTCATTTTATTCCACTGCCACCATTAAATGATATTGATAAATTTCCCAATGCACCTAGATGGAAACGAACGTTATTGATTAATTGGTTTGTACTTGTACTTCTGATTATTGGTTATGCTTTGGGGAATTTTTATATTAAATTAATATTGATCTTAATGTTGTGTCTATTTATGTTTGGCCACATTAATACATGGTGGCTACCTTACTTATTTGGATGGCCAAAAGTTTTTATTGATTCGGTTGAAATTGATCACAAATGCACGATCCGTTTTTTGCCGTCGTGGGGGAATCGACCAGTGCCTGATTTGGCATATTGTATCTTAGGGCTAACCGGTCTTATTGCGTTAATTTTTTCTATAGTTGATTTGGTGAATTAAATTATTGTGAAGCTATGCTATATTATAAATAATAGCGCAGTTAGTTTAGCAGACTAAAAAATAATGCTAAAGGTATCAACCTATAGCACTACTAGCATTGAAAGCATTTTTGTGAATAAAACCATAGCAAAAAAAGAACAAAGTTTGAACATCAAAGAATATGCTAAAGTCTTACAAGATATCAAGCAACAAATTCGTGAAGCTCAGGTAAAATCAATACTTGCTGAAAATTTTGAACATTAAGAGAAAAATATGTAGAACATGATATTGAGCAAGGTTTAATAGACAATGTCCAGAAGCTTTTACTATCTCGATCTTCTTTTCTATCACACAAAATTAAAATGCTATATAGTCGTAGAACTTAAAAATACAGAATTTGTCCCAGAGTATGCAGGAAAATTAAATTTCTATTTATCTGCAGTAGATGATTTAGTAAGAGATGCTCAAGATAATCCAACTTTGGGTCTATTGCTTTGTAAAACAAAAGATAATTTCACGGCAGAATATGCACTTAGAGATATCAATAAACCAATTGGTATAGAAGAATATAAAACCGAAATAGTCAAAAAATTACCTAAAGAATTAAAGAGTAGTTTACCTACAATTGAAGAAATTGAATATGAATTAAGAAATAAATGTTTTCGTTAATTATTTAATTGATAAATTCGGGACTTCTTTAAAATTATATTTGGGATTTTGGGATGATATGCCCACAGCTACATGTATGGCTATTGAGCATAAAGACATAATAAGTTTACATCATATAGCAACTCTACCAGATTTTAGAGGGAAAGGGCTGGGTAAATCTGTAACTATTGCTCCATTGATTGAAGCAAAAGATCATGCAAAAATTGCGATTCTTGGTGCATCCGCTATGGGCAAACAAATTTATGAAAAATTAGGCTTTAAATCTTATGGTATTTTGCATAGATATGTATACAGCTTTACCTCCAAATAAATATGTTATAAAATTCAACGAAATTTCTAATTATGTAATTTAAACCGATCAAAACGATTAATATTTATTGAAGGAAATTTATGAATAAAACAATGGTTGTTTTAGCTTTATCAATAATGCTGGCAGTTCGAGCTATGGAGCAACAAAGAGAATTTAGACAGCCATTTTCAGATTTAGACCAAGCTCCTGTTCTGATTCAGTCGGGTGTTGCAACATTAGAGAATCTAGAAGAGCTAGCTATAAGAGCAGATTTAAAAGAAGAGTTGAAATCATTTTATAGTGAACTTGAGAGCCTTGATGGTTCTTTTAAAAGGGTTATGGTACGAATACTTGATATTTATGAAGCAAATTTGGATAAACCAATCAATGAAGTATTTGGTAAAGATTCTCAGGAAGAGCTTTATACAGCACTTTGTTCTGCTGCGCGTGGAGGTCTTATAAATATAGCAAAATTTTTATTATCTCTTGGTATTAAAGTTAATGATTCTTATAGTCATGGGAATACACCTTTGATGCTGGCAGCAGGTGAAGGTCAAATGGAAATGGTCAAAATGCTTATCCAGCGAGGGGCAAATGTTAATGTTCAAAATGATGATAATCAAACAGCTCTAAGTCTTGCAGTTGAAAAAGGTTATCTAAAAGTAGTAAAAATACTAATAGCATTTGGCGCAGATGTTAATATTCAAAGTAAAGAAATGAGGTCCTTTTTGGGTTTTTTCGGAAGGAAAAATTATAAATATACCCCATTGAGTTTAGCTGCTAAAAAAGGACATACTGAAATAGTCAAGATATTGATACAGTCGGGAGCAGTTATTAATATTGAAAATGAGCACGAAGATACTGCTTTGAGTCTAGCAATCGAAAAAGGGTACACTGAAATCATTGAATTATTAAACAATGCTGCTAATGAATAATAAACGTATGCGCAATAAAATCTTAATAACTGAAGGCAGAGTTTCAGGATCAATTGAGCTATAAATTGTAATGTGTAGGAATTTTGATATGCTTACTTTAAAAAAATTTAGAGATATTTAATGATCGCAGCTTAATATGTTTGCAATCTTTTTTAGGAGATTAATTATGAAGAAAAACACTTTTATTTTTATTTGTTTCTTATTGCTTGCTCCGACACTTACAAATGGTATGCAGGATTCATCGGATAATATTGGTATAGTTGAAGAAGAGCATGAAAATCTCATTGCTTCTTGTCTAAAGGATCTTGAAGAACTAGGATATTGTGTTATTCCACAATTACTATCAGCTTCTGAAACTGAATCATTATATCAACGTGTTTGGCATGAGTTTATTGAAAAGGCATGGCCAGAATGCAGAATGGATGATAGAAGTAATTGGAAAGAAGAATTTCCAATGCATAACAAATGGGGGCTCTTTGCAGGACCAGCCGGTCAAACTCAGGTTATGTGGGACTTAAGACAGGATCCTCGTATTGTTAATGTTTTTGCTAAAGTATGGAATACAAATGATCTTATTGTAAGCATGGATGGGCTATCTTTTATGTCTCCTTCTGAAATAAGAGAAGGTTATATTGAGCCATGGCCTCATGTTGATCAGAAAATTTTGCGACGACAAGACGGTTTTGCACACAACAATTGTCCACCTATTGGCTTTGTTAGCGAATCACAATTAAAGACACAACCATATACTATTCAAGGGCAGTTCTTATTTGAAGATTCTTTTGAAGGTGATGCAGGATTTTATTGTATTCCAAAATCCCATCTCAGGTTTTCCGAGTTTGCTCTCGAGTTACCTGACAAAGGTGAGGTCGAATATTTGCAAGATTTTTTTGCTCACAATACAGATGAATTTGGAGAACCTTATTGTATGAAGCACATAATAGCTCCTCGTGGTTCCCTTATTTTATGGGATTCACGAACTGTTCATTGGAATCAACATGCTAGTAAGAGTGATAATCCCAAAGTAAGAATGGTTGGCTATCTGTGTTATGTTCCGAAGGTAAGGTTGACGGAGGAAGGTATGATGCTTAGGATTAGTGCTTTTACAAATGGTGTTTCAACTGGCCACAATCCGGCTTATTCTGAACTCAAATATACCAAAGACCATATAGACCAGGAATTTAAGCGGTATCTCGAAGATCCAAGCTATACTCAACCAGAAATCATTTTGACTCCATTGGGCAAATCGTTGCTGGGCTGAGAATTAGTCGGCAAGTTCTTTTATCCCTTGCCGTCTTAAATTGATTTGCTTTTATGGAAATTTATTAATCGTGTAACAAAGCCTGAATAGCTGCTACAAAATAATTATCATCAAGCAATGCGTTAACAATATTAACTTGAATAATCATATGACTTTGAATCAGCTCATTGACATTTAATGGTTCACCGGTGCAGACGTCAATTGGATTTACAATGTTTACACTAGATTCCGGTTCAGATTTAACGTTATCATCAAAGAATATTTGTATTGCAGAAGAATCGGTGTTATCTATTGGGAATGGCTTACTGAACTTTTGATGCTGCTTATTTGAATTCCAATAGGAATAATCATCTCTAACCCCTGTATTTGGCGTTGCTTTTATGAAATTATAAACTTGTTTAAGGTAATTTAGCCTTTCAGTGGCGGGTAGAACATCTATAAGTCTTAATATGCCTCTAAAATCATTTCTATTTTCAAAGAAGTTCATTCTAAGGTTTTCGTTTACTTCTTTCATAACATTATCAGTGTCTACACCAAAACTACGTAGAATCATCGAAAAATGGATGTCATTAGCTTTAAGATATTGAATAAGTTTATAAAAAGAGTCAATTACGGTTCCCTTCTGGAATTTTAGCTTTTCTACCATTTTCTTATATGTCTTATGAGCTAATTTCTTTAATGGATGATTTTTTCTTTTCAAAAAGTTAAGAAATGCGAATTTTTCTTGATCTCGTTTTTTTCTGAGTTCTGAATCTCTACTTGATCCAGGTAATTTGAGATTTACGTACTCACTAAACGAAACAGGCTCGGTAATGGTCTCATCCCATTTGTCCTTAAGATCATCGGCTAGAGCTAATATGATGCTTTGTTCCAAAGTTCTGCCTCCAATGGTACCGCCAAAGATTATGGTACCATTCACATCCATATTAATAATGATTTTTTTGTGTGCGTCATCATGTGGGGTGATGTTTGGTGTTAAAAATTTCATTGCATGATTTAGTAATATTCGAATTATTGGCAATGTATTTTCTTCGTCCTGTTTGCTTCTTTCAATGATAGCCTCCCAAAATTTTGGCATCTCTTTTGACGTATTGTTTGGATGTAAGCCTTGACCTAATAGGTCTTGTATTTCTTCCGGTGTCCCTTGGGAGCCGATCCGTAAAAACAATTCTTCTAATTTTTCATAATTACTGTCTTCGAAAGATTTGCTTTCTAAAGCTGTTTTGTTATCTGTCATTGCCATCAATGACATGCTTGAAATAGATACGATAAATAATCGAATGAGATTTTGCCACATAAACATATACTTCCTTTTAAATTTTTTAAGAAAAATGAATTGATAGATATATAATTTTAGTTTACTTCATATACAAATTATGTCAATAAGAAATTGTCGTTCAGCTTATGTTTTCCGTATTATAGGGCTGTCGATTCGAAATTATTAAATGAAGTCAATGTACACATCGAGAGAGCGATGCTTCTTTTCTATGAGATAATATTGAACAGAGCCTGTGTTTATTGATTCACAGAATGCTTTTTCTGGAATCAAAAGTTTCTCTTCTCTTAATTTTTTTGATCTACTTATGAGGGTATTTTTCGAGCATTTTCTTTAGACTGCTATTGTTAAAAAATATAGGTTGACCTTCAAATAAAACAATACTATGGTTTCCAAAGTAAATTGTAGGATACCCTAAAATACTTACTATTTTAGAATGACTTTTACCTAGGTTATGTTGTTCAGCAAATTTTAAAATATCTTGCGTATATTTCTCTAATTCTTTTCTTGGAGTTTCTAATAAGACAACATATTTTTGAATTTCTTTTTTAATTATTAATTTTACTTCTTGAGGAGATAAATCTTCTGTATTAATATATATAATTGGAGTTGTGGTAAATGTAGGAAGCTTATACAAATAAAATTCCCTAAGTTTAGTAAGAAATATGATATCTTGTAAGTGTTCCGGTATAGCACCTCCCCTACTAGTTATTCTTGAAAGACAAATTTCTGGACTTACATCTAAAAAAATAATTAAATCAAGTTTTTCACTATCAAAACTTTGATGAAAAATTTTGACATATTCTTCATAAGATATGATGCGAGAATTTTCGTTTAAGGCAAATTGATAAGATAGATTTGAATAAAAAGAGCGATCTAGAAGAACTGTTTTAACTTCTTTTGGTAGCTTACTAATTAAATGCATACGATTAATTTGCATTTGATGGAAAATATCACCTGCTTGATTTTCAGAATATTCCTCAAAGTTGGATTCTGGTTTAAGATTTAAGTCGGAAAATAAAATACATTCATCAAGTTCACTAATTAAATCTAATAGAGCTGTAGTTTTACCAGCACCATACATTCCTTCAATTGCGATTTTATATTGTGCTGAACACAATTGTGATATTACTAATGGAAAAAAAGTAATGATAAACAATTTGGTGAACATTATTATTCTCTCCTTTACCTTCTATTTTAAATCCCATGGTACTGCTATAATATTTTCTGTGATTCGATAACATTCATCGCCTGCATAGATAACTATTCCTGATGCAATCTTTAAATGAGGATAGGTTTCTTTAAATGCGATTATGCCGCGCACATCATTTTTTACTGACATTGGTTGCTGATTTGACTTCAATTGGATAGAAGATTCCATCAATTTCTACAATAATATCGACTTCAGCGCCGGCTAAGGTCCGCCAATGGTAAAAATTTGGTATCATGGGCAATGAAGAGCAAAAAGCTTTAATCATATTAAAACAGTAGGATTCAAAAAATGCTCCTTGCATGGGACTTGCAGCCAGAGCTTGTGGAGATGAGATTCGTTGTTGATAGCATGCAAGACCAGTGTCGAAAATTATACCTTTTGGTTTTGCTGAAAGTCGTTTGATGCTATTCATGTGAAAAGCTGGTAATTCCGTCCATTGATAGGTGTAGATGAGTAATTTGAGCCATCGTTGAGCAGTTTTTGGGCTAATCCCCAATTCTCTTCCCAGTTGAGAATAATTTACTTCTTGGGATGACAATGCTGATAATAGCCCTAAAAACTGTCCAAATGTTGCAAGATCTTCGATATTTTCTAATGTTCTTATATCCCGTTCAACATAGGTTTGTACATAGGATGAAAAATAAAAGGGCAACGCGCTGTTTGGGATATCGATGATTCCTGGCATTCCACCGCGCCAAATAGCTTCTAAACGTGATGGCATATTTTTGAGCTTTTCCATAGAATTTTTAAAGAAATTGTCCGGATATTTTAAATAGTTCAAAAACCAATTTTTATCCTTATCAAATTCATCGTACATCTCATGTGGGGTCATTGGGTTTATTGGTATAATTACAACTCTGCCAGCAAGGCTTTCGGATACATTCTTAAGAATTGATAGCTGCTGAGATCCCGTTAGGTAATATTGACTTGGTTTATCAGAAAGATCAGCAAAGCGCTTTAAGGAGGGTAACAACTCGGGAACAAATTGAATTTCATCTAGTATCAAGGGAGTACCAAAATCCTTTAAGAAGAGGTCTGGATTTTTGCGGACATTGTAAAGATCTTGAATGGGATCAAATACAAATATCTTGGTTGAAGGGAAAAGATGCGAAAGTAACGAACTTTTACCTACTTGTCGTGCTCCCACTAAGAATATAATTTTGTAAATTTTTGATAACTCTATAATCAGGGGTTCGTAAATTCTTTTTTTATAGTTCACTATTGTTTTTTACCTTGTAATTTAATAATCATATTACCATTTTACTAGGTAATTGAGCAATAATTTTCTATTAGCACAATATCATTTTTTATGTTATTCTATATACAAGTTAGAATATAAAATAAAATATAAGATTGAAAAGTGAGGTAATATATGTCAGCGATACGCATTTTACTTTTAGGACTCCTTAACGATAAGAAACCGCGCCATGGATATGAAATTAAGCAAGAGCTCGAATCATGGAACACAGAACGTTGGGCAAATATTTCTTATGGTTCAATCTATTTTGCTCTTAAAA
>Ga0207074_1100_pt2 | contig 12972 bp, 15 predicted proteins | sample Alteio_BWMinHeat_66_FD_153567 | JGI IMG/M metagenome (GOLD analysis project Ga0207074, IMG submission 153567) | Enriched cells from forest soil in Barre Woods Harvard Forest LTER site, Petersham, Massachusetts, United States -... | ecosystem: Environmental > Terrestrial > Soil > Temperate forest >...
GATGTCGGCATAGATCGACAGGGCGAACCTGTGATATGGTCTTTGGAGAAACAGTGTACCAGGATTAGGAGCATTTTGTCATGACCGACCTACAGTCAATTATTGAAGTGGCTTATGAGACTCGTTCCACCTTAAGCCCGAGCTCTCTTGAACCACAACTCCGAGAAGCGGTCCTCGAGGTTTTAAATCAGCTTGAGCTTGGCAACTTGCGGGTATCCGAACCCATGGGTAACTCAGCGTGGAAAGTGAATGCTTGGATTAAAAAAGCGGTATTACTCTATTTCGTCTTGCATAAAAGCAATCCGATTGCAGGTCAATTCACCCAATTCTACGACAAAATCCCCTTACGGTTCACACAAACCAACAGTGATGCCTTTGAAAATTTAGGCGTGAGAATTGTCCCCCCCGCAACGGTGCGATGCGGTGCTTATATCGCCCCCAATACGGTTTTAATGCCGAGCTTTGTGAATACGGGTGCCTACATCGGCAAAGGCACAATGGTTGATACGTGGGCGACCGTTGGATCCTGCGCGCAAATTGGCGATCGCGTCCATCTTTCCGGAGGCGTTGGCATTGGGGGCGTACTAGAACCCCTACAAGCAAGTCCAACCATTATCGAAGACGATTGTTTTATTGGCGCGCGCTCTGAAATCGTAGAGGGCGTTGTGGTTGAACGGGGTGCAGTGATTTCCATGGGGGTTTATATTGGCCAGAGTACCAAAATTTATGATCGAGAAACCGGCGAAATTTATTATGGCCGAGTACCCGGAAATAGCGTCGTTGTGCCCGGCAGCTTACCCAGTTCAGACGGAAAATACAGCCTCTATTGTGCGGTAATTGTTAAACGAGTCGATGAAAAAACCCGACAAAAAACCGCAATTAATGAATTGTTAAGAGTGTAAGAATCATGCAAGAGCCTACTATTTTCCCAGCATCCGAGTCTCCGACTTTGCAATTGGCAAAAAGCTTAATTGAACGGCCTTCTATCACGCCAAACGATGCGGGATGTCAGGACCTAATTGCTCACCGTTTAAGCGCAATTGGCTTTGAAATTTACGCATTGCCTTTTGCGGACGTACAAAATCTCTGGGCTATCCGAAAATCGCAAAATCCACAAACCGCGGTTCCTTTATTGGCGTTTGCGGGACACACCGATGTTGTCCCAACTGGAAATGTGAAAGATTGGGATACCCCTCCTTTCACACCCAGCATTAAAGATGGATATCTTTACGGACGCGGTGCTGCCGATATGAAAGGTGGACTGGCCGCCATGATCACTGCTTGTGAACGTTTTATTGACAGCCACCCCAATCATCCGGGTAGCATTGCGTTTTTAATTACCAGCGATGAAGAGGGTCCCGCCATCAATGGCACTGCAAAAGTTATGGAATATTTAAAGGCACAAGGCATTTATTTGGATTATTGTGTGATTGGTGAACCCTCCAGTCAAAAGACCGTAGGCGATGTGCTTAAAAATGGTCGTCGTGGTTCTTTTCACGGCACTTTAAAAATTTTAGGAATGCAAGGCCATGTTGCTTATCCGCATAAGGCGGATAATCCTATCCATCGCGCTTTATTACCCTTAGCAGAACTTGTTAATACAGAGTGGGATTCTGGAAACGAATACTTTCCAGCCACCTCATTTCAAATTTCCAATATCCATTCTGGCACCGGGGCGACCAATGTCATTCCCGGTACACTAGAATGCCATTTTAACTTCCGTTTTAATACCGAGTCGCCCCCAGAAATACTGATCTCGAAGATCAAAAATATTTTTGAAAACCATCCCTTAAAATACGAATTAGAGACCACCACTTCCGCCTACCCTTTTTTAACCAAAATGGGAAAATTGGTTTCAGCTTGTATAGAATCCGTTGAGAAAATCACTCAAAAAACACCCCAATTAGCAACCGATGGGGGAACCTCCGATGGCCGTTTTATTGCGCCAACCGGCACAGAAGTCATCGAGTTTGGACCTTGTAATCACAGCATTCATGCTATCAATGAATGTGTTCGAATTGAAGATTTAGAAATGCTCACATTAATGTACGAGCATGTACTTCAACGAATATTAAGCGATTAGATCTCCCTTTTCTTAGCCACAGCATCCCGTACGTAGACGGGCAGCGCATCCTCTGCAGTGACTATATGACCTAAGCTAAATTCAAACGCAGCAATTCTCACAATCTCTTTGGCACGTGGATATCCAGTGATAGACTCCCAATTTCCGGGCGGTAATACTATCGTATTCATCACTTGTACGGCTTCGGGGGAAACCGCTTGCATAATATTATGCTTACCCAATTCAAAAAGTCCCCAATAAATCTCCTGCATCCGCGCATCTAAGTATGCAAAACTCTGAGTAATTTCACGTTCTTGAAAAACACTTTGAGCGATTGCACGTAGCGCCGAAACCGGGATAATGGGTTTATTGATTCCAAAACTTAGGGCTTGGACCACGCTAGAAGCAATGCGAACTCCGGTAAAGCTCCCAGGCCCCCTGCCAAATGCTAAAGCATCCAAATCTACCAAGGTACACTCTGCCCTTTTAAGCACCGCATCGATCATAGATAATAACAACCGAGCATGGGCTTTAGGGGCTACTTCATACTGTTCTGTTATGCTGCCATTTATCAGCAGGGCAACAGAACAAGCATCTGTAGAAGTGTCTATGCCTAAAATTTTTGGTGAAGCGATCATGGATGAAGGGTTCAAAGGAGATTATTATTGTTAATCACCAAAAGCGCCGCACATCCTATGCGACGCTAATTGGTTTAAACTGACCTAAGCTGCTGCTGCCATAGCTGGAGCGGCTGCTTTCTTACGGCCTCGTTTACGACGAGAAGCTGACACCCCTGCTTTTTTCACAGGACGCTTCGCACCGACACGTTTCTTAACGCCCGTTTTACGGGTCGTTTTCTTCTTTGCTTTACGGACAGCTGGTTTCTTCTTAATGACTCTTTTTTTAGCGACTTTTTTGGCTCCGACTTTTTTAGCGACGGCTTTTTTAGCGGTTTTCTTAACGGTACGTTTTTTTGCAACGACACGCTTAGCGCCTACCTTTTTAGCCACAGCTTTTTTAGCCCCCGCTTTCTTACGAACAACCCGCTTTTTAGCACCAACGGCTTTTTTAAGACCAACGGCTTTCTTAGCGACTCGTTTACGTTTTGGCTTCGCCGCTGCTGACGTTGCCTTCTTTGCTACTCTTTTCTTTGCCATTCTAGATCTCCTAGGCTTAACTAATGATAACAATACAAACATAGCACAAATATTGCATAAATACATAGTCAATGCAAATTTTTTTTAATTTTGAAACTTTTTTTATCCTTCAAAGCCCAAAATCTTATTTTTATTCCATGATCAGATATCTTTTAGCAACGTTTGAATATCCAAAGCTTTAGCTTTTTGGATAACTTCTTCTAATGCTGTCTGTGTTAATGCACCGGATTCAGCATAAACTGCAATATTCCTTCGAAAAACCATTAAAAACGGTATCGAACGAATGTTAAAATCTAGGGCTAATTGTTTCTCTTGTTCGATATCCACCTTGCCAAAAATGACATCTGGATAAAGCTTTGAAACGGTTTCAAATATCTCACCAAATACTCGGCAAGGCCCACACCACTGTGCCCAAAAGTCTACCACCACCATATTATTGGAGGCCACCAAGGCATCGAAATCCTTTTGCTTACACATAATTGGCATCGTTATCTCCCTAAAATATGTCTAATTTTTGACAGATTTGTTGATGAATCGCTTGTACAGATCCAATACCAGAGACCCTTATGTATTTGTCTTTGCGTTGTAAATACCACTCAATCAAAGGTCTAGTCTCTTGATGATAGATTTTTAGGCGATGCTGAACCGTTTCTTCCGTATCATCTTCTCGTTTGACTAAAGGTTCTCCCGTCACATCATCTCGACTGTCCACTTTAGGGGGATTATTGAGGAGATGATATACACGCCCAGAAGAAGGATGAACAAGACGGCCACTCAAACGTCGAATAATTTCCTCATCCGACACCTCCACTTCAATAACATAATCCAAAGAAACCCCGGCAACTTCCAAACTCTCGGCTTGTTGCAAAGTCCGTGGAAAACCATCGAATAAATAGCCTTTTTCACAATCAGGCTTTTGTAACCTTTTTTTAATCATGTCAAGAATAATGTCTTCACTCACCAATTTTCCTTCCGCAATTACTTGCTTGACAACGTGACCTATTTCTGTCTTGGCAGCCACTTCTGCACGAAGCATATCACCCGTTGATATCTTAGGAATGTGTAGTTTTTCACACAATAGTTGAGCCTGTGTTCCTTTACCAGCGCCAGGGGCACCCAAAAGAATAATCCGCATTGTTATTCCTCATATATCTTTATCTAAATTGGGAGAGTATATCAATTTGCAAGGACATTTGCCATCTGATCCAGATCTTGAGATTCTAGAAACAGGGATGTCAAACAGTCTTCAACTTTATCTCGGGTTAGGGAAAATCGATTCAACCAATATTGATTGAGCTTAAACGAACCATCTCCTATCCCAACGGTTTTCAGTAAATGACTGGTTAGCTGGAGTAGAGCGACATAAGATGCGTATTCGCCTTCATAATCAAATTTATGATGATGTCGCGTGGTTTGTACAATGACCTCTGGCATCCCCCAATGATGCATCAACCAAGATCCAAGCTGAGCGTGACCACAGCCGACAATCGCTCGCGCCTGCCCCATGCCCAACAAACGTTTCTCTAAAATGTCAACGGATGTTTTGGGATCCATGACTATCCACTTATTCAAAAGTCGAAATTCTGGCGGATATCGATGTCCTAATAACAAATAGCCAAAATTGTGGAAAAACCCGAGTACATAACTTAAATCTGAATCTACTTCATATTGAGATGGAATTTTTTCAGCGATCTTCTTTGCCAAAAGCCCACTGAATAATGCCTGCTTCCAAAAAGCTCGCAACCCTAAAGGACCCTCATCTGGTATCCGAAACACGCGCCCTGCAGCAATCCCGACTGCAATATGGCTTACGGTTTTAAACCCAATGATATGCTTGATCACTTCTTGAATAGAATTCGGAACCATGCCTCCCTCAATCGCCGAATAAAATCCAGCACATTGGAGAAAATGTTCATGCATCACCGCATCTTTTGAAATAAGATCGGATAAAGCGAGCACCCCTGTATCGGAACTTTCACGCGCAATCTCTAAAATTTCTTGTGCTAATAAAGGAAGTTCTGGCAAGCAGATGGTCACTGGCTTTTTCTCTATATCATAAATAGAGAGACAGACCTCATTCTTATCATAAGGAACCGCAAACGATAAACTCGGGGCGCCACTGGTCAAAAATTGAAAATCTTCTATCGACAATTGAATCAATGCGGTATGACTTCCAGACTCAAAATAAATCACCTGCAATTTCTCAATGCTTCTATCCAGAATACAGGCAAGACCATAGGCCTCCCCAAAAGGCGGATGAGAAGACGGTTCACAATCATCAAAATATATATCGGATTCTTCCGGCGAAAGAATTTCAAAGTTCCGATTGGTTTGTTCGATAAGACTGGGTAAATTAATTCTAAAGCCCAAAGGTAATAACGCTAAAACCACCTCAGAACAGGCTTTCAACAAAATAGCTTGAACAACCTGACTTCGATTGATGCCTAACACATGCGCGGCTTCTGCTAAAGTTTCAGTTCTTTCGTGATTTAATACTCGATAGGTAACCCTATGGCTATTTAAAAATCGTTTTACCTTTGCTGCAACTAACATTAATGTTGACCTTCCGTGACCTATGCGCCTCACAAAGGAGGCTATCCTTCCTGACTCCTTTACCTATACCATACATCTTACATGCTATATTAAAATGAAACTAGGAGACAACATGCGTAAAGACGGACAGGGCGAACGACCTCATGCCCCCATGGTCAATGACTCACAACTTTCACGGGAATCTTGGAAAGTTTTTCAAGTTATCGCAGAATTTGTGGAGGGCTATGAACGTTTAGTCAAGATAAAACCCTCTGTCAGTGTATTTGGATCAGCACGATCAAAACCCGAAAGCCCTGCCTATCAAATGGCAGAAACTTTAGGTAAATGCCTGTCAGATTCTGGATATTCTGTTGTCACAGGCGGCGGACCGGGCTCCATGGAAGCCGTGAATAAAGGCGCGCATGCGGGTCGTTCCTTAAGTATTGGCTTAAATATTGACTTACCCAATCAAGAAACCTCCAATGCTTATCAAGATATCTCGCTTCGCTTCAGACATTTCTTTACCCGAAAAGTGATGTTTGTAAAATACGCAGCTGCCTACGTCTTTCTTCCGGGGGGATATGGTACTTTAGATGAATTGGCCGAAATTTTAGCGTTAGTACAAACGGGTAAAACCCCCCATATTCCCATTATCCTGGTCAAAGAACCTTTTTGGCGCCCTTTGCTACAATGGTTTAAAAATACCTTATTAGAGGAAGGGATGATAGATGGGCAAGATATTTTTATGTGGAAATTTGCGGATACCCCCAAAGATGTTATTAGAATTATTGAAGATTTTTATAAAAATAAGGCTACACCTCCCGAAAATGCTAAAGAACAAGTTTGATATCTATCTAAAATTTCAGAAAAATTAAAATATCCTTTTACGGATTGCACACTACTTCATAACCCGGCACAATAGCCAAATGAAATTAGGCATTAAGTATCAAATATGGTTATTCGTTTTGGTGCCAACCATCTCCCTTTCAATGTTGCTCGGCACCTATTTTACCAAAACGCACTTCGGGATTTTTTTCCTTCTCTATCTCTGTATTGGCACGCTTTATGCATTTCAAATCGGCCGAAATATCACTCGCCCTATTCTGGCCCTAGCAGAAGGAATCGATAAAATCAAAAGTGGTGCTTTAAATACCCGGGTCAAAATTACTGCTTACCGTGAATTGGAAATATTAGAATCTGGGATCAATACTATGGCGCAAACCTTGGAATTTGCCCATACCGAATTACAAAATAAAGTCGAACAAGCCACTTTAAGTCTTAGAAGAACCCTAGAAACCATTGAGGTCCAAAATGTTGAATTAGAAATTGCGCGAAGAACCGCTGAAAAAGCCAATAAAATTAAATCTGAATTTTTAGCAGATATGAGCCACGAGATTCGCACACCCTTAAATGGCGTAGTAGGCTTTGCGAATTTGATGCAAAAAACAGAATTAAATACCAAACAACAAGAGTACATTTCTATCATTCAAAAATCAGCCAATAATTTACTTGCCATTATCAATGATATTTTAGATTTTTCAAAAATTGAAGCCGGAAAATTACGCATGGAACATACCCCTATGGATGTTCGTGATTGTATCACCGAAACATTTAATTTATTAGCACCTCGCGCACAAGAAAAAAATATTGCACTCATCCCGATGGTATACTCAGATGTCCCCAATCATTTTTTAGGCGATCCCTTACGCGTCAAACAAATTATTACTAATTTAGTCAACAATGCGATTAAATTTACTGAACAAGGCAGCGTGACCGTCCGAGTTATCTTAGAACACGAAACCTATTCTCATACTACCTTACGCATAAGCGTTTCGGACACTGGAATTGGCATTGGCCTCGAAAATCAAAAATCCTTATTCCAAGCCTTTAATCAAATGAGAACGGATACAACGCGGAAATTTGGCGGAACTGGGCTTGGATTGGTAATTTGTAAAAAACTGGTTGAACAAATGGGTGGCGATATTCATGTAGAAAGTGAATACGGCAAAGGCGCCACCTTCTGGTTCACGCTTCCGGTTGAAAAATACATCGAACCCACCCATCCCGAGTTGGCATTATCCACCGACATCGTAGAGATCAAAAATTTCAACACACCACTCAATGTTTTGGCGGTAGATGATACTCCCGAGAATCTAAAATTGATTACCCTTCTTTTAGAGGATATGAACATGAACGTCACTGCCGTAAAGAGTGGCGAGGCCGCGATTGAAGCAGTGGAAGGACATCTCTTTCATCTCATTTTAATGGATATCCGCATGCCGACGATGAATGGCATTGAGGCTACCCGTACCATTCGCGAATTTGAAAAGATACACAATCGAGATTCCGTCCCCATTATCGCGTTAACTGCACATGCCTTGATCAGTGAAAAGCAAGCATTGTTATCAGCCGGAATTGATGATTATCTCGTAAAACCCATCGTCGAAAATGAACTCAAGCGCATTTTAAATAAATGGATTAAAGTTGAGTTACCGCAAAAATCTATTGATTGGGAATTGGGGAAGAAATTAGCCGGCGGCCGAGCAGAACTTGCTAAAGAATTTTTAGAAAAATTAATCCAAAGCCTTCCGAAAAGTAAAATTGAACTGAACGAAGATTATCAGAACGAAGCATGGGAGGCGTTACGCAATCATATACATAAACTTCATGGTGCCTGTTGTTACTGCGGCGTTCCAAAATTAAAGCGTCATGCAGAACAACTGGAGAATATAGTAGCTAGCCGTACGCTAGACCTCATTAAACCCCATTTAGACGCACTAAATAGTGAGATAGATGCGGTACTGGCTGAGGTAAATGGGGTTACAACTTATTAATTGTTTTTTGCCGGATAAACCATAGCACCATGATTATTCTGAGATACAACATCAGAAGTAGCCAATTCCGCAGGATATGAAAACCCCAAAAATTCGCCCGCTTGATCTTGTTCAAGATTAAGTTGTGGAAAACTAGCGCAGTGTATTTCTTCCATACGTTCTTTTTGTTCGTCTCCACCCGAATCATTGACGCACGGCTGTACCATAGTAAGTGCATGTTTACGAGCCCCTTGGGCAATCACAGCACCTCTTGTATCTCTCAAAAACTCTTCAAGCGATAATTCGTGCTTGTAAATTCTCCCGTATGTCATAAATTCTAACCTGACTCCATTTTCAGCACGCTCAATTCTGGTTAAGTGTACAAGATGGTCTACCGGTATTCCTAAAATCGAATCTCTAGCAGAGTTTTGACTTTTCTGAACACCTTCGATTTCATGGATTTTATCAATTATTTCTGTAGAAATTAACAGAAGGATAGCTTTAGAATGTGCATAAGCATTCAACAACCTATCGAACATTTCTTCTTTTGAAGTTTTTCGATGATTTTTTGCATGAAATCCCATAAAAAATCTGTTTACAAGCCATTGTGTTGGTTTCCCTAACGGTTCTCCCTTCACCGAACAAAGTTGCGTATAATCCTCAACAGCAGTAAATCCAACGGCAGATAGCCATTTTTCCAGAATTCTCGGAGGGGTTAAACCCTGAAAAGATTCGAGGATACCGTTAGATGAATAGCCTACCAAATTTTCAGAACGCCGTATTTCAGCCAAAAGAACCTCTACAATACCTCGAAGGTTATTCTTTGAATCAGAACCGAGTTTAAGTGCAAGGGGTGCTTTTGTTTTACCGCATGTAATCAAGTTAAAAGCTAAATCAATAACCAACTTTGGATTTTCTACCACTAACACACTTAGAAATGTTGCGGGACCACACAAATTTGTCTCTCTCTGGTCAATAATTTCCGGATGTCGAATTAATTCAAATAATTCAGCCACCATCTGAACATTAGAAAATTTCTGAAACTGCTGAGGAACATGGGAGCCCAGTAAAGCACACAGTTGTTTAACCATTTCTGGATCTATATTACTTTTTTCAATCTGCGCAGAAAGTATAACGCTTGCTTGATGATATTCTTTATGGGCTCTATTGAACATTTCACAAGGAAGATTCCTTAAAACATAAGGTAAAAATTCATATTTCGATGCATCTGTCCAAGCATCCCTTGTTCTCTCTAAAAACGAATCATAGGCTTCTTTTGCATCCGGTAACTTATTCCCCTTCATTTCCGTATAAAAAGCCAAATAGTTTTCTCGTGTCATTCCATGAATAGGAGCACCAAACTGTAATAATTTCTTAAATGCTGAATGTTTTTTTAGTGCAAAAGCTAATTGAAGCGGTGTAAAATTTAAATTCCCTTTTGTGTTTAAATCAGCCCCATTTTGGCATAAGAAATCTAGAGCTCGAGCATCCTCCTGAAAAAGGAGTATGGTCTGCAATAAACTGGAATCCCCATTTTGATTAATTTGATTGATGTTCCATCCATTTTTTAAAAATATGCCTGCAAGTTCTGAGTCAAAAGTTTCCTGAGAAAAGCAATAAGAAAAAGGCGAGGTGCCCACGGGAAATAATGGAATACACTCTTTGAAATCAACTTTGGTTTTTTCTAAAAGAAATTTAATAGCTTCGATATTATAAGTAGCAAAAGTATTGTGCAAAGACGATGTAAAATCTGCACCCGCATCAATCAGGAGTTCAGCAAACTTAAATTCTTTATAAGAGAGACTCTTAACAAGTAAAGATGTATAATCACTTTTGGGCGCAAGACCTGTCTGTTCCTCAGCCAATACTTTCTTGAATTCTTCTAAATCTCCAAGCGTCAGTAAGTTAAATAGGCGCATTCGATCAATTCTCCAGTAGGTATTTAATTTATATTAATAAGGTATTTTACTTACTATTTAAAATATTTAAAACTGTTTATTTAAACAGCCAATCAAGAGGAAGTCAATATTACAAAAGCTAAGGCAAATTCTTTTTCATCGGATAAACTTAAGTGCGTGCCATCCACTTTCAAACGTTGCATCGCAGCTTTTGCTTCGCCCGAAAAAGTGAAATAGGGCTTTCCCAAAGGATCATTATTGACCGTAATATCGGTTAATAAAATACCCTGCGGCCGAAATCCCGTCCCTAACGCTTTTGCGACAGCCTCTTTCGCTGCATAACGCTTCGCTAAAAAGGGCACCGGATCGCGCCCTTTGGCCAAATAATTTTGTTCTTCTTTGGAGAGGATCCTTTTGGCAAAGGCCAACCCGAATCGCACCCAAATCGACTCAATACGAGCAATCGAAACCAAATCTGTACCAATACCCACGATGTTCATACGCTTTCCTTAAGGATGGGGTGTTATTGTAAGAATAGTAATTTTATTTTTACTGGGTCCATAATGCCAAAAAATTCGATAAGCTGCCGGTGTCTTATTTTCAGCGTAAGCTTCAAAAACTTCTTCATTATTCGGACCACTGATAGCAGTGTATTTATGTGTTTTTAGACTGGGATGACGAGGGTTTTTTTCTAGATAGCCTAAAGATTTTCGGACTGCTTTTAATTGTTTTAATAAATTCTTATTGTTTTCTAAGTGTTCAATATCTGCACTGGCCTGATTCGTGAATAACAATTCGAACATTATTCATCTTTATCCTGTATATATTTACTAAAGCTACCTCTATTGGTAAGGCGACCTGCAGCTGAGTCTTTTATTCCTTGCTCTAACATTTTTAAGACCTTTTTATTATTGAATAGCCACCTTTCACGAGCCGGGATCTCAGTATAAGGCTCAAGTATAATTTTATGATCGGGAGTTTCCATTATAGAAAAACTGCTAACTCCATCGGCTAGATGTCCTAAGGTAATTCTACCTTTAGAGTCCGGTCTGACCATTTTCGGTAACATAATTTAAAGCTCCACTACTTAGTATACAGAATTATAACCCAAAATGGGAAATGTTACAAATAAGAAAGTGGGATTTTGACTATGTGGGATTTCTGATCGGATGCCAACCCCTGCGCGCCCCGATGAGCGCGCTTGGCGTAGTATGCGCCAAGCGCTCCCACTTTCGACGTCTATACATCAGGCATCTTTGTTGCCCCTCTCGGTCAACTCTACCAAGGCTACAGCCTCTTTGTGAGATAATGTTGGGTCACTCGCTAGTTGCAACTTAATCTCCATTCGTTCAGTGACATCTTCCTTCTTATCAAGCACCCCCAGGCCACCGGATATACCGAAAAGTTGTCTATCATTTAATCTTTGTATACGCATAAAAAAACTCCTTCTTGTGCATATAAACATCCAATTATTGAATATCTATGCTTTAATTATAGACCAATTTTCAACAAGTTGAATAATTGTTGGTCGGAAAAGAGGGTGGTACCCCTATTTAAACCAACAACTTTCGGCTTTCGAGCGGTTTACTGCCTAGGTGCACTGCCAATGCCTGACGCATTAATCGCTTGACGTCTGCTAAGACGGTGCGATCTTTTAGGTTCTCTTCTGCCAAGGCCAATAAACTTCGACCCTTAAACATTCCGGGTAATTGCTTATCTCCAACGGCTTTTCCGCCTATTAACTGCGGGCCACGGAGAGGATCAAACGTATAAAAATTCTCTGCCTCCACGAGCGCACCACTTTCTGCGTCTTTCAATAAGGGTAATTCATAGCCTAAGGTTTTTAATAAAAACTTTTCAAATAATCGAAGAATTTCTTGCGCATCTTCCGTGGTTTCTAATTGTAACAGTGTTGCTTTATACTGCCAAAATAAATCCGGATGCGCGTCATGCCGATGCAAAAGACGGACCAATAATTCATTTAAATATAAAGCACTCATCAAATGTCTACCAGAAAGGAGGGGCGAAATTCCTGCGGAATCCACTGCACATAAGGTTAATAATTCCCCCCGACCAACACAGGACACCAACAAAGGGACAAAAGGCTGTAATAATCCTCGCATGCGGGACTTGGGTCTTCTCGCCCCTTTGGCAATGGCAGAAATGCGACCATAATCGGGCGTAAAAAGTTCTAATAATAAACTGGATTCTAAATACAAACGGGCATGTAAAACAAAGGATTCTTGAGATTCAAAACGTATCATTCCAAATCCAAATACCCCAAACTTTTTAGCGCGCGCGCATCATCCGACCACCCGCCCTTCACTTTTACCCACAATCGTAAGTGCACTTTCTTCCCAACAACTTTTTGAATATCCATTCTGGAACGAATGCCGATTTCCTTTAGCCTTTCGCCACTTTTACCAATTACAATCGGTTTTTGGCCATCACGATCCACCGTTAAATGTCCGGTGATTTTGGCTGTCAATAAATCGGATACATTGAAAGAC
>Ga0207074_1083_pt1 | contig 12964 bp, 14 predicted proteins | sample Alteio_BWMinHeat_66_FD_153567 | JGI IMG/M metagenome (GOLD analysis project Ga0207074, IMG submission 153567) | Enriched cells from forest soil in Barre Woods Harvard Forest LTER site, Petersham, Massachusetts, United States -... | ecosystem: Environmental > Terrestrial > Soil > Temperate forest >...
ACTGGCCCGGTCCCGTGCCCGCACTTCCCCAAACTTTCAGGCGTTGTCCGCCGGATGAGTATTCAAGGATGCGGGCATTTCCGTAGCCATCCGAAATGAAAAGACGCCCACCGGGCCCGAACGCGATATCGGTTGTGCCGCACAGACCCGGGAACGCGCAGCGGTCGCCTGTTGCGATTTCACCGACCGAGATCTCCTGGAGTTTTCGTCCCTCGGGGGTGAACTTCAGAATCAGCGAGTTGCCAGCGTCGACGGTCCAGACATTTCCCTCCGGATCGATACGAATACTGTGCGGCGCCGAGAACATTCCCTTGCCCCAGGAGTGCAGAACCTTGCCGTAGTTATTGATGGCGATCACCGGGTCCGCTATGTCCCCGCGTTGCAGAATGTAAATCACGCCTTTTTGATCCGCCGTAATGGAGGAGACCGTCCCGAGCGAAACGGCGCCCGACATTTTGGCGGCGAGGGGAAGCTCCAGGTTGGGTAAGCTGGGAAAGTTTTGTCCATACGCCAACGAGCACGCTAGGAAGAATGTGGCTCGCGTAGGCAGCATGAGACGACTCTATCACGCTGTCCGCCGCGCGGGCGTATACTCAATTCCTGAGGGGATCCCACTGATGATCCGCATGTCCCGACGCCAATTTGTTCAGACCACCGTGGGCGCGACGCTCGCGGGTCCATTGGGAGCCGCGGCCGAACCGGTCATGGGAATGATCTTCCCGCCCGCTGACTATCCTGTCCCACCAGAGGCGAAGCTTCTGTATCCCAGCGGCGTGACCTTCCTCGCCGAAGGGTTGGCCTTTAACGGCATGACTATCGAGAGTTATGACGAGGCGCGACGGCGATTTCGATCATGGGGACCTCGCTCACGTTTTACAAAGGTGCCGCTTTCAATCGGGAATTGATCGAAAACGTTCACAAAGCTACGGGCTTGCCCGCAACCTCCATGTCGAACGGGATTGTGGATGGACTCAAGGTGGCGGGAGCGAAGCGCGTGACTGTAGCTACCGCGTATACTGGCGTCGTCAACGCGACGCTCGAACGCTTCCTGAAGGAAAGCGGCTTTGAGGTGGTGGCAATCAAAGGGCTGAACCTGATCCGCGCGACAGGGGCAGTGACTCAGGAACAATTGTTCGACTTCTGCGCGGAAACTTTCGCAGCGGCTTCCCGGACCGACGCGTTGCTGGTCTCGTGCGGCGGGTTGAAGACCATCGACCTTGTGGTCCCGCTCGAAACGAAATGCCGAGTACCGGTCGTATCGAGCACTCCGCACGCTCTGATGAACGCCGTTCGTCTGCTGGGCGTGAGTCCCCGCGCGAAGGGTTACGGCAGCGTGCTGGAAAAGGCGTAGCGCGTCGCTAACGGTCCGAAGTAATTCGCGTTGCGCGAGTACATCGAGCGCTCTGACGAAAACGAGAGGGCAACGCAAATGGTAACGATGTTGAAGACGGGTCGGTTGGTTGTGAGAGCCGCATGCCTCGCGGTCCCCTTCGCAATTGGGTGCGCGGTGGACTCAGCACAGGGCCCCCAGTCGTCTCACATAACGATCACGTTAGCGGGGCAGTCGATGATACGGTCGGATATCCGCGCGACCGCGCCGGCAGCCGTACCGGTAATTCAGGGACTGCTGCAGGGCGATGTGGTGTTTACCAACCTTGAAGCCGCAGTCGCCGAAAAAGGCGAAACGGTGCACGAGGGTAGGGGATTTCTCACTCCTCCTGAAGCGCTCGATGCGCTCACAACTTTCGGTTTTAACTTGTTGTCCCTGTCCGGCAACCATGCATTCGATCTGAAAGTGACGGGTATTCAGAACACGATCCGGGAGGCGGACAGCCGGAAGATCGCACATGCCGGAACTGGGAACAACCTGGCCGCGGCTGTAGCGCCGGGTTATCTGCACACCCCGAAGGGCACGATTGCACTGATCGCAAGCGCGTCAGGCCTGATTACGCCGGGAGGAAGCGCCACGGCGGACCGGCCGGGCGTGAATGAGCTTCGCATCGAAGCCGGCGACCAGGAAAACGAGGCTACAGTCGATCTGCCCGGCGCGCCAGGAAACACCCCGAATCCAGTGGATTCGCAGCGCATCCTTCAAAGCATTCGCGACGCCCGCCAGCACGCCGACCTCGTGATCGTGTACCAACATAACCACGTCTTCGGGAATCGCTCGTTCGCGACGATTTTCACGGAAGGGATGCAGGAGCGGCTGGCTCCGAACGATTGGCTCAAGAAGTGGACGCATGCGGAGGTGGATGCGGGTGCGGATATCATAGTGATGCATGGCGCGCCTCTACTGCACGGGGTGGAGATTTATCACGGGCGGCCCATCTTTTACGATCTGGGCAACTTCATTTACAACGTGCCGCCGACGCTGACATACATCGACGAGCCGATGAATTGGGAGAGCGTGGTCGCGTACGTCCAGTTTCAGGGGAAGAACCTGCAGTCGATTGCCTTCCGGCCGATCGCCTTGAACAACGTGGGCGAGGGCCAGCCCGATATACACAACGAGTACGCCAACAACCAGTTCCTCGACACGCGTGGCTTGCCCTCGCCGGTGACGGGCGCAAGAGTTGGTTATATTCTCCAGCGCCTGGCCGACGCATCAAAGCCTTTTGGCACCACGATTGAAATAAAGGGCGATACGGCGGAAGTCAAGCTAAAAACCAGACAATAGCACGAAGTTTGCACGCTCACTCCGACGTGCGTAGATGGTAGACTGAGGCCCAGAGGATCTTCTGCGTGCCTCGGATCCACAAACTGGGCGGGATGCTGCTGGTCGGCGCAAGCGTGTGGGCAGCACCGGAGACCGTCCTTTGGGAGCCAGGTAAAGTTGTCGCTGTCGAGCAAGTTTCAACTCCCGCCAAGACGCCAGATCCGAGTTGTCGCGCGGTACCCAAAGGAGCGACGCCTCCAGCGCGATGCCGATCTTCCAACCTGGCCGCCGAGCATTATTGGCGGGTTACCGTCGATGTGGGCAACAAGCGCCTTGTAGTTCGCCCTTATCGTGCGGGAGGATTGCTCGATTCCCTCAATCAAACCGAGAGGGTCTATGTCGATCCAAATTTGACGATAGAGGCACCCGTTGAAGTGGCTGTTTATTCAAGCAAAGCGATCCGACTCAGGGCCGATCAAGGACCAGGGGTCCCGGCGATTGTGGATTCGCAGGAGTTGCTTCCGAGTGCTGAACCTCCGCTTAAGGCGGAACTCTCTTCACCGCCCAGCCTAAGAGTGACGGTCCCCAAGACGTTAGCCTTCAAGGTAGTCCTGCTTGAAAACAGCGACTTCCGCGACTTGGAAGTTCAGGAATTGAAGTCTGAAGGAATTGGCGATGGCGCCGTGCTCTACTCCTTCGCGGGGGGCGCTTCACAGACTCGAATCAGTTCAGAGAACCCAGTCTTCATCGTTCTAGCGGAAAGCGACGCGGCGGGAGGAGAGAACTTGGAGCTGTCGCGCTTGCAAGTCGGCCAGGGAATCCGCCAATTGGTCTATTCCCAGACCAAGAAACGCTCCGCTTCCTCGCTGCCGATTACTGTGACCCGGGTTTCGGCCACAGTTCGGAAGGTTAGCGTGAATGAGCCTCTGCTTCCGGGCGAGTACGTCGTGCTCCTCGAAGACTCCGATCGGGGCTTCCTATTTGGAACGCGCTGATCGGGCGCTCGCGTTTGAGGACTCGTGATTATTGAGCATACGATGCAGCCGCCAGGCATAGCCTGCGCGTGGCGGCTGCCGTCATGAAACCAGGGAGGGCACCTTCGTGATGTTAGATTGGAATACCTATCTTCAAGAACTGGGCGCGAGGATCGCAGAAATCGGGCGAACATCTCCCGACATCGTGCGAGGCTATCGCACCATGAGTGATGCGGGGCAGAAGACGGCAAAGCTTGATCCCAAGACTCGCGAACTGATTGCGCTTGCGGTCGCAGTGACGCTTCGGTGCGACGGTTGCATCACGACTCACGCAACTGCTGCCCTCAAGAACCAGGCTACGCAGGAGGAAATCGTGGAGGCTCTGGGCGTGGCCATTAGCGTCAACGCGGGAGCCGCACTGGTCTATTCGGCGCGCGTGCTCGATGCTGTTCACGAGAAAACATCGTCATGAGGAAACGATGAAACACAGCCGTCGATCTTGTCCGTATTACCTGGCAGAGCAAGCGAGCGGACTGAATCCCGCCCCGTCCGACTGCTTCTTGAAATTCGTGCTAGTGACGAACGGCTCGTTGAGATAGGTCGGGTCTTCGACGATGGTGGTCACCACGAACCACGTATCGCCGTTTGGTTCTTTCGACAGGTCGAAGAATTCCTTCAGAACCGCGTTCGCGCTATAGGGCGGGCCGTTCTTGCGCAAGTATCCAGGGCGCAATTTCGTGGTGACCACTTCGAGCGAACGGCCCTGATTGCCTTCGCGCGTCGCTCCCAACCCCTGCTGCGGCGTGCCCGATCCACGTAGGGCCGGTTCCCACTGCGCGGCCGAGTATCCCTGCCACGATTTCGCCGCGCCCTCCTGCGGCTTGCCCCCGAAGTGCAACAGGCGCGTCTGCGTTCCGGCGTCGGTATCGATTCGCAGCGTCGTATCGTTTTCCCAGGCGATGTGCAGACGGCCGGGAATACGCATCACGGCGGGCGCTCCGTAAGCCCTGCATTGTTCGCCCGCCGATTCGTCTTGAGCCGGATTCCAAGCATTGCCCACGCGGCGGCCTTCCGGATTAAGCGGGATGCCCGCAAAGTCGCCCTTGATGGGAGTCACCATGCGCCAGCGCCAGTCCTCGGTCACCACCGAAACCCAGTAACCGGTGAAATCCACGGGAGCCGCTTCCCGAGGCGATCGCGCTGGCTTCGCCTTCGCAGCTGCGGGCGGAGGTTGCGGAAGCGCGGGTGCCCCGAAAACAAAGAACGCCGTGATTAACGTAAGCGCTCGCATATTATTTAGTCGTGAGGCTCTTGTACACAGCCTCGACGAACATGTCCCCTGTCACAGCGTTACCAGGTGCACCGGGCTCCACGTACTGCGTGTCGTAATCGCGCGACGGCTTTGCCGCCTTCACCTGTTCGAGTGTCATTCCTTTCTTGATCAGATCCTGAATCCGGTCGGTAATAATTCTGACCATGTCGCGAAACTCGACCACATCGGCCTCATCGCACAGCCGGCCATGACCTGGGATCACGAATGTGCCGCCCTCCTGATACCGGCCCGCGACGGCCAGATCGAGAATGCGATTAAGCCCGTCCAGCAGTCCCTGCACGCTTCCACCATTTTGCAAATCGATGACCGGATAACGATCCGGCGTAAAGACGTCGCCTACGCTCAGCACGTCCGAGCGGCGAAAGAAAACCATGCTGTCGCCATCGGTGTGCGCCGAGGGAATGTGGTAGACCACCACCGCTTCTCCATTGAACAGGAAATCTTTGGAGGCCGCGTCGTAGGTGTCGTTGAGCGTTCCCGCCTCGGCATAGCGGGACGGCGTGTTGACCAAGCGATCCAGAACTTTCTCGTGCGCGATGACTCTGGGCTGCTGACCTTGGTTGTCGCGGCGCAGCCCCAGCGCCTCGTTTCCGCCAGTGTGATCCGGATCGAGCGACGTGTCGATCATCCACAGAATCGGTTTGTCGGAGACGGTCCGAATGGCTGCCCGGATTTTCGGCGCCGCCGCAGCCGACTGCGTATCCACCACCAGGACGCCTTCCGGGCCCGCTTGCACGGTGACGTTCCCGCCGTCGCCCACCAGCATGTAAACGTTCCCTTGCACGGGCAGGACGTGGACGTCTTGCGCGACTGCAGCACTCACAGAGAACGCTAGTGCGGCCAGGATTCTCATGATCATCTCAACTGGCAATCAAACAGCGTGGTGCACGTGCAATAGCGATCGCACTTCGCGGGCGGCGAGTACGTGCTCATCTTCTGGCGATACTCGGGGTACAAAGTTTCCGCCCCGCCCCGTGTGGCTTCGTAGGGAAGTCCGTACCAGTTCGCAAATTCCCTCAAGTAAGGGTTGGTTCCGGGCAAATGATTGGGAACTGTGCCGACGGGCTTGGGCAACTCCGGCGCATGTTCGCACCCGAAGACGCCGATGTGCTGACCCGGATCGAGGTACCAGTTATCGCTGCGCACCAGAGGCTCGGTCAGGAACACGGGATCGTCTATCACCGTGACAACCGTGAGATAGTCGCCGTGGCGCATCCAGTGTTCGGTGAGCGTGGCTTTGTCGCTACGTGGAACGCCGTTACGCCGGATGTAATTCTCTTTGAAGTGCGTGGTGGTGATAGTGAGCATGTTGCCCTCCCACACTCCCGTCGAAAAACCCTGCCAAGTGTGATTTGCGTAGGCCGGCGGATGCGGACGCCCGTCCAGATAGATAGTTCGTTCGCTGTCCCACGCCAGCATGTGAGTGTGGAACGCGGTGACTCGTTGCGACGCGGCGTCGACGTCTCTCCAGATCCGAATGTTCCCCAACCCGCGCATCGAATAATCCGCGCCGTGCGGACGGCATTGGTACTGCTCGACGACCGAGATGCGATCCGCCTCCCAGCTATCGGCGCGCATGCGAGCCGCGTCGTTAATAGGTAATTCGGTGTAATCGCCCAGTTCAGGCCCAGGGAGCCGTTCGGGGGCGTCCTCATGATAGAGCGGCGCCCACTCTCCCGAAAAATCGACTTGCGCGATCGCCGGAAACGCCAGCACCGCCGACAGGAGCAGTAGATTCGCTTTGCCCATGGTTAAGAATTATAGCGGGTGAGACAGGCGATCTTGTCGCCTGTCTTGGACACTCGGCCGGGCAGGCAGGCGACCAGATCGCCGGCCCAACAGTTCGACTAACTTTTAAACTCCACTACCCGGACGATCTTCAGCGCTTTGTTGGCGAGTAACTCCTGAACCACCGGCTCGGGAACCGCTCCATCCGTCTCCACAACGGCGAGCGCGATCCGATCCTGCCGCCCCAGCGAGAAGTTGCCGATGTTGATGTTGTTCTTGCCCAGCACAGAGCCGATCCAGCCAATGACTCCGGGCACATCGTCATTCTTGAAGAACAGCAAGTGACCTGTCAGGGATGCTTCGCAGGGGATGCCGTCGATTTGCGTAAGCCGTGGCCGGTCGAATACCACGGCACCTTCCACGGTCGTAACACCCGAGTCGGTTTCGAGTTCCAGTCGAATGGTGCTTTTCCGGCCAGTCATCGTCTCGTGCTGCTCCGCGTAGCTCAGACCGCGATCGGCCGCGAACTGAAGCGCATTGACCACGTTCGCTTTCTGCGCCAGCGACCGGCTCAGCACGCCCGCGATTCCGGCGTTGCGGATGAGGGCGGTATTTTGCTCTGCGATCTTGCCCTGATAAGTCAGCCGCACTGCCTTGGGATTCCCCACCGCCACGTACGCCGCGAAAGCGCCCAGATGTTCCGCCAGCGCCGCGTACGGAGCTACAGCGCGATATTGCTCCGCCGTCATGGCCGGAACGTTTACCGCGTTCAGCGCCACGCCGTTCTGAAGATATTCCACCACCTGTTCGACGATGCGGACGCCGACGATCTCCTGCGCTTCCTCGGTGGACCCGCCGATGTGCGGCGTCGCGAGCACTTGATCGAACGCCAGCAGCGGCTCGCCCGCGGCCGGAGGCTCGGTTTGAAACACGTCCAGCGCCGCGCCCGCCACTTTGCCGGATTGGACGGCGCGGGCCAGCGCCTCACCATCGATCAGCTCGCCGCGCGCGCAGTTGACGACCCGCACGTGGTTTTTCATCTTGGCGAAAGCAGCGTCATTGAGTATGCCTTGCGTTTGAGCGGTCAGCGCCACGTGCAGCGTGATGTAATCGCTGTGCGCGTACAACTCATCCAGACTCGCCAATGAGACGCCTAAGTCCGTGGCCGCCTGCGGATTCACAAAAGGATCGCTGGCCACGATCTTCATTTCGAAACCGCGCGCGCGCCGGACCACTTCGCGTCCGATGCTGCCCAGCCCCATCACGCCCAGTGTCTTGCCGCGCAGCTCCGTGCCCAGGAACTTTTTCTTTTCCCACTTGCCGGCCTTGGTAGACGCGATGGCTTGCGGAATGGACCGCGCCATGGCCAGCATCAGCCCCAACGTGTGCTCCGCCACCGATACGGCGTTGCCGCCGGGTGTGTTCATCACCAGCACGCCGGCTGCGGTGGCGGCCTTCAAGTCGACGTTATCGACGCCCACGCCGGCGCGTCCGATCACCCTCAGCTTCGGAGCTTTCGCCAGAACTCCGGCGTCCACTTTCACCGCACTGCGTACCAGCAGCGCGTCGGTGTCTCCCAAATGTTGGGCGTACTCTTTCGGATTGGAAACCACAACGTCCCAACCCGGCTGCGCTTTGAGTAATTCAATTCCCGCCGCAGCCAGCGGTTCGGCAACCAGAATCTTCATGTGTTGGATTCGACTTAAGTGTTAACGGTTCTTTCTTTGGTGATGGCGCGCTCGGCGTAACGCTGCAGAACGGCGGCCGGGTTGAAACTTACTCTTCAAGGATAACAAACGGACTGCGGCGCGGTACTCTGGATGAATACCCACAGACTGCATGAAACCCACAACACTTCCGAAGAATCCGTCTTTCTCATCTGGACCCTGCGCCAAACGTCCCGGCTGGAGCCTTGACGTCCTCAAAGATGCATCGGTGGGCCGCTCGCACCGCGCTAAGGCCTGCAAGTCCAAGCTGAACGACGTGATCGAGCGCAGCAAGAGAATCCTCGGCATCCCGGCCGATTACGTGTTGGGCATCGTTCCCGCTTCCGATACCGGCGCGATCGAGATGGCGCTCTGGTCCTTACTCGGCGAGCGCGGCGTCGACGTGCTGGTGTGGGAAAGTTTTGGCAGTAGCTGGGCCAGCGATTGCAAGAGCCAGCTCAAGCTCCCCGATCTGCGCACCATTAAAGCCGACTATGGCAAGCTACCCGACCTGACTCAAGTGGACTGGAACCACGACGTCGTCTTCACGTGGAACGGAACCACTTCTGGAGTGCGAGTGCCCAACGGCGACTGGATCGCCGCCGGCCGGCAGGGTCTCGCGATCTGCGATGCGACTTCCGCGGTGTACGCCATGGAGATCCCTTGGGCCAAGCTCGATGTGGTCACTTGGTCGTGGCAGAAAGTGTTGGGCGGAGAAGGCGCGCATGGAATGATCGCTCTGAGCCCGCGCGCGGTCGCCCGGATCCAGTCTTTCGCGCCGCCCCGCCCGCTACCTAAGATCTTTCAGTTGAGCAAGGGCGGCAAGTTAATCGAAGGAATCTTCCAGGGTGAGACCATCAACACCGTCTCCATGCTGTGCGTCGAGGACGCTTTGGACGGGCTCAAGTGGGCGGAATCCATCGGCGGTTTGGCGGGTCTGATCGCCCGGTCCCGGGCGAACCTGGCAGCGGTCGAAGCGTGGGTTGCGAAGTCGTCGTGGGTGGGCTTTCTCGCCGCCGAGCCCTTCACCCGCTCCAACACGTCGATGTGCCTGAAGGTAGTGGATCCCGCGTACGCCGCACTCTCCGTCGACGATCAGGAGAAGCACGTGAAAACCATCGTTTCCACGCTCGAAAAGGCCGGTGCGGCGTACGACATCGGAGCCTATCGCGACGCGCCGCCCGGACTCCGCGTGTGGGGCGGAGCAACGGTGGAGACCGCTGATATCCAAGCATTGTTACCCTGGCTCGATTGGGCCTACAGCGAGGTAAAGTCCCAGTTCTAGAGCCGCGCGTCAATCCTGCAAATACCGCAGTAGATCGCTATGCCGGAAACAGTGCGCCATGGCCGTCTCGCGGCTGATCCGCCCGCTACGGGTCATCTCAGCGAGGGATTGTTCCATGGTAAACATTCCGTCGCTGCGTCCGGTCGAAATCGCACTGTAGATTTGATGGTCTTCGCCCTTCCGGATCAGGCTGCGCACCCCACTCGATGCCATCAGAAGCTCCACCGCTGGATAGCGTCCGCCGCCCGTAGCGCCCGGCACCAACTGCTGCGCCACCACCGCCAGCAGCGCAAGGGAAAGTTGCTGCCGGATCTGCGGCTGGTTGAAGGTGGGAAACGAATCCAAAACGCGCGAAACGGCCTGCGAAGTATCGTTCGTGTGGAGCGTCGATAGAACCAGATGCCCGGTCTCGGCAGCCGTCAGGACTGTCGCGATGGTCTCCGGGTCGCGCATCTCGCCCACTAGAATCACATCTGGATTCTGGCGCAGAATACTGCGCACGGACCCCGCAAAATCCGGCGCGTCCTTTCCGACTTCGATCTGCTCAATGATCGAACTGCGATTCGCGTGTACGTACTCGATGGGATCTTCGATGGTCACCACGTGGTCATGCCGCTGCGTGTTGATTAAATCCACCAGTGCCGCTAACGTGGAGCTCTTCCCACAACCGGTAGGCCCCGTGATCAGCACCAGTCCCTGGTGCGCTTCCGCCAGCCGGCGCAGCGCGGAAGGCAGATGCAGCGATTCGAGCGTCGGAATCTTTTCCGGCAGCAGCCGCACACTCCCCGCGATGCTCCCACGCTGATAGTGGATGTTCGCGCGGAAACGCCCGATGCCGTCGCGGCTGAAACATAGGTCCACCGACCGGCTTTGCTTTAGTTCCTGCGCTTGCGACGGCGTCAGCAGCGGCAATAGCAGGTTGCCCGTTTCGTCGGCGTCCAGCGGCGGACCCGTACCGGCCGCAAGTACTCCGCCGATCCGCATACAGACTGGCGCGCCGGCGACTAGCAACAAATCGGAAGCGGCCCGGCGGACGGCCTGCGTCAGCAGTTGGTCAAGCGATGCCAGATGCGCTGCGTCGCCCGGTCGCGGCTCGCGCGGGCCCGGAGCCGCTCGGTTGAGCTCCGCAACAATCTGCGCCAGTTCGTCCTGATAACCCGGCACCTATTCAGTATGACGTGTTCCGCCACGCTAACGTTGAACCCGGCCGGAACCGCCTTCTTTTAGCAGCGCGTTCACTTCGTCCACGCTGACGCGGCTGAAATCACCTGGAATCGAGTGTTTCAGACAGCTGGCCGCCACCGCGAATTCGAGCGCCTCTTGACCCGTGGGAAGCATCTGCAATCCGTAAATCAGCCCTGCGGCGAAGCTGTCACCGCCGCCGACGCGGTCCACAATGTGCGTGATCTCGTACCGCCGACTCACCAGGAACCGTTCGCGGTCGTTCAAGCACGCCGACCAACCATTGGCCGACGCGCTCCGTGATTCCCGCAGCGTGATCGCCACCATTTTCAAGTTCTCGAAACCGGCCAGCACTTTCTTCGAGAGCCGCTCGTACTGGCTCAGGTCCAGACTCCCGGCGTGGACATCCACTTCAGCGTCGATGCCGAGTGTCTGCTGCACGTCTTCTTCATTGGCGATCACAATGTCGACCAACCGGACCAGCTCGGGCATCACTTCGGCGGCGGCCTTGCCCCACTTCCACAGATTCTTGCGATAGTTGAGGTCGCACGAGATCGTCCCGCCAGCCGCCCGCGCCTTGCTCACCGATTCGAGCGCAAGTTCGGCGGCCGACCGGCTGATGGCGGGGGTAATTCCCGTGATGTGGAACCAGCTCGCGCCATCGAACACAGTCCCCCAGTCGATGTCTCCCGGCTTGGCCAGAGAGATCGCGCTGTTCTCCCGGTCATAGACGATTCTCGACGGCCGCTGATTCGCGCCCGCCTCAAGGTAGTAAACGCCCAACCGTCCTGCGCCGCGCACGATTTGCGAAACGTCCACGCCGAGCCGCCGCAGCTCGCCCACCGCCGCGTCGGCGATCGGATTCTTGTGCGGAAGAACTGTGAGGTAAGTCGCCGACAACCCGAACGACGCCAGCGCGACCGCGACGTTGGCCTCGCCGCCGCCGAACGTCGCCACGAATTGCGGCGTTTGCAGGAATCGCTCAAAGCCCGGAGGAGCTAGCCGGAGCATGATCTCGCCGAAGGTGACGACAGTGTTCATTGCTTTCGTGCTTGCTGGATGGCCTGAATGAACCGCCGTGCCAGATTCGTGATGGCCTGGAAATCGCCCGTCTTCGCACTGGCCGTCAAACTGCCGCCCACGCCGACCGCGATGCTTCCTGCCGCGATCCATGCCGCGACATTATCGATACTCACGCCTCCTGTGGGCATGAGGTTCGCTTGCGGCAACGGGGCCTTCACCGCCTTGACGAACGCTGGGCCCAACGTTTCGCCGGGAAATACTTTAACGATGTCCGCGCCGCATTCCATCGCATCCACCACCTCGCGCACGGTGCCCGCGCCCGGCAGATACGGAATCTGATACCGGTTGCACAAACGCGCCGTCTCCGGATTCACCGACGGACTCACGATGAACTGCGCCCCAGCCAGGATCGCCACGCGCGCCGTCTCCGGATCGAGCACCGTCCCCGCGCCGATCACCATGTCGCGCGGCTGGTTCGCGAGAGCTTCGATGACACCCGCTGCTCCAGGAACGGTGAACGTCACTTCTAGTGCGGCCACGCCTCCGAGAGCGCACGCTTCTGCGATCCGCGAGGCTTCCTCCGACGATTCCGCCCTGACAATCGCGACCATCCCGGAATCGATGATCCGGCTCAGTATCTTCAGTTTCGGAGTGGACATGGGTTAGTGGAGTTGATACGGTTTAGCCGCACCAGGCACAGGATCGGGCAGTTTCGGAGGATCGATAGCCGCCGCGCCTTCGAGCCCGGTGCCAGTCACATTGCTGCTCTTGCTCATCGACGGACCCACCAAGCCAGTAACCTTAATATCGCGGATTTCAGCGTTCTTGATGTTCGCCAGCGCAACCCCTTTCGCGCAAGCGCCGGTCACGTTCACCATTGAGAATCCGTCCAGAGGCTTGCTGGGGTGGATGCCAGTCGCGTCGGCAAGAACGGGGCAATCCGTAACACGAATGTTTGAGAATCTGAAATTCTTGAGAGTAGGGATGCCTTCGTCGCCCGGCACCGGCACCTCATCCTGAATCCCGCTGCTGAGTACGTTGATGCGCAGAAATCCCTGTGTCATCCCTGACGCGTCC